>JACCDZ011441746.1_pt1 | contig 11449 bp, 10 predicted proteins | sample 7449551 | NCBI WGS metagenome assembly JACCDZ01 (sample SAMN15323452, study PRJNA562643) | freshwater metagenome | isolation source: river surface water | place: USA:Blue River Watershed | collected 2017-08-18
CCCACAAGGCAGCACGCGTGGCGCTCAGACAGAAGATGGGTCTGGATCATCTGGGTGATGGCCTCGCGTTTGACCTGCGGGGCTAGCGCTTTACGCCGAAGACGCTTTTGAGGGCGTGGATGTCCAGGTGCGCCTCGGCAAGGAGTTTCTTGAGCTTGTTGTTCTCAGCTTCCAGGTCGCGCAGCTTGGCCGCATCGGAGGCCTCCATGCCGCCAAAGCGCGAGCGCCACTTGTAAAAGGTCGGCTGGCTAAAGCCGCCAGAGCGGCAAATGTCCTTGATGGACATGCCCGCTTCAGCTTGCTTGAGGAATCCGATGATCTGCTCGTCGGTAAATCGTGTGGTCTTCATATCCGCCATTCTCCAAAATTAGCGGACTCAGTTCCATCGATTTGGTACGGCTCAGAGGGGGCAGGTCAGGTCAGGTCAGGCTGATTGGACTATCGCTCGTCCAACTTTAGAAGCGGACGCCCGACCCAGTTGATCGTTGATGAATTTTCCCGCCTCGGCCAAGAGTGAGAGATTGACGCCCGTCTCGAAACCCATTGCATGCATCAGGTACACAACGTCTTCCGTTGCTACATTGCCGGATGCCCCCTTGGCGTAGGGACAGCCTCCCAAACCAGACACAGAACTGTCGAACACCCGCAGGCCCATTTCCAAGGCTTTTGCGATGTTAGCGATGGCCATTCCGTAGGTGTCATGAAAATGCCCCGCCAAGCGATCAGCAGGGATTAAGCGCATACAGGCTTCCAGCATTTGCTCAGTTGATCGCGGTGTACCCTTACCAATCGTGTCGCCCAGGGAAATCTCGTAGCACCCCATTTCCAGCATCAATCGTGCAACTTCACTAACTTTCTGCGGGCTTACTTGGCCTTCATATGGGCATCCAAGTACACACGAGACATACCCCCGTACCTTAATTCCGTGCTCTTGCGCAGTCTGCATGACTGAGCGGAACCGCTCCAGGCTTTCGCGAATGCTGCAATTGATGTTGTGCTGAGAAAACGCCTCAGAAGCTGCTCCAAAAACAGCTACCTCTTTCAGCCCTGCGGCGATGGCAGCCTCCAACCCCTGAAGGTTGGGGGTTAGTGCGCTGTATTGAATGCCTTTAGCTTGAGGAACACCCTGCATAATCTCGGCGGCCCCGGTCATCTGGGGCACCCATTTGGGTGATACGAAGGAGACAGCCTCGATGTTTTTCAACCCTGCAACGACAAGGCGTTCAATCAGTTCGACTCGGGTTCCAACACTGACGGATTGCTTTTCATTTTGCAACCCGTCACGAGGACCAACCTCGACAATCTTTACGGCCGACATTCCTGAACTCACTTGCCACGGAGAGAGGCAAGTTCCTTTTCTGCCACATCGATGCGCACAGTTCCTTTGGCGACCAAAATCTTGGCCAACTGATCCACTTCATCACCGACAGCACCAGCCATCATGGCGATATTGTGAGAGTGCAGGGACATATGGCCTTTCTGGATGCCCGTGGTGGCAAGTGCCTTCATGGCGGCAAAATTCTGCGCCAATCCGACTGCGGCAATGATGCGTGCGAGTTCACTGGCCGACTGCACATTCAGGATTTTCAAAGCCGCTTTGGCCATAGGGTGCAGCTTGGTTGCGCCACCGATCAAACCCACAGCCATAGGAACTTCAATCGAGCCAGCGAGGTCCCCCTCTTTAGTGATCTCCCAGCGCGTCAGGCTGGAATATCGGCCATTACGTGAAGCGTAGGCATGTGCACCGGACTCCACCGCACGTGTGTCGTTACCAGTTGCCAGCACTACAGCACTGATGCCATTCATGATCCCTTTGTTGTGAGTAGCGGCCCGATATGGATCGGCTTCGGCAAAGTGATAAGCCATCACCATGCCATCGCGAACTTCTGTGCCACCGATGTCTTCGGAGCGCCAAACACAACGAGCACGAGCCAGACGATGATCGGCCAGGTTCGACAGGATGCGCAGATAGGTGCGACCACCCGTCCATTGGGCAATCGATGGGGCCAACTTTTCGGCCATGGTATTGACCGCGTTTGCGCCCATGGCATCCAACGTGTCAACAATGATGTGCGTGATAACCATCGGACCAGACAAAGTGTCAATCACTCGAACTTCCAACTCTCGGAAACCACCGCCCAGTTTGATCAACATCGGATCACAAGAATCACAGATGGCTCGAATTTCCTCTTTCCGCTCAAGAATGGCAATTCGAGCGTTGTAGGGATCAGAAACATTGACCAATTGAATCTGGGCAATCATCCGCGTGCCAGACATGGAGGTAATGAATCCACCGTTGTCATAGGCCTGGCGTGCTGCGTTACAAACCGCCGCCACCACTGAAGATTCTTCCGTGGCCATGGGAATCAGGACATCGCGTCCATCAACCTTCATGTTGGTCGCAATGCCAACGGGAATGGTCATAGTTCCCACAAAGTTCTCGATCATGTGGTTGCCAATTTCCTGATCAAGGTTTCCAGAGTTGGCAATCAAGGCCTGCTCGGTCTTATCCAAGCCAGTGATCCCGGCAATCAAGGAAATACGCTCGTCCACTGATTTCTTGTGGAACCCACTGATGCGGCTGGAGTAATTGGATTTGCTCATTTCAATCTTTCATTTGTAAATGTCAGTGCTTGCCCAGGTAAGCCTCGCGGACAGCTGGGTCATTGGCGATGTCTTTGGCTGACCCGGAAGTCACCATCACTCCGTTTTTCAGGACATAGGCTCTGTCAGAGACTTTCAATGCCTGATTGGCCATTTGCTCCACCAGCAAAATCGTTATGCCCTCATCGCGGACGCGCCGAATCACTGCAAAGATTTCTTTGACAATGAGAGGAGCCAAGCCAAGGGAGGGCTCGTCCAAGAGCAGTAGCTTTGGGCGAGACATGAGCGAACGGGAGATGGCCAACATCTGTTGTTCACCGCCACTGAGCGTTCCTGCTTGCTGGTTCATTCGCTCACGCAATCGCGGAAAGATCTCGTACTGTTTTTCCAAGTCTTTAGCGACTTCCGGATCGCGTGCGGGCCGCAGAAAGGCTCCCAAAAGTAGGTTGTCCTCCACAGTTTGATCGGGGAAAACCTGTCTACCTTCTGGTGACTGGGAGATCCCCAAGGCCACCCTTTGATGCGAGGGTATTTCTGTGATGCCCTGCCCCTGCCACTGAACTGAACCGCTCTTGGCAACTTCCAGCCCCGAAATGGCCTTCATTAGAGTGCTTTTGCCTGCGCCGTTACCGCCAATGATAGAGACGATTTCACCGGCCTTCACTTCAAGGCTGACCCCACGCAAAGCTTCGATGGCGCCGTAGTTCACCACCAGATTTTTAATGTTCAACATCTCAAGCCTCCTCCTCTTCATCGCCAAGGTAGGCTTTGATCACAGCTGGGTCGCTTTGGACAACTTTGGGCGCTCCCTCAGCGATTTTTTCTCCGTGATCGAGCACGACAACATGGTCGGAGACAGCCATCACCAAATCCATATGGTGCTCAATCAGCATCACAGTAATGCCCAGATCGGAAATCTGCCGGATAAGTTGAATCAGCTCCTGCGTCTCTTGCGGATTCAGACCAGCAGCAGGCTCGTCTAGCAAAAGCAGCCGGGGATGTGTAGCCAGTGCACGTGCAATTTCCAGGCGTCGTTGCAAACCATATGGCAGACTCCCCGCTGGAACGTGCGCTCGTCCCTGAAGTCCCACAAAACGTAGTAAAGACATTGCTTCAGAACGGGCAGAAGCTTCCTCAGACCGCGAACCCGAGGTACGTAACATGCTCGCCGAGATGCCGGATTTCAGGTGAGGATGCAAACCGACCAATACGTTCTCAAGTACGGACATGTGGGCAAACAAACGCAGGTTTTGGAACGTTCGACCAATGCCCAGAGAGCACACCTCACTGGCAGCCAGATTAGTAATGTCCTTCCCAAACAATTCAACCGAGCCACGGTCGGGTTTGACGATGCCTGAAAGGATATTCAACAAAGTCGTCTTACCTGCACCGTTAGGTCCAATCAGCGAATGGATGTGACCTGGACGCAGCACCAAGCTCACGTCGTTGGTCGGAATCACACCGCCATAAGCCTTGAACAATTCTTTCGCTTCAAGAATGACGGCTTCCGGATCTCGCTCCAAGGAATACTTGCACTTCCATGCGTCCTTGGGAATATCGATTTCAGGAAGCTTGGCAGCCATCCCGAACCTGCGCATGCCTTTTTGCAAGGCACCAGCCAAGCCCTGTGGCATCGCATACAAGGCGAACAGCAAGAGGGCGCCATAGGTGAAGTGTTGCAACTCAGGCCAGCGAGCCAAAAAAGCATCCAGCAGCGTCAATGCAATCGCGCCCAGCACTGGCCCCCAGACTGAAGGGCCACCAAACAGCACGATCAGCAACAAGAAAATCGACAACCGGAAATTGATAAAGTCCGAATTGATGTACTGGTTCTGCTGCGCCATGAAGGCCCCAGCTAAGCCGCATGTCACTGCACTGATGACAAACGCAAGGACTTTGAAGCGATAAACGTTGACCCCTACGCTCTCAGCGGCGACTTCTGATGCCTGCACAGCCATCATGGCCCGGCCATACTTACCGTGCAGCAAGTTGGTGATCAAATAGTGGGTCAGGAATGCAAAGGCTAGGATCAGCCATGCCCATTCACGGATACCCAGCATTTGCCCGCCGAAGGACGGCGGCAGGACGCCATAAATACCGGCTTGCCCTCCAAAAGGCTCTTGCCACTCGGTGACAATCTTTTCCACCACGATGCCAAAGCCAATGGTCACCATGGCCAAAGAAGGTCCCCTGACACGAAGTGAGGGAAAAGCAATCAGAAGACCGAACAAGGCTGCAACAACTGCGGAAGCAAATAGTGCAAGCCATGCGTTCCAGCCCGCTTGGGCAGTTAACAGGGCAGCCGTGTAAGCACCTGCCGCGAACAGGCCGGCGTGACCCAGCGATTTTTGACCGCTCCAGCCCACCAGCACGTTCAGCCCGGCGGCGGCGATGTAATACATACCCGCCGTGAAGATGATTTTCAGGTAGAACTCATTGTCCAAAAGAGCTGGAACAATGGCTGCCAAAACAATGGCCAGTATGGTCAGTAAACGATGGTTTCTCATGGTTAAACCTTCTCCATCGTTTTGCGGCCAAACAACCCCTCGGGCTTGATCATCAGCACCAGGATGATCAGCAGGAATAAAGTGATTTCCCTCATTTCTGCACGCCACAAACCAATCAAGGCTTCCAGGCAACCCAGCAAGATCCCTCCAGCGATACATCCTCGGGGGCTGGAGAGGCCGCCCACAATGGCTGCTGAAAAAGCCTTGAGCGCAATGCTCAAACCCATGAAGACAGAGGCAGTCGTGATCGGAGCAATCAGCAGGCCAGCCAGCCCTGCAAGACCAGATGACATCACAAACGCCAGAACCACGATGGCAGCCACGTTGATGCCCATCAGGGCTGCAGCTTGCTGGTTGGTTGCCACCGCTCGCACGGCCTTACCAATCTTGGTTTTTCGCAACACATAGTCAAGTCCCGCCATCACCGTGAGAGTGACAACAATGACCAAAATTTCCTGAGGACGCACCCCGGCACCTGCGATACGAATGACGTCATCACCCAACGGCGAGGGCATGGCGATGGAACTGCTACCCCAGATGGCCATGGCGGTGTTCTGCAAGATGATGCCGAAGCCGATGGTGCTCATCACCCAAGACATGCCGCCTGAGCCAAAGAAAGGACGAATCGCGGTGTAGTAAAGAAGAACGCCGATCAGACCCACCACAGCAAGGGTCATGGCCAACGCCAGAAGGTAGCGACCGATGGTGACATCGGAAGGCTCCAATACTGCGGTGTAGGGTTTGCCTGCAAGCAGCAGCAGTGACCCTACAGCAGCAAATGCACCCGCTACCAAGACCTCGCCCTGACCGAAGTTCAGTGTTTTGGTGGTGGTGTGGGTGATGCTGAATCCCAGCGCAACGAGGGCATAAATCCCCCCGAGCGCCAGTCCGCTTAGCAGTGCTTGCAGGAGAACCATTACCGCTTCAGATCCGCAGAGGTCAATGATTTGGTGATGGCGTCAGAATAATTCGTGACCTTGCCATCTTTCCATTTGCCCAGCAGGAAGTCTTCAACACCCAGACCCTCGTGATCGGTCTTGGAGAATGGCTTCTTGTAATTCTTGATGATGCCTTGCACATCCGGCATGCCACTTTCAAGAACTGCAGCGACTTTGGCACCGTCAGTCGTACCTGCTTGCTTGATAGCAGCAGCAACAAGCATCACAGAGTCATAGGACTGGGCAGCCGATACAAAAGTCACCATGGTCGGATAACGCTCACGCACGCGAGCAGCAAGTGCGGCAGAGCGAGCGTTACTGTCTTCAGCCGTGGAGGTCGCAAAAATCAGGTGCTCAGCCAGCTTCTTGCCAGCAGTGTTGACCAGCACCGAACTCATATTGCCCCAGGTGCCGATGGCCGTAGGCATGTAATTGATCTTCTCCATGCTACGCAGAGTGTGGGCATTGCCATCAGCCAGGCCGTAGATCAAAACAGTGTCAGCACCGGCGTCACGAATCTTGGCCAACTGAGAGGTCATATCCGTATCTTTGGGACCAAATTTTTCGACAGCCACAGGATTGAGGCCGTGCAAAGCCAAAACTTCCGTCGCGTCTTTCACACCCTGCGTACCAAAACCAGTGGAGTCAGCAATGAAGGCAATCTTCTTGTTTTTGCTCGACTTCACGGCATAAGCTAACAGCAGACCAACCTGCTCGCGATCAACCATCGACACACGGAAGATGAAGTTCTGAGCTTCGTTTTGGTAACGCTTGGTGATGTCGGTTGCTGTGGCCACCGGCACAATGACAGGCACTTTTTTCTGCTGAGGGATATGCAACCAGGCAAGTGCATTACCAGAATTGGTTGGGCCTACAACCACAGCAACTTTCTCGCTGTCGATCAACTCGGTCATGTTCTGAATGGACTTTGGAGGCGTTCCAGTGTCATCGCGCACCACAGGAATGACCTTCTTGCCCAGCAGGCCACCTGCCTTATTGATGTCTTCAATGGCCAATTCGAAGCCGTGGCGAGCCGCCATGCCCAATTCAGCAGCAGCCGTACCCGACTGGTCGGCGTTGAAGCCGAATTTGATGTCTTGGGCAAAAGCAGAGCCTGCAAATGCCATCAGCGCAGTTGCTAACACTGCTGACAGTCGGCGAGTTTTCGGTTTGTAAGCCATAGATGTCTCCTTGCTTGTGGTGAGTTAAGGTGGACGAACTTTATGGCATCTGTACCTTTTATTAAAGGTACAGTTAATGAAGACAGTTAAAAAGCTTACCAATAAATAAAGAAAAGTGTCATAGTCCAGTTCATAACTTTTTCTCAACTTCTATGGCCAGCAAACCAACCATCGCTCAGAGCTTTGCCGACTCTATTCGCCGTCAAATCCAGGAAGGTGCCTATCGGCCAGGTCAGAAGTTACCCTCCTTGCGAGAACTTTCTGATCTGCATGGGTACTCAAAAAACACGGTTGTAGCTGCCTTTGAGTTATTAGTGGCTGATGGCGTTCTGGAACCACGCAGGGGGTCTGGTTTTTATGTGGCGAGTGTGGCCAGCACACGACCACAGGATGAAGAAAGCAACTCTCTGGACCGTGCGATGAACATCGTCTGGATGATGCGCGAACAGTTCAAGACCATCCCAGACGCTCATCCTCTAGGAGATGGATTTCCCCCGATCGAATGGCTCTCAGATTTGCGCTTGGACAAATATCATCCCAAGGTTGTACGTAGTGGCATGGGAACTGTTTTTCGCTACGGCAACCGATTCGGATACATGCCCCTGCGTGAACACCTTGTGCACAGGCTTGAATCGTTCGGTATTGGAGCCAAGCCCAGTCAGATTTTGCTGACTCAAGGGGCAAACAGTGCCATGGATTTGGTGATCCGATACTTTGTGCCACCGGGTGCCGCAGTCCTGGTGGATGATCCTGGTTACTACCTGCTCTTCGGCAAGTTAAAACTGGCGAATGCCAACATCATTGGCGTGCCTAGGCTGGCAGATGGCCCCGATCTGGACGCCTTGGAGCACCTGATGGCCATCCACAAACCTCGACTTTTCTTTACTCAGTCCTCCAGCCATAACCCGACTGGTACTGACATCTCGCCAGGCAAAGCTTTTCGGATACTGAATCTAGCTCAAGAACACAACGTGATGATTGTCGAGAACGATGCGCTAGCCGATTTCAAACCCTTATCGACTCCTCGCTTGGCAGCACTCGACCAACTTGAAAGAACCATCTACATTGGTTCATTTTCCAAATCCTTCTCCGCTTCGCTTCGAGTGGGCTACATCGCATGCAGCGACGACCTTGCAAGTGAGTTGGCTGACTTGAAAACACTGGTCTCTACCAACTCATCGGAATATTGCGAGAGAACCGTCAATGTGATCCTCCGCGAAGGTCACTACGAGCGCCATATGGTCAACTTGAGGGAACGAGCTACGAAAGCAACATCTGTTGCACGCGATGTCCTGGCACAGCTGGGCGCCGACGTATTGGGAAACAGTCCTCAATCCCTGTATCTTTGGGCCAGCCTCCCTGGGCACTCAAATACCCATGAACTCGCTCAGAAACTCCAAAAGCAGAACATCCTATTAGCGCCAGGGCGCCTCTTTTGCGTTAACTCTGAAGCTCCCTGTGCGTGGTCACGGTTCAATACTGGTGCTCTTGCAGACCCCAAGGTGTCGAAGGCACTTCTTCTTGCACTCAAGAAGATTGGTTAGTTTTCTGTAGCGATTATCTCGGCGCATGAAAAACAGACACTCAGCACTTGATCCGCATCGACCGCTTTGGGTCGACTGCGGCCTGTCACTTGCGACGATTGAATGTCTGTTCCCAGCCTAAAGCTGACACGCGCAAATCGCTGAACGAATTCAGCTTCACACCCACTGCACACCCATCCCCACCAGCACGCAAACGGCCAGTACCCGCATCACTGGCCACTGCCTTGCAATCAGCAGCCACGCCGCCAGCGCCGTGAGCGCCAATGCGGGCCAGTCAGCTTGGGTCCATTGCCCTGTGGGCCAGACCGTGTGCCATGCGAAGGTGCCTGCCAGGTGCAGCACCACACCGATCACCGCTGCCGTGATGCCTTGCAGGGGCCCGGCCAAGGAGGGCATGTGGCGCGTGGCTTCCACCAGCGGACCACCCGCCAAGATGAACACAAACGAGGGTAAGAAGGTGAACCAGGTCACCACGCAGGCCGCCGCGATGCCGCCCAGCAAAGGGTTGCCCAAAAGCGCCTGGCTGTGCCCGCCGATGAAGCCCACAAAGGCCACCACGATGATCAGCGGCCCCGGCGTGCTTTCGCCAAGCGCCAGGCCGTCCATCATTTGCGTGGCACTCAGCCAGCCGTATTGCATGACGGCCGCTTGCGTCACAAAGGGCAGCACGGCATAAGCGCCGCCAAAGGTCAGCAATGCCGCTTGCGTGAAAAAGCCGCCCATTTGCGTCAGCGTGTGGGCCGTGCCCAGCAGCAGCGCAATGGTGCCCAGGCTCAGCGCCCACAGACCCACGCCCAGCAACAAGGCGCGCAGCAGGCGGGCATGGCTGTAATGGGTGTGAGTCGGTTGTGGGGTGTCGTCGTCCAGCCAGGCGGGCGCGTCGGGCGCTGCGCTGGCTGCGCCGTGTGACGCCGCAGCTGCAGGCCGATGGTGTGCCATGCCATGCCCCAACAAGGCCGCGCCCAAAATGATCCACGGGAGGGACAATCCCCACAGCGTGCCCAGCAGCGATGCGGCAGCCAGTGCCCACAACCATGGCGCCTTGAGTGTGCGCTTGGCCATGCGGTGCACGGCTTGCAGCACCAGCGCGGTCACGGCGGGCTTGAGGCCCCACAGCAGAGCCTGCCCCCAGGGGTGTTGGCCCCACACGGTGTAGGCCCAGCTGAGCACGATCAACAGCACCAGACTGGGCAGCACAAACAGGGCGCCGGCCGCAATGCCGCCGCGCGTGCCGTGCATGAGCCAGCCGGTGTAGGTGGCCAGTTGCTGGGCTTCGGGGCCGGGCAGCAGCATGCAGTAATGCAGCGCGTGCAGGTAGCGCTTTTCTGATATCCAGCGGCGGCGCACCACCAGCTCTTCGTGCATCAGCGCGATCTGCCCCGCCGGCCCACCAAAGCTCACGCATCCCAGCCAGAGCCAGAACTTCAGCGCCTGGGCAAAGCTGACCGGGGCAGGGCGATGGGGGTGGCTCAAGGCGCGTTCCAGTGTTCGCGAAATGCTTGGGCAAATGCGGGGGTGCCGCTGATGCTCAGGCTCAGGGTGATCTCGTCCTTGGCCGATGGGGTGGGCGACAAGGCCAGGGTCTGGCTGGCGCTGTGCCAGTGGGCGGTGATGGGGGCGGTGCCACAGCGGATGTGCAAGTCAAAGTCCCAATCGGCGCCGTCTTCGATGGGGCCGGGCTCTTGCGGGCCAAAGCGGTGTGCCCAGGCCAGCAGCTGCGTTACCTCTTGCAGCAGGGCGGGGGTGTGGCGTGTGGCGGGTTGGGCCAGCGCGTCCCAGCAGACCACGCCTTCGCTGTCTTCGCTGCAGTCGAATTCAAGAAATTGCAAATCCATGGGGGTGTGTTTCATCCAATGCCTTGATTGTCGCTGCGGGGCTCGGCCTGTCTCGTTGGATACATTGAATAGAATTTTTGCTTAAAACTTGAGCAAAAAACGAGGTTTCAAGGGTTTTCTGTATACATCGATGGCCCGGACGGTGGTTTAATCCCATTTTTATCGATTGGCCCATGTCCGCATCCACCGTTCGACTTGTTGACTCTGACGCCGAAGGCGGCTCCCAGGCCGTCAAGGCGCAGCAGCGCCTGCGCGAGTTGATCTTGGCCGGTGACTTGCCCGCAGGTGCGCGCATTGCCGAGTTGGCCTTGGTGGAGCGCTTGGGCATGTCGCGCACCCCCATCCGTGCAGCGCTGATGCACCTCAAGCAAGAAGGCTTGCTGGCGCCCTTGCCCGGGGGTGGCTATGCGGTGCGCACTTTTTCTGAACGCGAAGTGGCCGATGCGATCGAGCTGCGCGGCACGCTCGAAGGCCTGGCCGCACGCTTGGCCGCCGAGCGCGGTGTGCGGCCCGGCTTGCTGGCGCAAGCGCGCGAATGCCTGGCCCAGATCGACTTGGTGCTGCGCGATTCGGCGCTGGACGACGAGACTTTTTCGGCCTACGTTGAACTCAATGGCCAGTTCCACAAGCAGTTGTCCGAGATGGCCGACAGCGCGGTGCTGGCCCGCGAGATTGAACGCGCGGCCAGCCTGCCTTTTGCGTCGGCCTCGGGCTTTGTGGGGGTGGAGATCCACAACGCGCAAGCCCGCGACAACCTGGTGGTGGCGCAGCACCAGCACCGCCTGGTGCTGGATGCCATTGAGCGACGCGAAGCGGGTCGGGCCGAGGCCATCATGCGCG
>JACCDZ011084816.1_pt1 | contig 11448 bp, 10 predicted proteins | sample 7449551 | NCBI WGS metagenome assembly JACCDZ01 (sample SAMN15323452, study PRJNA562643) | freshwater metagenome | isolation source: river surface water | place: USA:Blue River Watershed | collected 2017-08-18
CTGCTCGATCATTTCTTTGCGCTCTGTCAACGCACGTTCTTGATCGACACCGGGCATGAAGGTTGATGCCCAGCGAGCGCAAGCCAGAGGATCTGTTGCGCCCAAGCAATTGTTAATTGCCAGTTGATCAATGTCACGGATATCACGACGTTCGTTACCATTGCGGCTAATGTAGTAGCCGTTATGGATAGTGACAGGTTCGCTAATCCACAACTGTGTATTACGTGTAAGCGCTTGGAAATGAATGGCAAACTTATTGTTAGTCAACTCCTGAAGTGCTTGGAAAATGCGCTGTGTGCTCCAGCGACCAATTTCGTTATTCAAAGACGAAGCTCGGAACAAGTCTGTGTACCAGCTCTCGGCACCAACGTTAGGTGCGTCAATAGCGATAAACATGTCTTGATGGCACAGCTGTTGGACCAAGCCGATGTAACGTGCCCGATCAAAATCAGCAACACGTGTGTCAATGATAGGACCAAAAGCTTGATTCATACCGGTCGCTTCTTTAGGGCGATAGATCGGTAGGTTAGCTTCAATATTCAAACCACCTACTTCACCAATATCCAAAGCTTCACCGGAACGCTTAGATGCCAAATGGCGTTCGTACAGAGAGTTAACCCACTCGTCGTTAGCAGCCATAGTAGCTGCACTCATCAACATAGTCAGTTGACCATGAATAGAGCCTGCTTGCGCAGTAAACATTGAAGTGATAACAAACAGCGGACTAGATTTGTTAACGACTTGAGCTTGGTTACCCCAGGCACCAGGTTGGTTTTCATTGATAACGCTCAGGAAATCAATATAACCTGTCATCGTACCAAAGACACGAGAAGCATTTTCACCACCGTTTAGTGAGTGGTTCTTTTGCTGCTGTTGCTTCAGTGAGAAAGTCAACTCAATGTCAGCACGCATTTCGCGACCAACCAAGTTCTTTTTCAGGTTACGACTAAACTTAGGTTCAACCACCATTACTTCGTTAGGGGCACTACCTTGCAAGCGGAAGATAGGCAAACCACGTTCTTCAGTCAGTTTGGTGTTGACTGCAAAGCCCGCGTTAGCCAACAAGTTGGTCAGGTTAGGGTTAACGGAGTTTTGATCTGGCGCAGAAAAGTCAAGATCTTTAGGCACCACACAGGCAGAAAAAGCCACAACTTCTTCTTGCTTGACACCGCAGGTAACCGCAACATGGCGCTTAACAGCTTCTGCGTACTTTGAATCCCACGCTGTACCCGTTACTACCGGGATGATGATTTTGTAGCCATTTTGGCTACGTACCTCCGGTTCAGCGGTCTGCTCTTGCTCAAGAAGCATAGCGTATGCGAACACCTTACCATTTGTAACACCAAGGTTACGACCAACCAACACAATCGCTGGAACGTACAGCGAATGCTCTTGGTGATCAAGTTTAATAACCGAGAGTTTGATTTCTGAGGAATTAACCTTACTAACTACGCGGTCTGCGCGTTCGTACAAATCATTAAGGCGCACAGTGCCGCCTTGTCGTCCAAGAGGGCCAGACGTGTTTTGTGCAAAGATATTCACAAAATCGCCAGCGCCTTTACTAAGGTCTTCCTTAAAAGCTGCGGTGGCGTTATTGAATGCGTCTTCACCAGTTGGAGTAGTAGATGAAAAACCAGTCAAAGGTGCAGTAGAAGCTGCAGCACCAAAACCAGTAACTTGTGTTTTACGTTCGATAGCCATTTTGTCTTTCCCTTTTTAAAGACGTTGATAAACAAATGAGAGTTATATTTGGGTTACTCTCATGATTATAATATATGGCTTAAATTTTTTTAATTTATTAAAAATAAAAAACCATACAATATAAACCCCGTTAAAAAACTAACCATACAGCAAACCATATTTTTTATCTAACGCATTAACGTTAGATATTGTGATTAGTTCTACATACTATATTAAGCATAAAATCATTTTTTATATTTTTGTATAGTAAAGTATTGTGTGAACAAAACAAAATGTTTTTTTAAAAAGATTACTAAAAATGCAAAACTTATTTAACATACAGACAACCATTTCTGCAGGTACATCTGTAGACCCTAATTGGAAATATATAAGATCAGGTTTAAAAAGAAATATTAGTCAAACAGTTTCTTATTATAGAGCAAGAAATTTCTCGGTTAGAAATTCTCATATTTTAGTTAAATTATTAGAAAGTGCTAATGTTTCTATTTTCTCTAATATAGAGAATTTTTATAATAATGCTCAAAATGAAAGTTTACGCTTAGCTTCTATTTTTAACTTAACTTCTTCTGTTAGTAAAGGCACCACTTTTAATGGAGAGTTCTTTGGTCAAGGATCTAAGGAAATAATAATAGTATCTGATTATTATCAAAACCCTTATGACTTACAAGCTAATTGGAAAGATATAAAAGCTATTAAATTTTTAGATCATTTTAAAAGTGATACTTCTTTATTACTAGCTAATGGTAAAAGTTATTCAGATGAGACAGGATACTGTGTTTTAGATTTAAACTTACCGGCTTTACTTGTTCAATATAGATGCTGGTTAAAAGAACAAAAAGAAATATTTGATTCTGGGCTACCGCCGTATCCAACTACTGTATTTATTTATAAGTACGTCTTACCTAATATGTTAGATTCCCAGCTAGATATAGTTGTCTTTAATAGACTAATTAATTTAGCAACAGGCGCCCCTATGGGGATACCTAAATACAGGCACGCATTTAATTTAATAGATTTTAATGATAAACTGGATAAAGCTTTAAAATTTACTTTAAAAAGAATATCTAATAACGATAAAGATTTTCACTCTACTTTAAGAGAGATACCTTTAATAGATAAAGATAATTTACTTTTAGCTTCAAGATTATCGCCTAATGCGCCAACAAGGCAAATTACTTGGGCTGAACTAATAGCTAGGCTAAAAACTATTTACTTTGTTTTTAACATAAACATTAATAATGGGCAAAAAACTTCTGGTAGTGAGATTAACTACATTAAGTTATATTTGGATAGGTTTGAAAATGGTAACGGTTTAGAGTCTATCCCAGATAGGAGATTAGTAGAAGATATTGAATCAGAAATCTTACGATTAAGACTATTATTAAAAATAAAAAAATAAAGAACATAAGAGAAGGACGTTACGTCCTTCTCTTATGAAAATGTTTTATTGTTTACTTTTAGCTTTATGAAGAGCCCGAAACACTGCATCAGTGTCTTCTACTCCCATATCTTTCATTGCTTTAATAAAACTTTTCTCTTTGGCTGCACCTTCACGATATACACCGATATCGTCAGAGAACGAATAAAAGATATCGAACTCAGCAAGCTCTTTGGAAAGCTCTTCGAGATTAGGCGCAAGACTTAAGAACCATTTTTTAAAGTCTTCGATTTTACGTTTGAAAAGCTCTTTCTCTTCTTGTTCTTCTTTCAACGCAATTTCGCGTTTCTTAAAGATTTCTAATATAATTTCTTTTGAGAACTCTCCAACTGCCCACATAGTGGAGTTTGTGCAGTGTACATCAGTGCGTTTGACAAGTTTCTTAGATTCTTCAGGGAACAAAAACTTGAAACCACAAGAATCAAAAAACATACCTTCACTGATTTTGACATCAGATACATTGATAAGTCCAAACTCACCAACGTAAAAAACCCTCTCAGCGAGTATAATTTTACTGACGAAGGAAAGTCTATTATCCTCGTAGCAAAGACGGTTATACTCATCAAAGAGTTTATCAAGGCATGGAACTGCTTCTTTACTGACAATAGAGACTGTCTTATATGTCGAAATACTAGGACTAAAGAAGCTATACGCAAACATGAAGAAAGCTTCCTTCATGAGGAAAGCTGTGATTTCTCTGGTCAGCGCGTTATAAGCGTTCATGATTTTTCCTTAAATAAAAATGGAAAATACTACACAACCGTAGTTAGTAAAACTATTAGTGAATTCCAATAGTTTCACAATAGTAATATATCGTCAAAAATAATTAGAATCAAAGTTTAAGTAGAGAGCTAACAAAAGCTCTCTACTTATGTACGATTAGTATTCTACTTCTTCATCTACCTCACTAACATCATACTCTGTGTCTTCATCGTTTTCAATAATGACTTCATTATTTTCTTCGATAAAAGAGCTAACTTTAAGTATGATATCTTCTTCAGGTTTATCACAAGAATAATAATCCATAGTAAGATTAGTTTCTTTACTATTTAATCCATAGTAGCCAAGAGTCTCTAAAATGATGTAAAACACTTTACAAACATCTGCTACCATGTGACGAACACCGATAGCTTCTTGAAGCTCTTTTGGTAGACCGTATTGATTCATATAAGACTGAGGTAACCAAAACGTTGTAAAACTACTCTTGTTATATTTAGCCATAAAGTTTCTCATCCTTGTGGCCAGTTCTTGATCTTCAAGTTCGTCTAACCATTTCTTAGTTAGAGTAGCGCTTTTAATATTAGTGCTAAGTTTATACACTCTGTAAGGAGGAGGTTCAATATTTCCATATTTAGGAGCAAAAACCTCTTGCCACAGCATAAATTGAAAATAGTTAGTTAGCTCTGGTGTATCGCTTCTTTTATAGCTGTCTAAGGTTTGGATTTGACCTCTTCTATAAAAAGTACCTTCACCAGTTAATAAACTTTTAAGAACTTTATTTTCAATAACAGCTACATCGTTTAATAGTTTTTTAATAGAAATCTTCTCACCCCGCATAGTTGTATCTAATATTTCAACCATCATGGCTTTAGCCATATCGTTTACATATTTAGGAGCATTAGAACTCTTTAAATGAACTCCTTTAATTTCATACTCTGTATGCTGTTTAACGTTACCTTCTTGCACAGTCATAGAACCAAAGTAATGTTTAGCAACTCTGGTAGGAACAATAACAGGAAAGTAATATTCATTTTTCATACCTACTAATCTTAGTTTTTCTTTAGAAATACCAGAGTTAGCGCACATAATGGCAAGTACATGAGCGATAGATTCATTAGCTATAGCAATCATGCTAGTTGCCACAGAGGTAGCTTCTTGTGAAAAACTATAGTCACCAGTAAACCATTTTTGCCACTCTTGTACGGTAAAAATAGTGCTATCAGTGTCAGAAATAAGAGCAGCTCTTCTAATGCTGTCAGGAAAACGAGGAACGCTTGCCGGGACATTATTAGTCATTAAGAAAACATCAATAAAATCTCTATGGTCGTGAAGAGTTTGACTAATGTTTAAAGCTGTTGCATAAAGTGTGGCTAGTTCAGTTGTATTTTCAATAATAGAATATTTAACACCCTTACCACGCATCTCTTGCATACAGATATGGTGAGCCCATAGAACATGTTCCTCTAAAAGATTTTTCATATCCTTAGCTGTTCTTGGTGTATCATCAACTATTTTAGTAGAAAGTCTTTTAATAAAATTACGAACATATCCTTCATTATACTTACGAATGTGATATAAATCGCCTGTATAAACAAAAGCAGCTCTTTGTAGAGGATTTAATTTATTTACATAATTAACTATATTTTGTTTTTCTTTTCTATTTTTCCAATATAAATTAGAACTATATTCAATTACATTAATAACGTCTTCACATGTAGGTAAATAAAAGTTATTCTCTCTAATAAATTTACCCAATTTTTTATAGTCTGTATGAGTGACTATACTAATTATATTACATAAAGTAACTGTAGGTGACCAATAATGTCTATTACCAGTTAAAAGTTTTTCATTATTGGCGTTACCAAAACCAGAAGTTATACGGCAGTTAGATGTAAGAGAAGAGTGGCTGCTAGGATTAAAAAAAGGATTAGCTGCACTATTGTGCATACCAGACACAGAGTTGTTAGATATCTTAGTTGCAGCTTGAGTCTTTTCACTAAAAAACCAATTAGAGTGAAATTGCTCTGCGGCTATAATGTCACCAGCTTCTTTAGCTCTGCTTTCTTCTGCTTCAAAAGCAAACATAGCTTTTTTAGCTACGTTTCTTTTCTTAATGTTTTCATTAATAGAAGCAGACACCATAGATTTTTCAACTTCTTCGTTAACGTACGTTGTCAACGATGGTGCCATTAACTCTTTATTTTGTATAATGTCTTTTAATAAAACTGTTAGCTTTTGCTCAACGAGCTCTCTATCGTAATTATCACCTCTATACAAATAACTTACAGTTGGATCATTGTAGTTGCCTAGTTCATTTTTTCTTAGTTTATCTATAAGCCATTTTTTACAAGTATCAAAATCATCGCCAGTCATTGTTTGTAAATAACTAGCAGTTTGATTTATATAGTGCTTTAGTGGATAAAAATCCCTTTTATATTCTTCTTCTTTTTTATAAAAGGGATTAATTAAATTTTCTGTCATGTTTATATTTTGTAAGTGTAGTACAAATCATAAGATCATGAGGACTCAAACAAAAAAATAAAAAGACATAAAGGCAGGACCCGAAGGTCCTGCCAATATGCTTTTTTTGATCACTTTTTTTAGCAGCTTAGTGAATGTTCTTTATTTTAACTAACAAGAGCTTAATAAAACTACACAATAAGGTAGTTTTATAGTTTAGTTAAGAAAGAACAAACAAAACCAAACAATTACATCAAAAAAGAAGTAAAAGCTTGGAGTGCGTTAAAAATACAGATCACCGCTTTTTATCTATTAAAGAATTAAAAGCAGTTGCTTTTTTTTAAAACAAGTTAAAGGAAAAAAGCTAAACCGCTGTAAATAGTAAAGTAAGTAGTAGAGCGTAGCAGTGGGTTTTTTATTAACCCACTGGTCCCGGCTTACACGGGACTGTACCTAGCCTATTTACTTTTTAGGTTTTGTTTTTGTTTTTTCAACAGAAACATTTTCATTATTGTTTTTAAATAATTAACTTATTTCTTTTACATTAAGAAAACCGGCTAAACCTAAAATAGCTTTAATTCTAGAAACATCAGAGCTATCAGCTCCTTCGATTCTTATTTCTACAGATTTGCTAGAATATAAAACAACACTTTCTTTATTAATCCAAACATCTGCCAACACAATAACTGCACCAGTATCAGTTTGGAATAAAAGATATTTGTAACCTGTGTGTTTAGTAGAAACACTTTGTGGTAAATCAGGTATAAGATAAGCCTGTTTATTATCTACATTTGGATCGTAGAGTTTAGCTGCTTGGTAAGTTAAATTATCACCAATACAAATAGCAGAATAAGACGTACCTAAAACAGAACCATTAATAGTTGTAAACTTATATCTATTTCCTGTACTAATGTTGATGTCACTCATTTCTTAAACTCCAAAAATATTAATAACGTTACTTGATATAACGTTATCTTTTATCAAAACAACATTATAATCAACTATACCATTTAAAACAATTGGAAAAGAACTTGTACCAACGTTATTAAAATCAAAGAAGTTTAAATTTTTAACTTTTAAATAAAGATCAAAAGCTACGTCAAAAATAACCATTCTGATAGACTCCAAAGTTTCTTTAGAGACTGAATCAAAATTAGAGCTTTTCTTAAAAGGATCTTCCTGCCACTGAACAATAGCTTTTACTACTTCATTAAAATCAATTTGCATGTTTTCAAAGATGTAGTAAACAATGTCTTCAAACTGACTTTGAGTTAAGACAAAATTAGGATTTGTTTTAAGTAGTGATAAGGGTGTTGTGAAATCATAGAGAATTGTGTCGTTGATAATGTCTGGACTAATTGACATTCTGGTTTACCTTTTTTAACTACAGTTGAGTTAAGTATTGAAGCGTCTAAGCAACTAACAAGCAAAGACCCAGTTGTATTGTATAAGTTATTTTTAATAAAGCTATCTAAAAGACTCAAGGACAATTCTTGTATTATCTCTAAGTTAGCGTTAAGACGCAATAGTTTATTCCTAAGCAACTTTTTATTAAATTCACGATAATCTTCGTTGACTTCTAAAAAGGTTTGTTGAGATAAAGAATCAAGATTGTTAATAACAAAATTCTTATTATTAACAATAGACAAAAGACCGTTTAATAAAATAGTATTATCTTGAGTGTACTGAAAATCTAAATGGATTATTTTATCTAACTGTTCTTGCAAGCAGCTAAGATCAACTAAAATCAAGGGTTGCTCGCAGTCGTATACACTGGCCATAACAACATCCCTCATAATGGTATCGTATATGTTCATGATTGTTTAATGAAAGTTTATATTCAGAAAGCTCTTCCACTAGAACTTTTGCTAAGTCAGTCAAGCAATATTTAAATTCAGTGTAAAAGCTACTACCTATAACTATATTGTCGATAGTTACATCAGTAATCCAATTAACTATAGATATCACTGAATAATCACTTCCATTAATTTTTAGATCTGTATATTCTTTTTCGTAATCAAAAAGAATAGATAAGATAGCATCTACATCAATGGTCGAATAACAAAGTTGTTTTTGTGCATGACTTTGATATAATTGGTATAAACGCTTGTAGAACATTGTGATCGCTGAGCGGATTACTGGGTTTCTTAGTTCTATCCACATCTAGTGCGTTTCCATATAGCTCTTTAAATGTTGGGTAATAATTAGTTTGTAAATCATGCAAACTAATAATAGCGCTTGTGCCAAAAAACCCAATAAGATTAAAGCCTTTAATTTTATTAGTGTCTATATTTCCTTCTAGAGCCAAACTAATGTCAGATTGAACTTGAAGAAAAATACTTTCAATACACTTTAAGATTTCTACCTCTACTTCGTTATCGACTTCATTAGCTTCAACATAAGGAGTTAGTAACTCACTAATAAAATCGCAATCTTTGGAGCTAACACAGGTGTCAATTAGCTCTTCTAGAGTAAATAACTCTTTAATTATTTTAAAAGCTTTAGTTTGAGTTTTGTTTAAGTCTTCGCTATTGTAGAAATCATACAACCACCTCATGTCAATGAAGAGGAATGAATTGGCTTTCGTATTCAAGAGACAATACTCTGTCACTTGCGGAAAGCAATCCAAAACTATTGTCTGTAAAGTCTCGAAGCTTGTATTTCCTGTTGTCATGAATATCTACTCCTGCTGCGTTGTTTAGAGTTTTAAGAAAATCGTTTCTTAAAACATTTTCAAGCTTATCAAAAAAATCTTGTATAGCTTCATTACTCCAGCCAAGGAATCTTGTTATAAAACTATGCAAGTCACTTTTAAAACTAAAACTACAATTAATTAACTTATCACTAACTAAGTTTGGAAAAGTGTTACCTTTTAAATAATCACACACTTCAAGACATATAAAGTTAGTGTACAAGTAGTTATGTTTTTGTATTAAGACGCTGAGCTGCATTCTGTTAAACTCTGACAACTCAGCTCCTATTTGATCCATTAAATAGTTACAAAATAAATATTCCTGGTTCTTGATTGAAATTAGTAGTGTGAAATTCATATGGCCTTCTGATAAGTCTAGTCACTATATTAACAGAAGGATTAGTTTTATTAAAATCTTCAACAATTTTAATACACTTTAAAAACTCTTCTGTAAATTTTTTATTACCTTTAGCATTTTCAAGTAGTTCATATAAACTCTTTATATCATTAACTCTATAACCTGTTCGAGAAAACACTAAATTAAAGAAGTTTTCAAGATCATTGTAATTAATGCTTGATTTGTTTTCCTTGTACTGCCACGCAAGTAAAGGATCTTCATAACTTACTTCTGGGTTATTTTTCTCCCACAAAGTTAAATTACATTGGTAGTGTCTCCAGTCACAGCTAGTTTCAAGCAACAATTGATTTTTAAAGTTACTAACTGTATAAATAAGCCAAGGGTTTTTTCTAACTATTTCTTTTAGAGTATTTGCTAACTCTTTTATAATAATTAATCCATTGTCAATAAAAATATCAACTGAGCGTTCATCTAACAAATAAGACTTAATTTCATTGATAATTTCATTTGTGTCACCCCATTTAACTTCTGACATTACAATCAGTTTAAAGAGATCGACCATAAATTTGGTTCTATATAAAATAGGGCTAGAACCAAAATAAAAGTTATTTCTATTACTTGTTGGTGTTAAAAGTAGTCTGCCTTCACTATTGTAGACATTGATATTGTTTTCAAAAGCTTCACGCCATGTAATGCGTTTGCCTACTGTGGTTGTTTTTCTAAAGTACCTATCCATAATAGGTTCTTTGATTTCTGGGAAAAAATCAAAAGTGTCTTTATGTGTGTATAAAACTTCGTTAGCCAAAATAAAAGGTTTATAGTCGTTAACATAATAAGCTCCTCTTGGAGGAGGCGCAACAAAGGAAGCAACTAAAGGAGTGAGTTGCTCAATAAAATCGTTAACGTCAAAAAGATGCACACAAGTGTTTTCAAGTAACTTGTACGGCTCAACAACAAAATCTAATTTATTAGTCATATTCAAAAAGTTAAAACGCGATGATGTAGAGTCTCTCATTTGTTAGCACCAGGTTAATGTTTAAGTCATAACTTCTTGCAAAAATTCCAATCTCTTGTATAACGCTAAAAATTATATTATCTATCTTAGCTCTATGTGCGCCATAAATTGCAGAGCAAACTAATGAGTCTTTAAAATCTTTAGGCGTTATTCCTGTTATTTCCATAAAAGATTTTTTAATAGACCAGCTAATAAAATCGTGTAAAATAGCTGAATCTGTAAAAATGTCGCTATGTTCTTGGACAACGATATTTCTTATTTCTCTAATGTTTTCTCCAACATTGTAGATAAATAATTTTTCATTTAAAAATGGACTTGACATAGTTGCATTTTCAGTTATACATGAAATTACCAAATAAGAACATTTTTAGATAAAAAAATGTTGCATAAGTAGGGTAGCCTAAGCTACCCTACTTTTACTTGTTTAAGTAGCCATTAAAGCTGTTTTAGAGGTATTAAAATTTAAACCCTCTAGCTGTAGTGGTACTAGCAATAGAGGTACGCTTGGGACGAGAACTAGAGATGCTAATTTTTTCTTCAAGCATTTCTTTGTGTCGTTTATGAGCGCGCTGGATAGGACCATCAATCAAAGTAAAGTGAATGTTGTTAAGACTGTTTTTATCACCACTATTAAAAATACCAGTGGTTTTGTATTCAACAAAGTCTTTATACACTTCATTGTTGTTTTTGACAATAGAAGCTACAGAGCAAATAACGTCATTTTTTTCTAGCGTCGTATCGTTAGATACGATATCAAGGAGAACTGCGCCAATAGGGTGACTAGTAACTTTATTGAAGTTAATCCAGTTATCAAGGTCAGCCCCATCAAGGCGCAACAAACCTCCAGAAAACAAAACAGACAAAGAATAAACACTAGCAAAGACAGTATTATTAACACTGTCTTCGTTGCTTTGGTTGTTGTCACACAAAATAACAGGAAGCACCCGTTCATTGTGAATCGAAATACCCTCAAGAGTTTCGAGCACGTCGACCGTATTGATCAAGTGATTTTTAGACTCACTTGACATAATCGCAACACTGATTACGAGTTTTTCTCGCTCAAG
>JACCDZ011727544.1_pt1 | contig 11438 bp, 14 predicted proteins | sample 7449551 | NCBI WGS metagenome assembly JACCDZ01 (sample SAMN15323452, study PRJNA562643) | freshwater metagenome | isolation source: river surface water | place: USA:Blue River Watershed | collected 2017-08-18
ATCATATCGATTGCATTTTCACTTCTTTCTATAGGATCATCAATTTCTAAATTAGTGAAATTTAATTGTTCGTTTAGACTAGTTAAAAGGTTGTTTATTTTTTGATACAATTCAAAATATTTTAAAATTTAATTATAATAATCTGTAATTCTTTCTTCAATTGTTACATAAACAATTTGTTTCGTTAATTATAATTGAAATTCTTTTTGAATCAATTTTCATTATTTTCAGAATATTTATGTTTTCTTTAAGTTCTTTAACTAAGATAATATTTTTAGATATTAATATTGATTTTTCCTCTTTTGTTAGATTTAACAAAGTAGTAACTGGATATAATTGAAAAGAATCAATATTATTTTTAATGCTGCTTCCTGATGGATAATCCCAACTCATTAATGATAAACCAATACATTCTCCATATTGAATAGCATCTTTGGTAAAACGTGTGTTTGTTACTAACCAACCTTGTTTTAAGTGTGTCGAATTCTTAGAAATAATATTCCAATGTTGTTGTATGTCTAAAAATCGTGAATTAATATACAATGGAATTTTTACGTTTGAAACGGCTCTTGGGTCTGAATGAAACTTACACTCAACCGCATAAATTGTTTCATCTTTTTCTGCTAAAACATCTATTTCGTGTGTTACACAAGCTCCATTTAAAATAACACCGACTTTTGTTTTGAATCCTTTTTCTCTTAATAAAGCAGCAACCAATCTCTCAAAAGGAAAACCAGTTGGACCTAAATCAAAAATTGCACGTTTTAAACTGTATTTGGATGCACTTAAATGGTTTACTTTTTTTAAAAAAGAAAATGCTTTTTTGTAAATTTCATTAGTACTTATGCCATCATAAATATCAATATTGATTTTATCTAAAATTGTTTTAATTTCGTCTTTATTAGCACCACTTCGCTCAAGTGAAAGTGCTAATTTTTCTTTTGAAAAAAGCTCCGTTTCAGAGGAGCTTTTTTGTACATATATTTCTTTTTTAGTCATACTATTGTCTTTTAAAAGCGTAAAATTTCAGTCATTATTCCAAATCTTATTACACTGATTTGGTTTTGAAAATAGATATTATAATAATCTAAGCCGTGGTAAAATTGGATAAAAAAGCCAATGTCTTCTAAAAATTTTGGATGATAATATAAAATTAAACTTGCATTTATTCTATTCAAATTAAAAGTACCCCAATCATTTATATTGTCTAACATCCAAGTAGTTTCTGCTTTAACAGAAAAATTAGCTTTTTGCTCTTTGTTAAAATCATTTTTCATTGGAAGCTTATATGCCAAAAAAGTATTATGCCATCGGAGTCCGCTATATTGCCCTTGAAGTTCTTTCAGCATCCAACTTTTTGGATGAATTTCAAAAGAACTTTTTAAAAATTTAAACGCTTTAAGTTGATTGGAATAAGAAGACTTTAAAATTCCCAGTTCTACAAAATTTGTTGCGAAATTCCCAGTTTGCAAATTAACTTCACCATTTGTATTATAAAATTCACCATCTTGCCCATTAGAATGATGTGCTATTTTTCCAAATAAAGTAAGTTTATTTGTAGCACTTTTATGACCTGTTAAAAAATAAAACGATAGCTGAGGTATATAGCTTGGTGTTTTTACTGGATATGAATATTCATCATACATTCTAATAATAATCTGAGAAGTCAATACCGCCATCAATCTTGAATCTTTTCGTTGTCTTATTTTAAAACTCGGACTTACATTTGCTTCAAACATAAGTGGTTCTAAATTTCCAACATCAAATGGGAATGTTACATAACTATCTCCTTGATTTACTTGAGCAATTTTTTCTAAATTAAGAGAATTTATTGAATCTGATTTAGTTTGTCCAGATATACTATTTGATATTAAAATAACAAAAATCAATACTATGTTGTTTTTCATCATGATTATATATTGTTAATAGTTTGAATTATTTAAAATAGGATAATGCTTTTCTCATTTAAAAAGTTTTACTTTATTACTTGTAAATAATTTTAATACTTTTAATTAAATCTTCTTTTATTTGAAAACTTGCTTTTGAAAAGTTAGGACGATTGGCTAAGTTTAAGGTTTGAAAATTTGAAAAGCCAACTCCTTCAGTAGGTAAAACAAAAGTTTTATCTATTTTGTTATTTTGATTTTCATCGTGTAGTATGAATACCGCATAATTTCCTTTAGGAAGATTATTAAATGTCAACGTTGCTGAATTCTTTGTGATGGGTGCGATCTCTTTCCTATAATATTTTTTTAATTTATCATCGGGTATAGAGCCATCTTTATTGTACAGCACAAAAAGTACAACTCCAGTTGAATTTTTTAATTCAGAGACTCTAACGGTTAAGGAATAAGATTCTTGAACCTTAGAATAACTGGATAAAAGAATTAAAAAGAATATAGATAATAACTTTTTCATAGCTTACACTTTTTTTTCAAAAAACCACCATTTTGGTTTATATTTTTTTTCAGTTAATCCAAACTTTTTTATAGAATTTTCTTCAATATGTTTAATTAGTTCTGGAATAGAATCGGTTACAAATAATAATTTTAAATCTTCTTTACTGATGCTACCATTTTCTGCTAAATTTTCAATGTGATGGCATAAATCTTTGTAGTATTTGGAATCGAAAATTACAATGGGAAAATCTTTAACGACTTTAGTTTGTATTAAAGTAATAGCTTCAAACAATTCGTCTAAAGTACCAACGCCACCTGGCATTACAATAAATGCATACGAATACTTCATCAAGATTACCTTTCTAACAAAAAAGTAAGGAATATCAATCCATTTATGTAAATATGGATTTGGTTTTTGTTCAAATGGTAAAATAATATTACATGCTACAGAATAGCCATTATTTTCAAAAGCTCCTTTATTTGCAGCCTCCATAATACCAGGACCACCACCTGTCATAATTGTAAACCCTAATTTTGAAATTTCTGCACCAATTCTCTCTGCGTTTTTATAATGTTCAGAATCGGGAGTAAACCTTGCCGAACCGAAAATTGTTACGCAAGGACCAACAAAATGTAATTTTCTAAAAGCTTTAATAAAATTGTATTGCACTTTAAATGTAAATAACAACTCTTTTAAACGAGAAAGAGGTCCTCTAATAAATAAAGATTCGTTATTTGATAATTTTATGTTTCCCATTTTTCCCTTTTTAGTTCATTTTTTTATAACTCCAAACCGCCATACCGTTAACAAAAACAGCAAATAGAAAAATGATAATGAAATGATTTAATACATCAAAAAAACCAGCACCTTTTAATAAAACCATTCTAACAAATTCAACAAAATAACGAATTGGATTTAATAAAGTAAGATTTTGAGCCCACTTAGGCATACTCTCAATAGGTGTAAAAAGCCCGCTCATTAAAATGAAAATAACCATAAAAAACCAAGCAATGAACATTGCCTGTTGTTGAGTTTCTGTTTTGTTAGAAATATAGAGTCCAAATCCTAAAATCAACAATAAATATACTGCTGTAAAACCATAAATTAAAAAAACATTTCCCAACATAGGAACATTAAAAACTACTTTTGCAATAAATAATCCTATAGTTAAAATCACAAAACCAAGTATCCAAAACGGAAACAATTTACCAACAATAAATTGGTATTTTTTAATAGGTGTTACGTTAATTTGCTCTAAAGTACCTAACTCTTTTTCTCTAACAATATTCATTGAAGACAAAAACAATATGAGCATTGTAACCAATAAAACTAAAATACCGGGTACCATAAAGGTTTTATAATTTAAGGTATTGTTATACCAAAAGGAAGGAATAACAGTAATATTTTGTGCAATTTCTTTATCTGTAGCACTATAGTTTGATGTAAGCTGAATGTTTTGATTATAACTATTTAAAATTTGAGAAATATATACATTTTCGACACCAGCAGTTGCAGCATCAATGGCGTTAATACTCACAGAAACACTTGCTTTTTTTTCTTTTTGTAGTCTTTGACTAAATTTGGCAGGAATGTTTATTACAATATCTGTTTTTCCTTTTTGGATTTCCTCTAAAGCTTCTTTTTCAGAAAAATAGGAATTGGTAACATTAAAATAGGATGAGGCAGTAAAGGAATTTATCAAAGCTCTCGAATCAGTACTTTGATCATTATCTACAAATGTAATAGCAATGTTTTTTACATCAAATGTAGCTGCGTTTGATAATATTAATAATTGTAAAATAGGTAATATTAATATGAGTCGCAACATACTTTTATCTCTAAAAATTTGCTTAAACTCTTTTTGTATAATAAATAATATTGTTTTCATCAGTGAATTCCTTTGTTATTTGTTTAAAAATTACTCTAATCTAATTTTATATTTTTTGATACTTAAACTAATAAACAATAATGCCATTCCAATTAAAATTAGTGTTTCTTTCCAAATATATTGGATGCCAGCACCTTTTAGCATGATTGCTTTTACGATGACAATAAACCATTTTGCAGGAATAATGTTGCTCATAATTTGCATGGGTAATGGCATACTATTTATTGGAAAAATAAAACCTGATAATATGATTACAGGTAACATTAACCCCATTAACGACAGCATCATGGCTGTTTGTTGTGAATCTGAAACAGTTGAAATTAGTATTCCTAAAGAAAGTGCTGTTACGATAAATAAAATACTTTCAAAAGCTAATAAAAATAAACTGCCATTCATTGGCATTTTGAACACTATATAACCTAAAAGTAAAATGACAATAGCATTAATAACCGACAAAAAGATATATGGAAATACTTTGCCAATGATTACCTGAAAAGGTTTTAACGGAGAAACTAATAATATTTCCATGGTGCCTAATTCTTTTTCACGCGTTATAGATATAGAGGTCATCATGGCAGAAACCAACATCAATATCACAGTCATAACTCCAGGTACAAAATTAAAAACGCTTTTAAGTTCAGCATTGTAGAGCATTCTTGACTGCACCTCTACTTTTATTTGATTGGTACTAACTTGAGGTTTTTGCGCTTGATAATTCTGAATAATTGAAGTAGTATAATTTGCAATGGTATTAGCAACATTAGGTTCAGTTGCATCTGTAATAGCTTGTATTAAAGCTACTTTTTTTGTTTCTAAATTTTTACTAAAATTGGGTTCAAAAATCAATACAGCTTTAATTTTTCCCTTCTTAAATTCGGATTCAATGGCTGTCTCACTTTCTATTTGATTTTCAACATTAAAATAGGGAGATGCTTTAATTTTTTGAATAATTTTTTGCGTTTCAGTATCTTTAGATTGATCTAAAATTGCAATATCTACGTTATTAATTTCATTAGTAATGGCAAAACCAAATAACAAAATTTGAGCGATAGGCATTCCAAATAGAATAAACAAGGAGCGTTTATCTCTAAAAATATGGAAGAATTCTTTTTTTACAAAGCCTTTAAATCTTTTCATTTTTCTTTCTTTTACATTATTCTATGTTACGAGCGAGTTTTAAGAAAACTTCGTTCATAGAATCTACTTGAAATTTTTCTTTTAGTTTTTTAGGTGTGTCTAAAGCTTCAATTGTGCCATCAACCATTATAGAAACTCTGTCACAATATTCGGCTTCGTCCATGTAATGTGTAGTGACAAAAATGGTAGTTCCTTTGTAGGCTTGTGTATAAATCATTTCCCAAAATTGTCTTCTTGTAATAGGATCAACTCCTCCAGTTGGTTCGTCTAAAAAAACAATTTTTGGTTCATGCAATAAAGCCACAGAAAAAGACAATTTTTGTTTCCAACCCAGAGGTAATGAGCCTACCAAATTATTGGCAACACTTTGCAATTCCAATTCATCTAAAAGCTTAGTAGTTTTTTCTTTAATTGTTGCTTTAGATAAACCATAAATGCCACCAAAAAAAGTAATGTTTTCTTTAATTGTTAAATCGTCATACATCGAAAATTTTTGACTCATGTATCCAATGCTTTTTTTGACTTTATCGGATTGTGTATGCACATCAAAACCTGCTACATTAGCTTCTCCAGAAGTAGGATTTGAAATTCCAATAAGCATTTTCATTGCTGTTGTTTTTCCAGCTCCATTAGCACCTAAAAAGCCAAATATTTCTCCTTTATACACATCAAATGTAATGCCTTTAACAGCGGTAAAATCACCAAACTTTTTGGTTAAATTTTGTACAGATATTATTTTTTCTTGTTTCATTTTTTTTAATTATTAATTCTTTTTAAATGGAATAAGAATTACATGTCCATAAAAACATCTTCAATTGTTGTTTCGGCTTGTTTTATAATTATATCTGTATGATTTTTATTTTTTAAATAAGTTTCTAGTTCAGCAGAATTAAAATTGGCGTTTTTATCGATATAATGAATATATTCACCAAAAGCATACACACTATAATAACTTGGATAATTTTTTAAATCATGAATTAATCCATGTGTGTTTTTAGCTTGCACATCGTAAATAATTTTATCGTATTTTGTGATTATTTGTTCAGGTGAATCAATTTTTAAAATTTTTCCTTCTTGGATTAATGCTATTCTGTCACACAATGCAGCTTCATCCATATAAGGAGTTGATACTAAAATTGTAATTCCTTTTTGTTGCAATCGTTTGAGCATAATCCAAAATTCTTTTCGAGAAACTGGATCAACTCCTGTTGTAGGCTCGTCAAGAAATAATACTTTTGGAGCATGAATTAACGCACAACATAAAGCTAGTTTTTGTTTCATACCACCCGATAATGCTCCAGCTCTTCTTGTTTTAAAAGGCGCAATTTGTACGTAAATATCTTCAATTAAATCATAGTTTTCTTGAATAGTTGTGCCAAAAATAGTGGCAAAAAATTCTAGATTTTCTTCCACAGTTAAGTCTTGATATAACGAAAATCTACCAGGCATGTAACCTACTGAATTTCTGATTTCCTTGTATTGGCTTACTACATCAAATCCTGCCACTTGTGCAGAGCCTTCATTAGCAATTAAAAGCGTGGTTAAAATTCTAAAAATAGTTGTTTTACCAGCTCCATCAGGACCAATTAAGCCAAATAATTCGCCTTTGTTTACTTCAAAACTAATGCTTTCAACGGCTTTTACATTTTTATAAGATTTTGATATATTTTGTAAAGCAATACTCATTTTTTTATTTTTTTGAATTACTATAAATAGCTATTTAATAAGCAAAAAATTACTTTCTTCAAGGGCATCTACACGATGTTTTACATTAGGTTCAATGAGTACATAAGAGCCCGATTGTAAGTTAATTACAATATTTTCTTCATTAGAAAAAACAGCATTTCCAGAAACACATACTAGCAAAGCTGGAATTTTTGTACTGTGTTCTTTGAGTTGTTCTCCTTTTGCAATTTGGATTGAAATTACGTGTTGTGTAGGTTCAAATAATATATTCGTTTGAACGGGCTTATTTTCAGTGTGAAGGTTTTTTAAATTCATTATTCAAAGTATTGATTAAAGGTGTTAAAGTTGTTTTTAAGTTCATTAAGACTTTCAACAGAAGGTGCATCAGAAAATTGATTTACCAACTCTATGTATGGGAGTAGCCACTTATGCAACTCATCGTGAGCCTGTCCTTTCATGGTGCAATTTGAGGTTAGTAAATCAATATTTTTATTCAAATTTTCTGCTAAAATTGTAAGGTTTTCTGGTTTTGAAACATCAATATTTAGAACATCTTTTTCCATATTTCTGATGTGAGAAAGCATATTTTTATCAACTTTCCATTTTTTAGAACCATCTAATTGAATACTTTCATTATTTTGATGCTCTTTTATGTTTATTTCACTAGTTTTTTCTTCTTTTAATTTTGAGTTACACGAGAAAAGTAGTATTGCTATTAAGGAATAAAGAGTAATTTTTATTTTAAGCATTTTCTAAAATTTTTAATTAATATTAATTTGGTTTTTCTTATTGATAGAGAAATAAGCAAATGCAACAAAGATTATGGTTACAATAATTCTAAAAATCATTGCCCTAATTGTTTTGGTTTCATGCACTCCGTCTGTGTAGATATAAATAATAAAGCATATAAATGCATTTATGAGAATTAGTGCCGAAATTCCTAAAATAGTTGACGTCCAATTTTTGTTTTTAACAAAGCCATAACTTGCTATTAAATAGATTATGCTACTGATGAAATTTGCCCAAACTATGAACAAAACATAATTTCCTTCTTTAGCTCTAATTCCAAATAAATCAAAAATGACTGAACCACTCAAAAATAATGTGAGTAAACCAAAAGCTATTAAAGTTGCGGTTATTCCATATAAAATTATTTTTTTCATAATTAATTTCTTAAGATTATTTAATCCACATTTCAGCGGGCATACCTATTTTTAAAGTTCCGTTGTTTTTTACATTAACCTTAACTGCATAGACTAGGTTTACTCGTTCTTCTTTTGTTTGAATAATTTTTGGGGTAAATTCTGCTTGTGCACTTATCCACGAAATGGTTCCAGGAAAAGATTGCATTTGTTCTTCACCATCAATTTTTACCGTTACTTGATTTCCTATTTTTAGCACTCCTAATTGTTTTTCACTTACATAAACACGCAAAATCATATTAGATATATCGGCAATTTTATACAGCGGTTTTCCAAAAGCAGTTATTTCCCCGGGTTCGGCATATTTAGTCAAAACTGTTCCGTTAATCGGATTGATGATTTTAGATTTACTAATTTGATCATTAATTTTTTCAATTTGAACATCTATCGATTTTAAATCATTGATTATGGGTGCATTTTGAGTTTCAATACTTTTAATTTGTTCTACTATAACTTTTACCTTTCCATCAATTTCATCAACTTGACGTTTTGTTGCAGCATTTTCTGAAAACATATTTTTGATACGATTTTGTTCCAATTTTGCAGTTTTAAGTTGAGCTTCTAATACTTGTTTTTGCGATAAAACATTAGCAGATTTTGAAGCTATTGTACTTTTAGAAGCTATTAATTGTTGCTTTGTGAAATACAATTGCAAAGTATCAACTAAACCTATTTGTGATTGTGATTTTAATTGATCTCCTTCTTCTAATTTTAAGAAATCGATTTTACCGTTAGCTTCTGATGAAACCGTAATTTCTGTGGCTTCAAAGTTTCCATAACCATCAGCTTTATCACCATTATTACTACAAGAAATAATTGCAATGGATGCTAAAATTAGTACACTGATATTTTTCATTTTTTTCATTTTTCTATTTTTTATTTTCCTTTAATAATTTCATAATCTGCTTTTGCAGCAGCTAATTGTACTTCGTGTGTTTTTGATATGCTTTTAGCTTCAAACAAATTCGTTAGTTCAACAATATATTCAGAAGAAGTTATGACGCCATTTTTTAATTGAGCATCTGATGATTTTAGAATATTTGCTCTCAACATGATTATTTGCTCATCTGAAAGTAAAAGATTTTCTATTTTTTTTATTTCAAATTCTTGAGTTTCTAATTGGGTTTTATTATTCAGTTTAAAAGTTTCTTTTTCTGTTTGCACCAAATCTTTAGAAATATCAACTGCTTTTTTGTTTGTTTTACTTTTTCCCCAATCAAAAACATTCCAATTTGCTTTTAAACCCACTATATAAAATGACTGAAAAGAATTATCTAACATGTTGAGCCCAGGATTTCCATAGCCTAATTGACCAAAAGCATTAATTTTTGGAAGTATATTTTTTGAAATAATATTTTTAGTTGCTTCCAATTGATTTAATTGCGAATCGAATAATGCGATTTCAGGTCTGTTATTAGTGATGTTTGTTGTGGTAAATTGAGGTTTTACCAATTTACTATTTACATTTATAGTTGTACCAGTAAAATTAGAAAGGTTGTTAAAAAGTTTAGTCGATTCAAAATCAATTTCTATTAAATTTTGGTCAATTTTTATTATTTCGGCTTCTAAAACCTGCTCTGATGAAGGTAAAATTGCTCCAAACTTTATTCCCGATTTAACTTCTTTAACTTTAGAAGCTAAAACATTTTTTTTCGCAAGAAGTAATTCTTTTTTTTCTTGCAACAACAAAATTGAAAAATAAAACTGATTAATATTATTTTTTAATGCATATAAGTTAACCTTGGTTTGCTGTTGTTGTGTTACCGTTTGAATTTCTTTCAATTTTATATTCGCATCAATCAATCCACCGTTAAAAATGAGTTGATTCGCGTCTAATGTTGCTCTATATTGATCTTTATTTATGGGCGTTACACCTGGTAATGAAGTGGGTAATCCAATAACATCTGATTGGTAAGTTGCTTGCGCGTTAACATCTATTTTTGGAAGTTTGTCTTTTTTTAAAGCAGCAATATCATAATTAGCTTTTTCTTCGAGAAGATTTGTTTGTTTTGCTAAAGGATAATTTTTATCAACTAATGAATAACAATCTTCTAGCGTTAACGTTTGTTGTGCTTTACTGCTTAAAGACAGAAAAAGTAGTAATAGTATGAATAACTTATTTTTCATAACTTATAATTTTATTGAATTGATAATAAACTCGGCAACTTCTTTTTTTCTATTTTCCATGATTTTTTTATATTTAGCATTATCTGTATTAATAAGTGCCATTAAAAGAGGTTGACCTATAAATGGAAAAATATTTAGAGAAATAATATTAATAAATAACTGTTCTGCTTCAATGGGTTTAATTACTCCGTTTTTTATAGCCTCTTCCACCTGAAGTTTAAATTTTTCAATGGAAGGAAAATTCTCATTAGCACGAAGTTTTGCAATAAATTCAGGGTTTTTATTTAATTCCTGAATTACAAAGTTTGGTAAATAAGGATGTGCAATTACAAACGACACATAATTTTTGGTAAATCCGCGTATTTTTTCAAATAAATCACTATCATCATTAAGTACTTTGTTTAATTGAGGTGCTAATAATGAAAAGGCATTTTTAAAAACAGCCTCAAATAAAAGCTGTTTACTTCGATAATAGTAATGTAAAAGAGCCTTGTTTATTTTGGCTTTATCGGCAATTTCCTGCATTCTTGCACCTGCCATACCTTTCTGTTGAAAGATTTCTTTGGCAGCAATTAATATTTCAGCTTCTGTGTTTTCAGTTTTAATTTTATCCATATTGTTTAATTATATAGTTTAACTATTTGGTTAACAAAATTAGTAAAAAATATTAACTAAATTGTTTATTAAGTTTTTTTTAACAAATAGCAAAAAAATTAGTAATTTAAAGTAAAGTGATTTTATGAAAAAAAATCAATTCAAAAATGAAGACTTATTACTTGAATTGTTATCTAAAAGTGAAAATTTATCTTTCAATATCTTCATATCCTCACTAACTTTTCTATCTAAAACCTTTGCATAATGTTGTGTGGTATGCAGATTTTTGTGTCCTAGCATTTTGCTAACCGTTTCAATTGGAACTCCATTTGTTAATGTTACAGATGTTGCGAATGTGTGTCTCGCCATGTGGAACGTTATTTCTTTTGGAATGTCACATAAAT
>JACCDZ012038111.1_pt1 | contig 11436 bp, 10 predicted proteins | sample 7449551 | NCBI WGS metagenome assembly JACCDZ01 (sample SAMN15323452, study PRJNA562643) | freshwater metagenome | isolation source: river surface water | place: USA:Blue River Watershed | collected 2017-08-18
CATATTTTAAAAGTGCATCTTTTTGTAAAGAAAGATTCTGATCATCAGTTGAAACTCAAATATAACCTACAAGCATACGAAAAATCTCTCTTATATAGATTTCGTATTATATCACAATCCGATAGTATTTATCGTATAAAAAATAGCCATTTTTTTGAATGTTTTTAAGAAGTAAGATAAAGTGTCGGAAAACAAGTGTTTATCATATAAATATCAAATCATCAAAACTAAGTATTTTAATATAATATAAACTTATTTTTAATAATTTTAAGTAAAATGGTATCTGTATTATATTTTAGAGGTGAAAATAAAAAATGAAAATGCTTCTTTTAAGCATTGCTATTATTTTTGTAATAAATGTATTATCAAAAGTAAATAAGAAATGGGATGAAAAATTAGATATTGTTTCAGGATCTTTTATTTGGTGTGGTGTGGCAATATGTATTTCTTTATATAATGGAATATCATTTGATGGTGGAATACATTACAATTTCGAAGCAATGAAAAGCTATAACTATTTAATAGGTATATGTATATTGTCTTGTGCTTTTTATAATGTAAAAATATTAAACCCATTTACAGTATTTTATATCTTATGTATTGCTACAATGATACTTAATAAGAATTATTTCTTTACATTAGAGCCTTACGCAAGAACAATTATTGCATTATGTGCTTATGCTTCATTTTTTCATTTTGTAGTATATCCTTTAGGAAGAAAAATTTTTAAATAAAGTAGTAAGATAATTTACCTACCAAATTGCAATCAATATTTAAAGCTAAACATGCAATTTACATTTAATTGTTTATATTTTTAAATATTAAAGCTTTTTCTCAAACCCTCTTAACATTTCTTCTTTCTTTTGATAATCACTCATATTTTTTTTAACTAAATTCCAAAAATCTCTAGAGTGATTTTTATATTGTATATGAGCTAATTCATGAATTACAACATATTTAATCAAAGAAGAAGATAATTTCATAACTTCAGGATTAAAAGATATTTTATTAGAGGCTGAACAACTTGCCCATTTTGTTTTAGAACTTTTAAAATATAATTTTACAGGAAAAAGTTTCATAATATCACTATATTTATTTACTAATTGAGTGATTTTTTCTTGGGCTTTTTGTTTATAAAATTCTTCAATAATTTCATTTAGGTTTTTTTGTTCCGCATTTGGTGGTGTTTTTATTATAAACTTTGAATGAATAAACTCTATTTCATAATTCATTCTATCTTCTTTTAAAAGTTCTATATAGTAGCTTTTTCCCATATAAAAAAGTCTAGAGCCCGTTACAATTTTTCCATAATCTATTGATTGCCCTATTTCTTCAAACTTTTTTAAAATCCATTTGGCTTTCGATCTTACTAATATTTTAAGTTCTTCAATTGAAATATCTACATTAGTTTTTACAACCACTCCAATATCTCGTTCAACTGTAATATATGTATTTTTACAAGCTTTTTTTCTTTGAACTTCAAACTCTATTGTTTGAGTTCCATAATCAATAGATTCAATCATTGATTTTCTAAAATCTCTAATATAGTAGTTGGTAGTGAATTTACTAATTCTTTATCAACTCCATTATTTCTTAAAAGTGATTTTATATTTTTTCTAATCTCTTTTTTTATATCGTCATGGTCTTTCCAATCCGATTTTTGAAGATAGATATTTATTTTTTCAAAAACTGCAATAGTAAATTCTTTTGGGTCTGAAACAACTTTTTCAAGAGTTTTAAATATTGGAAATTGCTCTTTTGAAGTAAGTCCTAATCTTTTCCATTCCTCTTTTGAGTTTCTAATCTCTTCTTGAAGCTTATCAAACTCTATTAAAAGTTGAGCTTGAGTGATTCTATCCTCTTCTTTTGCTTTAATTAACTCTTCAAGTCTTTTTGCAATATCTTTGTAAAAATCTGGATTCTCTTTTTTATTTGCAGCAATAGTATGTTTTATTCTATTTGCAATTGTAAGTTCTTTTGTTTTACCACTTTTATTTTCTAACTCTCTTCTAAAAGCTTCAGGGTCTGTTATATCAATAGCGTCATGTAATAAATAATGAACTCCAGTGGCTCTTAAATGCTCATCTATAATCATTTGAATTTTTTTAGTTTCTTCTCTTGTAATAAACATTTTTTCTGGTGTATGGGTATTTACAGCTTCTAATTTAATATCATTATAAAGTTTTAAATCATATTCAAACTTTGTGGCAAAAGAATCAGGTAAAACAATATCCATTGATTTATTAAATAGTTTTACTAAATCAATATATTTATCCCTTAAATCTTCAGGCTCTAGGTATAAAACACACTCGTCCACAAATTTAGCTCTATCTTTAAATCTATCAATTTTTATATCATTAAAAAATGCAACCATTTTAGAATGTCTATTTTCTAAAATAGTTTTTTCATTTTCAATATCTGTCATAACGTCAGAAGTTTCCAAATCTCCACTAAAGATTTTTAAAGCTTCTGTTAAATAGTTTGTAATACCTGCATAATCAACCACTAAACCATACTCTTTTCCTGATTTTGTTCTATTTACCCTTGCAATTGCTTGAAGTAAATTATGTTCTTTAAGTAATTTATCTATATACATACATTGAATAATTGGAGCGTCATATCCCGTTAAAAGCATATCTGATACAATTAAAATTGTTGTATTATCAAATCTTTTTTCACCACTTAAAGATTTCTCATTTTCATTTCCAAAAGGAAGTTTAAACTCTTCAATTGCTTTTTTAATCTTATCTTCTTCAACTGCTAGTTCTCTAAATTCTATTGGATCTTTTTTATTATCAAAGCTCATGATAACTTTTGATTCAAAAGAATTTAAACCCTGCTCTTTTAGTTTTAAAAATGCTTTTTGATAAGCTATTGCTTGGTATCTATTATGACACACTAACATTGCTTTATAGTTGTTTGGATAGATTTTTTCTTGGAAATGTTTGATTATATGTTTTGCGATTTCTTCTACTCTTCTTTTTGCCATTAAAAAAGTATCTAATAAAGCTGCACGTGATTTTAATTTTGCTTGTTTTTCTTCACTTTCATGTCCAAAAACAGAGCTAAATACTTCATTCATTAAATCTTTTTCTATAAAATATTCAGGCATTCCTGTTTGGTATCTTATAGCTAAAGTGTTCCCGTCCTCAACTGATTGTTTGATTGTATATTTATCAATATAATCACTCCCACCATAAAAGGTTCTAAGAGTTGATTTCTCTTCTTTATCTATTGGTGTTCCTGTAAATGCAATAAATTTTGCATTTGGTAATGAATTTCTCATATAAGCAGCTGTCATACCATATTGGCTTCTATGTGCTTCGTCAATCAAAACAAATACATTTGATTTATCACTTAATATTTCTATCTCTTCTTTTTGCTCTTGAGCTCTTTCTTGGAACTTATGAATAGTAGTAAGGAGAGTTTTTCCATAAGAATCTTTTAAAAGCTCTTTTAGGTTTGAAATACTAACTGCTTGAATTGGATTAGAGAAACCTGTTCTTCTAAATGTTGAACTTATTTGATTATCTAAATCTATTCTATCAGTTACAACTATAATAGTTGGATTATCAAATCCTGCTTCTTCTCTTCTTAATTTTGTAGCTAAGTAAACCATAGTTATAGATTTTCCACTACCTTGTGTATGCCAAACAACACCACCTTTATTTTCAGTTTTTAATCGCTTCACAATTTTATTAACTGCTCTTAGTTGTTGGTATCTTGGAAGTTTTTTTATTGTTCTTCCTTGGTCTATTTCGTAAATTGTAAAGTTTCTAATAATATCAAGCAACATTTCTTTTTTAAACAATGAATATATCAAAATATCTTGAGCTGTTGGTGTTCTTTCAACTAGTAATTCAAGTTCTGCTAAATCTTCAAGTTTATATTTTGAATAATGGGCAAATTGTGAACCAATAGTTCCATAAAGTGCTTTTCCTTTATTTATTCCCACACATATTTGATTATAGTAAAAAAGTTTTTGAGAGTTCTCTTGATAATAATTCAAATCACTTATAGCGTCAGTAATACTTACTTTTGGAGATTTTGCTTCAATAATTGCCAAAGGTAAACCATTTATATATACAACAATATCAGGAATAGAGTTTTTATGAATACCGTTATATTTCATTTGATTAACTATTAAAAAATCGTTATTTTCAATATTTTCATAATCAATTATAAAAACAGGTTGTGGTTTAGCTTCAGGAGTTGGTTTTTCAGTAATAGAATCTTTTTTTGTGATAAAATCGAATACAATTTGGTTTGCTTCTATAAGAGTTGAAGCTTGAATATTTTTTAGTTTTCTAACTACTTTTTCTAAACTGTTATCCCTTAGCCATGGATTTATTTTTAGTAAACTTTGTCTTAATCTATCTTCTAAAATAACTTCATTGATTGATTCTCTTGTATCTGCAATAGAAGCATCAAAGCAGTTAAATCCTAGTTTTTTAAAAAGCTCAATGGCTGGAAGTTCACTATATAAATATTCAGGTGTTTGGTTCAAATTTTATCCTTTATTGATTCTATTTAATATACAATGTTTTTTATGAAGAAAACCATAAATAACTCTAATAAATACTTTTCTACTGCCAAAAAGAAAGAAAAAATGATAATAAATGCTGTTTATAGTTCTATTAAAGTTGAAAATTCTAAAACTACTAAAAAAGAATTGAAAGAACACTATAAAAATCTTTATAAAAAAATTTAAACTTAAATTTGTTAGAATATCAACAATAAGCTCCAGTATCACCCGAAGAACATGAGTAGGGATTGCCTCTGATTCAAGCTGGCTGGAGTAGCGTTTAATTGATTCTTTTATAATAACTTTTATCTTTTCTTAAATTCTTTATAACTATAATCGCTTTTGAGTTAACTATTAAAAAATAGTTAATCTATCGAGGTTTTTGTCGTAAATCCAGCGTAGCAAAATCAACGACTAAAATTATTGTAATTTTTCCGACATATTATTTTAATGTGTCGGTTTTTTTCTATTTTTTTAACATAGCTTTCAACCTATGTTAATTTTTTTCTATTTTTTTAACATACTTAAAAAGCTATGTCAAATTAAATCGCTTTTTGTAACATAGTAAAAAGTTCTTTATTAATGTAGAATTTACTATTTTTTATCTTTTTTTCTTCTAATAATCCAATAGTTTCGAGCTCTTTTAAATGTTTTGAAGCAGTTTGTCTTGTCATTCCTAAATTATCCACCAACATATCAATTTTTGTATAAGGGTGAATAAAAAGAACCTCTAAAAGGTCTTTTGAGTAAATCTTTGGAAGTTCAGATTTTAATTTCTCTTTTGTCTTATCCATTAACTCTTTAATATCATTGATTAATTGAACTTGTTTAGTTGCTGTTTGTTCAATTCCCTCAAGCATATAAATAATCCACTCTTCCCAACTTCCTTTAGTTCTTACTTCTTGTAAAAGTCTATAATAATCAGCTTTATGTTTGATAATATAACTACTTAAATACAAAATTGGTAAATCTAAAAGCTCATTTAAAACTAAATATAAAATATTTATAATTCTTCCAGTTCTTCCATTACCGTCATAAAATGGGTGAATGGTTTCAAATTGATAATGAATAATTGCCATTTTAATAAGTGGATCTATTCCGTCATTTGTATTTATATACTGTTCAAGATTATCAAGAAGTTTTCGTATAGTTGATTCTTCTTGTGGTGGAGTATGAATCACTTCACCAGTTGCTTGATTTTTTAGAACTGTTCCAGATTGTTTTCTAATACCTGCAACATTTCCCTCTAGTTCTTGTTGAATATCAACAATATGGCGAGTTAGAAGCAAAGAGTTGTCTTTTACCAAATCAAAACCTTTTAATAAGGCTCTGCTATAATTTTGTACTTCTTTTGTAGCGTGGGAAATATTTGAAATATCTAAACTTGATTGATAAAGTTCGTCATGGGTAGTTATGATATTTTCAATTTCAGAACTATCTTTTGCTTCTTGTAAAATCAAAGAGTTTATCAAAATAGCTTGATTAGGTATGATTTTTGCTACACCATTGAGTTTTGCAAGTGCTTTATTTGCTAAAATTGATTTTTTTAGTATTGCTTTTGTTTCAATATCTATATCAAGGGGTAAGTTGTTTGGGATAAATTCGCTCATATTTTAAACCTTATTTTTAATACTTTTATATTCTCTAGCAAGTTCAATAAGGTTTAAAGAAGAACCTTTTTCTTGGGAAATAATTGGATAAGTTGAATAAACTAATTCGATAAATTTATTCCAATAAAATTTCCTAGTTTTTTCAATAACAAAATCAATAATAACTTTTTCTTCTTCAGTAGGAGAATTAAAGTTTTTATCTTCAATAAGTCTAATTATATTTTTTTCATTACCAAATATATTTCTACCTTTTTCAATTTTTAATCTATAGTCTATATTTATAATTTCTTCTATTTCACCAACATAAGGACCATAATGATTAAAAATCCATTTTATATTAGTTATTTGTTTTTCATTCTCAATTGCTGATTTCCAATCAATTAAATACATAATTTTATTTATTCTAGCTTTTGATAATTCTTCAGGATTTGGGTAATTTTTAATTATATATCTAACTAAATCAATACTATACATATTAAACTCCCTCTTCTATAGCAAACTTAAGGTCTTGTCTAATCCCCATTTTATCATTTAAAAATAGATTTATTTTATTTACAGCCTTATCTAATTGACCATTATTCAATTTTACTGTATTTTTTTGAGTTGATTCAAAAACAACTACTCCAAATTTATCTTTATTTGGTGTTAGTTCATTTTTTTCATACAAATATTTAATAGCAATTTTTTCAGAAGGCATTTTTCTTCTTTTATCAGGAGAAATTTTTTTATTTAACTCTCCATTATGCCATGCTTGAAAAAGCAATTCATTTTTATCTTTAATTGCAATACGACCAAAAGATTTATAATGCGTATTTTTTGAATATCTACCTATTGAAAAAAATCTATCTTTTGTATATGTATATACTGTTATTCTATAATGATTATCAAATTTCAACTCATTATACACTTCATATAACTTATCTTCAAGTGGTTGGCTAATTTGATATTTAAAACTTGATATTAATTCTTTTAAAAAACTATTTTCTTCTTTTATTGAATCTAATTCTTCTTTCAAATTATCTTGACTTATTTCATAAGATATTTTTTTCCAAGCTAAAAAAACAGAAATTAAAGTCATTATAACTATAAAATTTACGGGGTGTTTTTGAACTACTTCAAACTCATTAAACTTACCTTCAATAAGTAAAGTAAAAGTTATTGCTGTTATCGTAATAAATATATCAACTATTCTATGAGAATATTTTTTAAACCAATTCAAACCCTAACCTCTCCTGTAAGTAGTTTTTGCATTAGACCTTTTTTTAGTTCTTCAAAAGATTGTTTTTTCTCTTTTAAATTTTCTAATTTATTATCAACTGTTGAAAGAATTTCTGCTATTTGTTTTTGTTCTTCTAGTGGAGGACTAATAAATTTAATAGAATAAAAATCTCCATGGTTTAAATCAGGAATTGTCGTAGCACCTGCTCTTAATAATATTTCTTTTTGAATACTATTAGAATTTAAATAATAAACTAAATATTCTTTTGATATTTCATTTCTATCAAAATCTATTAAGAAAAAATTATTATGAAAAACTCCTTTAACATTTGTAACTACAATACCTGTATTTCCTGTTCTTGTCATTAGAATATCATTTTCTGTACATATTACAGTTTTTTGAGGATTTTCGATATATTCAACTTCTTTATTATTTTTTATAAATTGGATCGTTATATACTCATAGCAATTTTCACATTTTTCTTTTTTTCTTTTTGATATTGGAATTTGTAAACCTTGTCTAACTTTTGTTATTTCTTTAAATTTAACCACTTCCCAACTTTGAGGAATTCTACCAAGTTCACTATCTTTAAACTCTGTATGACCGATTCCCTCTGTAAGAAGTTTTTGCATTAGAGCTTTTTTTAGTTCTTCTGTTGCATTTATATTTTCTTCTACAAAAGCTATTTTTTTATCAACTGTGCTTAAAATATCAGCGATTTTCTTTTGTTCTTCAATGGGTGGAAGAGGAATTTTTAATTTTCTTATCATTCCTAAAGCTATAAATGATTGAACTCCGCCATTTGACAATTTCAAAAACTGATTAATAATAATATTTGATTTTAATAAATTTAATACATAAATATTTGATAATAATTCATTACTTGATAATTTCAAAAGTGCAACATTTTTTATTGAAAATTCAAAATCAGTATTAACAATAACTGGTTTACCAATAGTTCCTATCATTCCAAATAAAATATCACCATTATCTACTTTTGACCTCTTACTAAATTCAATATGATTTTCTTCTGAAATATAATTTGTTTCTGTAAAATCAATTCCATTATCTGTTAAATGTTTAGAAGTAATAAAAGGTACTCCATTTTCAATATACTTTGGTGAATCATGAGTTCCGTCACGAATATCGCAAACCTTATCAAATTGAACTAATTCCCAACCTTTAGGCAAATTACTCATGACACAAACCCTAAAGTTTTTAAATATTCATTTAGCTTAGAATCTATCTCTTTTTCTTTTTCTTCAATATCTGCTATTTTATTTATTACATTTTCGATATTTATTATCACTTCTTCGCTACTTGTATCTATATATCTTGCAATGTTTAAGTTATAGTCATTTTCTTTGATTTCTTCTAAATCAACTATTCTCATAAACTTTTCTATATCTTGTTTTGATTCATAGGCTTTTACTGTTTTTTCTATACTTTCAGGATTTAAAGTATTTTGATTTTTACCCTCTTTATACTCTTTTGAAGCGTCGATTATGATAACTTTATTTTTTAGTTCTTGTGGTTTTGATTTATTTATGATTATGATACTTGCAGGGATTCCTGTATTGTAAAATAGTTTTTCAGGAAGTCCAATAATAGCTTCTATAAAATCATTTTGAAGTAATGCTTCTCTGATTTTTCCCTCACTTGAACCTCTAAATAAAACTCCATGAGGTAAAACTATTCCCATTTTTCCATTTTGTTTAAGTACACTTAACATATGTTGTAAAAATGCTAAATCCCCATAACTTCTTGGAGGAATACCATACTTAAATCTTCCATATTCGTCACTAACTAAACTTTTATAATCAGGAGTTACAGGCTTACCTTTTGCGTCTGTTTTTATATCCACTTCAGCAGCTTCCCACCAGTTTGAAAGTGAAAATGGAGGATTAGCAATAACCCTATCAAAAGTTTCAAGTTCTCCATTTATTATATGTTTTGGGCTTCCTAAAGTATCGCCTTTTCTTATATCACTATCTTTAAAATTATGAACTATCATGTTGATTTTACAAACAGCCCAAGTTCCTAGATTTTTCTCTTGACCTTTTAGTGTACAATCCACATATTCACCCAACATTCCACCATTTTTTGCTATGTAGTGAGCTGATTCGATTAACATTCCACCACTTCCACAAGTTGGGTCGTAGATACTATTTCCAGCTTCAGGCTTGATAAGTTGCACAAGTAACTGAACTACCTCTTTTGGGGTATAGAACTCTCCACCTTTTTTTCCACTATCGTCGGCAAATTGTCTTATTAGATATTCATAAGAATTTCCTAAAATATCAGGATTTTCAAGGTCACTATTTGCTAATGAGTATTTATTGAAGTGTTGTAAAAGTCTTGAAAGTAAACTATCAGGAAGTTTTTCACTATCTCCAAAATGAACAGCTGTCATAACTCCCTCTAAAGAAGAGTTATGTTCTTCTATTGAAGAAAAAGCTTGGTCTATTGCTTGACCAATGTTTTCAGTTTTTTTGGCAATCTCACTCCACCACGCATTTTTTGGAATAAAAAATCTATGATAATCCTCGTCCTCAATGGCTTCTTCTAAATCAATTCCCTCTTTTTCTACTGCAATTTTTGCTTCTTCAAAAAATTGATCACTAGCTCTTTTTAAAAACATTAAACCAAAAATATAGTTTTTAAAATCGCTTGAATCAATATGCCCTCTCAATATATTAGCACTATCCCAAAGCCATTTTTCAAGTGTTTCTAAATTTAGTTTTGCCATTTTATCCCCTATTTATATACTAATTTATTATATCTATTGCATTCTTAAATACAATAAGCTCTAAGACTAATTTTTTAAAACTATTTTTACTTATTTCTTAACTATTTATTTCATCTAATTTGAATATCATCAGATTTTTTATTTACAAATGAAATATCATCATATGTAAATAGTTTTGCATCTTTAATATTTTTTTTAATCTTTACTACTGACATCTAACTTTTTTTTCATTTATGTCCATTATTATGAAATGTTTTTCAAGTAAAAAACATTTTATTTTAAGTTTTATTTAATAAAATTATAAGTTATCACATATTTGAACTATTTTCATTCACATACCCTACTTTGTATCTTATTTAAATTACAACTAATCTCTTCATTCATTTAAAATATTAACAATACTATTAACATACAAATAGAGAACTTTATCTATTATATAAAATATTCATATTTATCATAGACTATATAATCATATCTTTATATTTTTTAATTTGAATTATTTAATATTTTCTCATATTATATGTTAATTAAATATTTATTCATTTTTAATAACTCCAGAAAAGAGTTATTAAAAAGACTTCTTTTATAAGTCTTTAATAGTCTTTAAGAAGTAGTGTACTATGGGTGTATTTTAGTGATTTTTGGGTGTAAAATTTTTAATATTTGATGTACTTTAGGTGTAAGAAAAGTGAACTTTGGGTGTATTTGATGTATTTTGGGTGTAAAATTTATTTTTTTTATAATAAAAGAGACTATTAAATGGGAATTCTTATAAATATAGTGTAAAAAAAATCTTATAAAAAACATAAATTTTTGATGTACTTTGGGTGTAAAATTTATTTTTTATCATGATGTACTTTGGGTGTAATAATTTTAATTTTGATGTACTTTGGGTGTATATAATGTACTTTAGGTGAAATTTAATGTACTATGGGTGTAAATATATTTAAGAAAACAACTGTATTTTTTTTAAAAACCGACTTTTTTAGCTAAAAAAGATTAAATTTGAATAATATTTTTTTTAATATTTTTACAATTTACTTATATTAAACTATTTATGTACTTTGGGTGTAAATTATTCTCTAAATATAGTCATTATTTAATCAAAAATGTACTTTTAATACTTAAATTTTTAATTTGAATAATATTTTTTTTAATATTTTTCAATATGTACTTTGGGTGTAAATATTTTTTTTAATATTTTTGAATTAAGTAATTTTTATAAAAAAAAACTATAATCATTAAAAAAATGGTAGAATATTATAAAAAAAGCAACATTTTTTGAGCCATTTTAAAAAAAATATGATAGAATCATTAAAAAATTGTCCGTAGG
>JACCDZ011066310.1_pt1 | contig 11429 bp, 10 predicted proteins | sample 7449551 | NCBI WGS metagenome assembly JACCDZ01 (sample SAMN15323452, study PRJNA562643) | freshwater metagenome | isolation source: river surface water | place: USA:Blue River Watershed | collected 2017-08-18
GATAGGGTGATCGCACCCCTCTTCTCCAACGCACCGGACAACTGCTCCTTTGCAGCTGCCTGGCTCCCGCACTTGCTCAAACCGATCAGCAATGCGCCCTCCCCCATCAAACACTTGAAGCCGCGATGACACCTCAACGACACGACATCTATGTGGCCATGCTGACTGGTGGCGCGCCGACACCGGTTGGCATCCTGAGCTTTGCTGAGGGCGTCAGTACCGGAGGCAAGAAGATCACCGGCGGATGCCGGTTCTCCTACTTCACGGGCTACAGCGGCCCTCCGCTTGACCCCGCCCACCTCGACTACGCGAAGGACGGGCAAAGGGTCTTCCCCCTACCCCCCGAGCTGAAAGCCAGCGGTGTATTCCGGGTGTTCTCAGACAGCCTTCCTGGCAGCTGGGGAAGACGGCTGCTGGCGAAGTCCGACCCCGCTGTTGAGGAGATGAACGACCTTCAGCTGCTCGCTCACTTGAGCAAGAGCGGTCGGGCATCTGGTGCCCTTTTCATGTACGCGAAAAGCCCAAAGGATGAAGACCCGCTGAAGATGCTCGCAGAGGTCGATGCCGTACGGGTGAAGTCTTTGCTTGAGCTGGGCAACATGTCCGTCGCCATGAACGAGCATGAGCTCAACGCATCCATCATTCATGGTGGTGCAAGACCTAAGGCGGCGTTTCACGATGTCAACGGTGAAGTCGGCCGACGCAACAGCCACTACATCGTCAAGTTCAACCAGAAGATCGATGCCTACAACTGCGCGGCCATGGAGAGGGCCACACTTGAGCTGGCAAACCAGGCCGGCATCAACACCGTGCGCTCCCTTGTCGTCTCCGTGCGAGCTCCCGACGGCAAGGTGCTCGATCACATGTTTCTCACCGAACGTTATGACCGTTTCACCGCCGACGACGGCAATGAGTACCGGTGCCACAAGATTTCATTGCTGGCACTGACAGACGCAGCGAAGGTTCAATCTCAGGATCGGGGCGACTACCGTGATGCGCTCAATGCCATCAGAGCAAACAGCACGTCGCCCAAAGAGGACGCTGAGATGCTCTTTCGGCGCATGTTGTTCAACATCGGTGTCAACAACACCGATGACCACCTCAAGAATCACGAGATGCTGGTCACCCAGGATGCTGCGGGCAACCGGGTCTGCCGCCTGGCCCCAGCTTACGACCTGCTCCCGATCTCGGCCCCATGCGCGCACACCACCAAGATCGCGGGCAACGAGAACGGTGTGCTGAGCAAAGAGTTTGTCACCAAGGCCGCGGCCGATCTCGGCATCGACCCAGCGGCAGCAGAGAAAATGCGCACCGAAGTTGTTGGCGCACTCTCCAAGTGGGAGCAAACCCTGGAGCGAAACCACTGCAACGAGCGCGACATGGATTACATGCGATCAGCCCTCGCTGTATCTGGCACTTGCGCGCTCAAGTCACCATTTGCAATGCCAGGGCAGGTCAACCCTGTGGCCGCAATTGCCAATCTGACAACCCCCTCTGCAGCACCCACAGCATCGCTCAAAGGCGGAGGGCTTCTCGGCGTCACTGCCGCCGGGCACGCTCCCAAGCGACCAGCCGAGACAACTCAAGCAATGTCAGTCACCGTAACGAGGGCTCCAATTCCCGACAAAGACAGGCCGGGTCACCCCCCTTCCCCAGCCCGAAAAGGGCCAAGCTGAAGGAAGGCACTGTTGAAAATGAGATGAGGCCCTACGGGGCCTCATCTCATTGGGCGACTGGCGATCACCAGCTGCGAACTCTACCCGTGTCAACGTGGATGAACCCACGATCCACATAGAAGCCGGTGCCACCAATGCCAAACGCCTTGGCCATCTGCCCAAGAACAGCAGTAGGCAAGCCTGGGATGCGGATGTCGGCCGCCATCCCCGCGATGTGAAGCGAGTGCTTGGCTGCGCCCTCGGTACGGCTGTTCGTCTCTCGTGTTCTGTGTCCAGAAAGGATGTCGATGTAGTAGCTATGGCCGTAGAACGCCAGCCAGTATTGGATCCCGCAAAGGAGATCAAATAATCTCGGGTCCATGGCAATAGCCTTGCCTGCACGCACGTCTCGCATCAACCAGCACAGCTGAGAGTAGCCATCACGCTGGATGCCTGTGCCTGGCTGCCAATAAAGCGTTGTCGTTGCCTCCCTGGTTGCAGGCCGACGTACCTTCAGGATTCTTGGTCTCGACAACAGACTGGAGCGCCAGTCCATGGAATCACCCTTGTATGAAGCATTCTGAAATTCGCCGTGATGAAGGGTCGTCTCAGGCCTGAGCAGTGCCCAGGCGCTTGCATCTGTTGAAAGGAGGGATCCAACTCCCGCCGCGGCGCTCGTGAGCAGTGAGCGTCGGGTAAGAGTCCCAGATTTGGTGGCTGCATCAACGTTGTGCGTCATCACGTACTTTTTCGTCCAGCGCAGCGAGTGCAGATGAAACTCGCTGAGCAATCAAAATGAAGTCCTCTGGTGACGTCGGAGTGACAGGCGGGTGCTGCGCGTAGTAGGTGGCCTCAGCCATTGCGCGGACGGTTACAGAGGCGGCAAGCGATGCCTCATCTGAAGAGTCCCCCAGCCGTCTTTGGATGTCCATCAGGGCTTGCTGAGTCGCATCCTTGTTGAGGGCACCGTCATCGACATCACCAGTCTTAAACTCGGGCATGAACCCAGCCACGGTGGCAGATTCAATCGCCACGACGTCATCAGTTGGGGCGAAAATTCCATGGTCAAGCAGTTCATCGACGGCCGAATCAATTGGCCACTCCGTGCGAACAGTCTTGGTGTCCGATGGCCCTTCAAAAACCTCTGCATCACTGAGGAAGCTGGGGTCGACGTCACCCTCATCCCCGACATCAGCGTCAAGCATGTCCTGTTCGTTGAAGTCATCCCATCGCGGGGAATCAGCCGCTTCTGGACCAAGCAGGCCTGATGATGACGCCTGGCCCATATCACTCGTCCGACCGTGGCCCACAGCGAGGGATGAAACGAAGTCCACAGCATTTGGCTGAGAAGTTGATCCATCTGTCGTGAAGTCAAATGAGCCCGAGGGGTCATCGCCGGCGTCGAAGCCCATTGATGAACCGTCGTCAGAGTTGTAGGCAGCAACCAGTCCGCCCATCGCATCTTCATGCACACCATCGCTCTGTTGAGCAGATGCCAGCGCGCCAATGACCTGTTCCAGCCTCGACCTTCCTGGGGTGAGGGAAGATGCACATTCAAGGAAGTCAGAGAGCATCGCGATATCGCGATCAGGGAATGTGTCAATAACCCCGCTAAACCCCCTCTCGGACGCGATCACATTTGCAAAGGTATCCCTCGTTTTTCGATGGAGCGCTACCTCATGCATGTCAGGACGTCGTACCTTGAGGAAGTGATTCACACGCACCGCTTGAACATTGCGCCCACCTGCCTTGCTATAGTCAGCGTAGAAGGACTTCATGCGGATGATCTTGCCTTCAAAAAACAAGTGCCACTGACCTGATTTCTGCTTTTGCAAAACATCCAGCGTAACGCGCTCTAACTTCTCGATCGAGGCATTATCTCCATCTCGATATGCACGGCCTCCCAGGACAGATGTTTCCTCACCGACATATCCACCAGTGCGCGTAAAGTAGCCCTGACCCGCAAGGTCAGAGAAATACTTATACGTCTTAACGCAACTCATCTTGCCGCAGAACTTAGTATTCGTGTTGGCAAGGGTGGATTCAGCTTCCTTCTCAGAAGCTTTCTGGAAGGCAGGCAAATCCTGTCCTGCAAAAATGGCCGCAAACCCCAGGGAGCGAGCCTGAGCTGGAACGACTGCGAATCCTTCAACAGCGTAATAGCCATATTCGTCCAGCACGCACATAAACGGGCTAGGAGAAGTAGTCGGCTTCGATTCGATAATCCTATCCCAGTCGCCTTCAAGCTTGGCCCCAAGGCCGACTGCCATCGTGGCCTTGATGGCGGCAACGATAATTCGTCCGAGGTTAGTCAGTTCAGGAGGTGACTTTTCCAGAGCTGGGAGTAGAACGACCAGAATCCGACGATTCAGGAATACGTCCAGGAAGTCAATCTCAGCCAACTGGGTACGCATGATATACCCATAGGTGTCGGCAAGAGAGTTGAACGTGCGAACCAGCTGCATCGTGATGTAGCCATGCTGTTCATTACAGGTTTCGCCCTGCTGTTGATATTTCGCACGGTCATAGGTCGGCAGGTTTGCGAGATAGGATTTCATCCCATCCAGGGTGCCATCAAGACCAGGATACGTTTCCGGCGAAACCCAGGTCAACTCCTCCAGCTTAGGAAGGGTGAAATACTCTCGAATGACTCCAACGTCAAGCATCAAGCCATAGTTATCACGCAAGAAAACGAGGGGCTTCATCAGCGCCTCAACAAATGAGATTGCTCTGTTTTCCCAAACGTCGCCCTTGCCGGTAGACATGAGGGAAACGACCAGCTGTGAAAGCATCCCCGATGAACCCACGGCAAATGGGTTCAGTGTGTTGGACATTTTGATCTCTTGAGGACCAAAGACATCCTTCGCGCCGGTCTGGAAGTTCACAACTAGGACTGAATCCTCGCGCCCATACAAGCGGGCCATCGAGTAGATCTTCGCGTAGAGCGATGAATCGGCCTTGCCGTCAACGTAAATAAAACCAGACGCGTGAATCAGTGCGTTATTGACGAGGGAAAGTAGGAATTCAGTCTTACCTGATCCGGTGGTTCCCATGAAGAGCATGTGAGTACGAGCCATCGAATCTGTGATCCAGATTTCCTCGTTGGTCTCTTGCTCATTACCTACATAGATGATCCCATCGGCCTTCAGTGGGGATCCATCCTTCAGGCTTCGATCATTTATATCAATCAGGCCAGAAGATTTTGGTACACGCAACGCAAGGCCACTCTTGTTAATCAGAGAGCGGCTGTACATCGAAAGAGCAATGGCGCTCAGCGCAAAAGGCTCGACAAGACTTGGGAATACAAAGCCAGCACCAGCTAAAACGCTGGACAGCCCGAATGCAAATTCAGGCTTCTTCAGAAAGTCAGCGGCTTTATCTCCGAAGGGCCTGGTATCACGGATTAACCTGTCTGGATCGTACTCACGAGAATAATCGAGCGCCATTTATCTTCTACTCCGTCTTTACTGTGGTGCACAGTTCAACAGCGACGGAGACGAACCCCCCTGATGATCCTCTTGTGCGGCAGACGGTTGGGCTGTCGTCACACCATCAGTTATTTGCCCATCAGACAAGGGCATGCTCAAAGATGACTGATCAAATTGCCCTGGCATCACATTCGCAGCTTTGGCGCCCTGAAAGGCACCAAGCATGGAGTCAATCACCACTAGCGCAATTCCAAGGTAAATCACCCTTTTGACGATGACTCTCCATGAGGTGCTACTTGCGGCGTAGATCTGGTCAAGAGCATTCATGGCTACTGCCTCAGAGCTGAAGCGCGCCAATTCGATCGATGTGCCGTCGAGATCTGCCCCCGCCAGTATGGCCTCACCACTTTCCACCTTGCTCACGGCAATTTTAGAGTAGCTCAGTGGCTTGATGTAGAAGACATTTCCAGCACTTCGGAGAACTAGAGCACCCCCCGCAACCTTGCGAACCTTGACCCTGTTCAAGCGGGAAAACATCGTCGGAAGAATGCTCATTTTGGTCTCTATGTTGTGATTCAGGCATTGAAAATCGCCTCTTGGCATGGCTTGGATGATATCTCATACGCCATCGTTCGTCAACCATCGGGGGCTACCCTTATGACGATGATGGACACTAGCCCTGGCCCACCTGTCAGCGAAGCATTGCCTCTACGTTGTCGACAACAATGAACTCAGCAAGGGCCTCTTCAAGGGCTGCAATCGATACATCGACCATAGGTACGATGCTCATCTCGCCAATGGTCTTTTCAAAAAGCCAGTGACACAACACGCCCGCACATTCAGCAAAGAATGTGTAACGCCCCACACCATCGAGCACATACCAAAGAACCCTGTCAACTGGCCTTAACCAGACAAACAAGCTTGCTGCGAGAACACCATCTGCTCTTGATACTTGCAGCATTGTCGCCAGGACTGTCCGCTCATACGCGTGCCTTGCATGAATTCTTTCAAGAATCTCATTTCCTTTGTACTTGGCAATTGTCTCGTCTACCCAACTGAAGTCAACATTCTTGATTGATCCGGATTCGCCTGGGCCATGCTCAGCGGCAATGCTTCGAGCGCGGCTTAATGCCTCTTTTCTGTCTCCGCATATGTAGAGTGCACAGATGGCATAGATTGCTCGCGCGTAAATGGGTAGCGCTTGTGGGCCACGCCAGCGTCGACCCAACTGCCGCACATAGATCGCCCTCGTTTTTGCCTTATCTAGCTCCCCGCCTTCTTTTAGCAGCGCCGCCGTCTCAACGAATTCCCGCTCATTCTTCGCGACTGCCCACGGCCCCTTTGTAATATCGCCCTTTGTTAGATTCAGACCCACCACCGGCGTAATTTCAGGCCATATCTTCATCTCAGCCTTCGCAAGTGTTTCTGGCGTCAGTTTTCTACGATACGCAGACATCTTGTTCCCCTTAAAGAGGTTGTAGATGATCACACCGAAAACCGGAACTACCCAGAACCATCTGGCGTAGTACCCAGTAGTCGACGCAAGCGATTTGAAGTAACCGTACTCCATTTGTTTTGCTGGGATAGTATCCTTCACCACAGCGAGCTGCTGCCTCATGACTTCGGCATCGCTATTGAAGAATCCGACAACGTACAGAGCCATGTTCCTGCTGTGCATTAGCGCATTGACGAGGAACTCACGCGCCCCAAACCAGAAGAGCACAGCCAGCAAGGCTATGGCCGCGAACATGTACAGGTAGTCAGAAAGGTTTTCCATTCCTTTCCCATCTTTATTTTGTGCTGCCATGGTTCTCTTTCAGTGATGCATTTTCGTGTTTAGCGGATTCCGGCATAATTCTGTGGGTACGTCACAGCAAGAATCCCCCCTGGTAGCAATACCTTCTGAATTGCTTCAGGATTCATTTGTCTTACAATGGCGTTCATCTTGTTGTAAACGTTCCATGCATAGGGATGACCTTTGCTAGGTGTTCTTGAGTGGTACTGCGCTACGCCCTTCCACAGGTCCCCAGATCTATTGATTGACCGCCTCAGCAACCACAATCCCGTAGCGATATTTGCACAGGGGTCATACTTTAGTGCCTGAAAAACTTCTCGCGCAGGAATGTTTGTAACTCGTTCCAGGTCTTCGATATGGATCGTATTCACCTGCATTGGTCCAAGGTCAAACGATCGGTCTGTATTCTTTGACTGAGTGCCCACTGCACCACGCTCTTGCCTCATTACGGACACAGCAAGCAGAACACTGACCTGCTGCTTGGTAGCCTCGCGTTGCAGGCATTCATATGCTGCCGGTGCATACTGAGTGTTTTGATTCCCGCCCAGCGCATATGTAATCACTTCCGCAATTGCTGCATCAATCATTTCGGCCCCATACCACCTGGTCGACGTAGCACTACCCGCTGATTTGTTGCTGGCAGTGGTTTGTTGCGCTCCATATCGATTGCTTGAGCCTTTCCCTGCTGAAGCGTCTTGCTCTGGACGGTCTGAACCGATTCAGCCTGATAGCCGACTCCGCTGCGCCCTTTCGCGCCGGTCTCGATCTGGTATGTCTCCGGACTCTTATTCGACAGCAGCTGGTCGCTGGAGATCACCATCTCCGCAAACACCTGGCTGAACTTTTCGCGCACTGGCTTGAGCACATCCTTCGATGACATGGTCTTGACCATCTCGATCCTTGCCCGCCGGTCTGTGTCACTCAGGCCATTCACTTCGTCGATCAGATCATCCGCAACCATGTTCCAAACAGAAGCCATCACGCGGCCCCCGGACTGCAACAGTGATTGGGTCAACACCATCTTCGAAGCGTCCGTTGCAGCTTCGGGTGTATGTGTGACAACGGTTTGCTGAACCACCTCATAAAGGATGGCCGCCGACTCTTTCATCAGATCACCGTGCGGGTGAAAGAAGTCAAATGAGAGTGCCTCAAGCGTCACGGGCGTCAAGGCATTCACTGCTGCGACTCGAACTGCAGCTGCTTCCTCGACACCCGTCGGCCAAGCGCGGTCGATTGCTCGCGCCATGCCTCGGCTACGCGCCACGCTGATCAAAGCAGATGCGATGGGACTCTGCTCATTGAGTGGGTCTTCCCCCGCTTTTGCTGCATCTGCCATCAGTGCACAAACAGCTTCCATGATCATGGGGCGAACTGAATCGAGGCGTTGCGGCTCCGTTTTGTCGTACCCCAGGACATCAAGGACGGTTTCTGTCAGATCTTCTGCTTTTTCAAGGACCTTATCGATCCCGTGTCCGCTTTCCGATGCAGTAACGACCAGGGAGGCCATTCGCTTGATCTGGTTGCAGACGCGCATGACGTCACGTGCTGCTGTATCTGGGGCGCGAAGGAAGGATCCCAGGCCTGGACCACCCACAGATTGCGCCGTGCCGGTGGGTCGTGCGGTTTGTTTGCTCGTTGCCGCTGGCACTTCAGCCTTCTCTTGGCTTGCATGCGCCGGTCGTCCAGCTGCACCGATCCTGCGAAGACTTGCTGATGTCATGTCTTTACCTCTGGCCACTGTTCGTGGGTCAACTCATGCCGTGCAGTTTTCTCTGCGTGTGTTGGGCAAAACTGGCTTTGAACTCAGCGACCAGCTCTCCCATGTCAACACTCATCTTGTTCTGAGGGTCCGTTGACAGCGTGTCTCTCGCCTGGTGAAGGGCCTCCATCAGGAAGAGCACAGCTTCCGCTGTAACGCCTGAAAAGCGATCGAGGCTCACGCTACGACCAAGAAGTGCTGATTGATCTTCGATGTAGTCAGGCTCCAGTCCCGTGTCCCGATTCATTCCGTACTTCGCAATCCGGTCTGCGTGCCAGACCAATGCAGGCAACATCCCTTCAGGAGAACTCATTTCATTGGCACCAATGGGCACGCCTTTGAGCGTGAACGCGGGAACACCCTCAGGCATTCCAGCATCAGCCTCATGAGTCAACTGCTTGATGACGAGACTTGCGGCATCAGTTGGGCCACTCACAAGACTGACTTTTGTCTTCAACACTTGAGCCTCACTCGGTTCATTTTTCCGCTGCGATAGGACGTTTAGGAACCAAAACTTCCTTTTACGCCCCTGTTCGCTTATAGTGTATCGGATACCTCATAAGTCATCAACGTACACAGCGATATGAAGCCTTTAGCGAGCCCTGCGAGCGCGACTGATCGCGTCTCCATCATGCCTGCGCCACACCAGAGAGTTCGTTCAGGCTTAGTGCAATGCGATGAGGCGGGTGCGCGTGATCCACGCGAAAGCGTCTTGAAACTACAGACGTGGATCGCTGGTCTTGTTGAGTGCGGCGACGCTCACCGTCTTGCCAGCGACATGAACATCTTGCGCATCAGCAGTCGCGCCTCTTCGGGCTTTTGTGTCGGCACACGTGAGCAGCGCTGGTTCTTGGGAGTCGGCGCCAAGGATTTGGGCTGGTTCCTTGGGCTGCCATGGTTCCACGTTGCCATCAAGCGAGGCTCGACAAACCTAAATCTTGTGTGTGAACAGCTCGTCCTGGACACCCTCCTCCTCCCAGCCTTTTGCATTTCACTTCATGCATCCAAGCCAGGCTCATTTGATGAGCTTTCACACCATCACCTTGTTGATGTGAGGGAGTCCTCATTTGACGAAGCCGGCCGCCCTGGCAGATGCGGGCAATCAATCCTTCGGACCATCGACGTTCGAGTCACTGACGACGAATCAACCATGAACGGACTACTGGCTGGGAAATTTATGACCGGCCACACCAACCGATCCGTCTTTCGATCCATCAAGAAATAGGTCACCAAGCTCTACATGGACACACTCACCATGACACTCACCACCACATCAGACGAAATGTCAGGCGTTGATTCCTCTGGATCGGACTGCCCCCAGGCTCATGAAACCCCAAGGTACCTCAAGCTCTCGTCTTGGCTTTCCATGACCTACAAGGAAAAGGATGCTCCGAGCATCCGCACTGCCCGCCTGTGGGCCCGGACTGGCCTGATCGAACCAAAGCCTGAAAAGCATGGGCGCGATTATTTTGTTCACCCTAGTGCACGGTATGTCCATTCGCTTCGCCAAAAGCAACGTGGCCTGACGCTCATTGAGTTGACCCTTAGTCTGGTCATTGGCTCGATCATCGTTGCCGGCGCTATCGCTTATGGCTCGACTGTCATCCGCGACTCTCGGATTTCAGATGAGGCTTCCCGTCTGAGGTCCCTGTCCACCCGCATTGACAACGCCTTCTCCGGGCGTGTTGCCAATTACAGCCTCCTGGCCACGAACGGTAATCAGTTCGCGATCAACAACATTGGCCTCCAAGGCATCTTCTCTGTCAGCGGCACCTCCATCAAAGGCACCTTCGGTGACATCACTGTGGGCACCGGGGCTGATGGCCCCTCTGCCGCCGCCAACAGTTCGTATCGGATCACCTATGCCGCAGGCGTACTCGATCGAAGCCAATGCCTCTCTTTGACAACGACGGCAGGCCCTTTGTTCCAGGTTGCCTATGTAGGAGCGAGTCAGGTCAAGGCGGCCAATCAGTCGACGGTCAATGTCACCCTTGCGCAAACTGCATGCACAGCTGGCGGTGCCGTGATTTTTGGCGGCTACATCAATTAAGGAGCCCAGCATGATGAAACATAAACTTCCCGCCATTCAATTCAACGGGGCCCCTAGTGCTTCACGCGGCTTCACTCTTTTGGAGCTTGCTCTCGCGCTGATCGTCATGGGCGCTCTCGTCACCATTGGCATCCGAAATAGTCTTGCCGATCTCGATCGCGAGCTTGTCTCCAAAACGGCCACCGATCTTCAGATGATCGGTGAAGCGGGGCAGGCCTACATCACGGCCAACTCAGGAGCGTCCGGCACCCTCTACACGATGGCGGGAAACACGGCGACACTGACGACAGCCAACTTGCAGGCAGCTGGCTCATGCGGAACCTCACCCTGCTTGACATCGACGGTCACGTTCACTCCACCAGGTACCGCTGCGGGGAATGCTTACATCGTACGGGTCAATCGCAGCGGTACCGCACCCAACTTCACCTTCACCTCGGTCGCGTTGACATCGCGGCCATGGATCAGCGGCGGCATCACAAGGCTTGATCTCGCCGGGGCATCTGCACGAAGAATTGGTGCCCAAGGTCTTGTTTCGTACACGACCACAACAATGGACCAATCCGGTAGTTCTGGCACCGGGGCGGCTGCCGCCACCAGCGCAGCCTACCCTGAGATCTATGCCATCGGCCAAGTTGGCTACATGGTCAGCGGAGGGACCGCCAGTGTGAACGACAACATCTATGTTCGCCGCGACGGTCTCTATGCCATGACAGGTGAGCTCAAAATGGGCGGCAACAACATC
>JACCDZ011591405.1_pt1 | contig 11427 bp, 11 predicted proteins | sample 7449551 | NCBI WGS metagenome assembly JACCDZ01 (sample SAMN15323452, study PRJNA562643) | freshwater metagenome | isolation source: river surface water | place: USA:Blue River Watershed | collected 2017-08-18
ACTACGTTAATATAGTCATCACTAGGTATATTTAAGTTATATTCGCCTTCAGGATTTGTTTTTTGTTCAACAATTAAATTACCGCTGTTAAATGAATAAACACGCATTAAGATTGTCTGGCCAACACCTTGAACTGTAGCGCGACCACGAATATTATATTTCACCATATAAGATGAACGCATTTCAAGCTCTTGTTGAGATAAAGCCCGTGTATACATCGCCATATGCTGGATAGAACCATTAACAACCAAACTACCTGGCATTAAACCAAACATATATAATTGGTTAACTTGTGATGTTAATGAGCCAGACGTCATATAAATACGATCTATTAAAACCGCGTTAATCCATAATTCTACATAGTTTTGTGTGCGTCGAATCGCATAATGTCTCACAACCCCATCATTATATGATACTATTTCACCCCGAATATTTTTATCAGGAGTCATAATATATTGGCTTTCACTAATTGATAATTGTAAAACACCGGGTTTTTCAACATTGTCTTTACAGTTTACAAATAAGCATAGACCGCGGAATGGCTGAATATCATCCTGTAAAGAAAATAATACACCTTTCTTTGTGCTATCAATCATTGCAAAAAATTCAATTGTAAAATCACCACCCGGATTGAAAAATGACGTTGTATAGCTACCACTATAAGGCTTACTATAAAGCATGCCTTTATTTTTTACATGAATAGATGTGCTACCATAAATGCCATGAATACCAGGTTTACCTCGGTCAATTTGTGCTTCATCCGCACCAATGAATTTAATAGCTCTAGCTGTATCGCCCAATGCATCTGCAAAGTTAGATTTACTATTTCGTTCACTAAACTGGAAATATAAAGTTGGGAATGCACGGGTAATTAATTGCTCATATGGATAAATCTTTTTATAAATATCGGATACCTGGAAAGGCTGAATCGCATAATCAAATACTGCAAATTGGTCAAGCTTTAATGCTGATGTTTGGCGGTCATTTAGTGTATTAAAGTTCCATGCATCCTGATTACCACCAATTTCAAATGATGATGTATTGCCACCGTCATAATCTCCAAATACCGGGGACGTTTGATACTCATAAATTACACGGTTATCCCAATATAATCTAGATAATGTATAATAACGGCCATCTTCGGCGGTAATATATTCATGCGTCATTGTAACATTGATATCACGGTTAAATAAACCACCAGGAATATCAGAATTATAAATGGTTGCACTATTATTTGGGAATTGGACAACAATATAATCGCCCCGGCCATTTGACCACGGCATTACATATTTTAAACCAATTTTATTACCTTTACGAAAAATAGTTCGGTGCATATCATTATAGTTATATCCGTTAGTGCCGTTAGCTGGTAAATATCTTTGTAAATCATCTTTCCAAATCCAGTTACGTAAGAATGAATCAGATTTATTTTTATTAAAAATAAAAGAAATAGTAAAGCTTTTATTTAAGCGCAACCGTTCTTCAAATGGAATTTCAATCCATGATTTAGAAAATGGGAATTCATTCTTATCGTCTTTTTCATATGGTGATAATACAATTGCATAGTTATCAGTTGGGCTATTAATAACCATAGAAGGTTGACCCATAGAATATGAGCTACGATTTACAATATATTCACTATGTAATAGTGCTGGAATTGGATCGCCATTTTCTGACTCATCCGGTATATATTCACCATATAGCATATTACCATTTTCGATATCCCATAATGTATTAGAGTCGAATGTAATAAATGTGATTGGGCGTAATTCTTTAATATATTTTTTATGGCTCGCCATTTTATTTCCCTATTGTATATGATACATCTTGTACATAAATAACACCTTTATTATCAGATGCATTTAATTTTTTGTATTTATCATATATTGCTTTGATAGTTACCGATTCACCATTTAAATTCAATTTAGTATCACCTGCCACACAGTTAATCTCTTGGTCAACTGATTTAGCATTTAAGTTGGCTACCTGCGAATCATACCATGCCTGGTCACGGTCAGGGTGTTCGAACCATTTTACGTCGTATGCAACGTATTCATTTCGGCTGGTTTCAGCTTCAATCCACATTTTATAAAAGAAGTTCAATCCTTTTGGCGTACTTGTAATAATTACTTTAGATGTATCAGATGATGAAATTGTTGGATATACAGATTCATAAAATTCTTCTGCGGCCGGCACGAACCCTAATTCGTCGATATACAAACAGTTTTTAATTAAGAATGTATGATTATAAGATTTAACGAAGAATCTATGATTATGTTGGACTTCTAATACGTCATATACTGCATTAGTGTTTTTATACTTAGATGCAATTACTTGACATTGTTTTCCATCATAAAGAACATATTCACCAATTGCAATTTGTCCCATCGATTTAGTGTGATTCTTATCAATGAAAATTTCATGATCAACTGTTGTAGATATACTTGCGCCATTTTCTAAAACAATTTGACGTACAGTAAAGTCATCAACTGATTTAGTTATACCTAAAAAGTCACTAAATCCTGTATCAGTTAATATCTTAAATCTACTATTGTTAGGTGCAAAATATTTACTCATTAAAATTATACCATTTTTAATGGTATTTAAAGTAATTATATAGCACTAAATAATAAAAAAGGTTGATGTACTATGAAATATAAAGCCACTAGTAACTATATTATGAATAACTTGTTGCTAAATGGCGGAAAAGTTATTTTACCAGGTACACCGTAACAATGTATTACTTGAAATACGACTAGAACTAGAAGAGATTACAAAATGAAATTTGCTGATTTTTTAAATGAAGTAACCGCTAAAGACTGGGATCGCATGCAGACCCTCATTAATAAAAAGAGTGACGGCGCAAGCGTAGCTAAGTCTATTAAAGACAAAACTAAAGCGATTGACCGTTATGTTGCGGGGCTAAAACTAACTGATACTGCATTAACTAAACCCCCATTCAAAGGTGAATTTGCCGACTTTGGCAATAAAGCAATTGAATTGGGTGCTACATATGAAGACATTAAAAAAGCTTATGATGCGGCTAATCCAGAAGATGCCGGTAAAGATTCGAAAGAAGAAGCTTGGGTTCCTAAAAAACGCGAATCATCTAAAGAGCCGCATCGATTTGCGTTTGGTCGTCCATCGGCAATTCTATCTATCGGAACATTAAGTCTTAAAACTGGTAAAAGTAAATACTTCAATGTATACGAAGAATGGGGCGAAGACTCTACATATGAAATTTGGGAAATGGAAAATGGTAAATACCGTATCGTTGTAACTTCAGGCAAAAAACCTATTTACGACATTGGCGACCGTTCTGCATTTAAAGGCGATCAAAGCGGTCGTGACCTTGGCGTTGGTGAATTAGTTGACTGGGCATCTGGTACAGAATTGAAAAAACTTGCTAAACATTATGGTGGATCGATCCCAGCCTTCGTTTATAAGTAATATCTTATAAAAAATAAAAGAGGCTTAAAGCCTCTTTTTTTATTGGTCAAGATGTTTAAAATCACCTTGAATTCCTGGAACATCTCGTAGTTTATAAAGCGTTTCATGTTCCCAGAAATCGCGTGGTGTAATGAGAACTTTTTTCTCATAATCAATATGAACTTTACCGCCGTAAACAAATTCTGTTTCGCTACGAGGAGTTACGCCTGCAATAGTAACATAGATACGGCTTGCTCGTACGAATAAACGTAAGCCGGTTGATAATGTAAAGCGATATCCAATACGATCAGCAATACGAATAGTTGGCTTATTATATGGAATAAAATTTTTGAAGTTATCTTCAATAGTTTCGAATGGGATGATTAATAAATCGGCCACTTTATTTTTCTTTTGCTTTGGAGCAACTTTAGTAATACAAGTATAGCCATACATTTGACCATTATAGAATTGAGGCGCCGTAATGTCTGAACCGCAGCAAGCGCATTGTAAACCGAATAAATTCTTCTTAGCCATACTGTACTCCATCGAGTTTGTTTGTTGATACATCTATTATATGTCACAAAAACTTAATTGTATATACATTTTTAATATTTTTTATACTGTATTATGGAAAAAGGCCTTTATGATCAGTTAATAAATCATTTTTAACAATTTGTTACATTTATTCAGAAGTCCTAAAAGTCTTTAACCGCAAGCATTTGGGGCTTTTGCTTAAAAAATAATCAATCCTTTTTAATAAATTTACGATTAATGGTATGTACAAGTCAAAAAATAACCGCATAATAAAAATGTCAACAACACAAATATATGGTGAATATTATGAAAACTACTCAAGTTAATGACGAAAAAGATGTTAAAACTCCTGTTACTCCAGTAGAGAAAAAAACGCGGCCGCCACGTAAACCACGTGCGAGCACTCCTGAGAAAGAAGCTAATGCAAAAGATGTTTTAGATAAATCATTTTCCAAAGCACAAAAAGGCCTCCTGGACAATATTGCAAAAGCTGTTGCAGCTGCGCCACGGGGCGAAAAACTAACCACTGTTCATATCATGGCGATTAAACACAGTGAAGAGCTTAAACGCGTAAGTGCGCGCGCATTCTGTCAAGCGACAAACTTACCAAAAGCTTATGGGATTGAATTTATTCGTGTATCACAATTAAGTGATCGCCTACAGCAATGTGGTCTTGAACTGAATCGTCTATAATCGGGTGATTCAGACACCACTTAAAGGACGCCAAATGCGTCCTTTTTTATTACTTTTGATTTTCTTAAATATATAATAAGAATGAATTAAAAAAAGTTGTGAGCAAAATGGCCTTTGATACTTATCTAACAGAATCGATTGAATCTGAAGAAAATGATGAAATTAATTTAGAAGATTTTATTAAAAAAATAAAGTCTAAGGGGCTTTATGGCTATAACGTTTTTAAACACATTTCAGAAGATGAATTAAAGAAAATTCTGGATGATGATGAATATTTCGCTAACAAAGCTAAATCTGGTGGAAAAGAGCCTATTACTGAGATGGTTTTACCTCCTAAGAAAGAAGGTGAAGAAAAGTCTGAAGAATCAGAAGATGATAAACCACAACAAAGCAAATTATCATTGGCCGTTCGTCTAGGTCTTAAAAAAGAAGCCAGCCAGAATCAAAACCAAGATAATGATAAGCCACAACAACATGTCTTTGGTAAAGATAATAACAATAATAATTCATCTTCTAGCTCAAATTCTACTACTCAAGAGAAGCCTAAACCTTTGTCATTTGCTGATCGTATGCGAGCAGAGAATGAGCGTCGACAAGCGGAACGTGCTGAACAACAGAAACGTGACCAAGAAATTCGCGATCAGAAGATGAAACAGGCTGAGGAAGAGGCTCATAAGGTTGATGTTACTTTCAACAATAAATCATTATCTAATCAAAATAATGATGATAGTAAACTAGTTGATAAGACAAATGATAACCTGGATAAGCAATTAACCAATTCTATGTTCAAGAAGAAACAAGCAGCCAAAGTTTCTTCTGATGAAAATGGCTATAAAAAAGTTGATAATGCATCTGATGTTGATGATAAATCAGCTAGTGATAAGCTTAAAAAGGAAATGGATTCTAAATTTCCTAAAGAAGACGAAAATAAAAAATTAGGAAATTCTAGTCAGCCAGTTAAGAAACAGACTAATACAGAATATTCTAAACGTACATTATTAGCGATTGCTGATCGTATGGACTTTGACGTTTACTGTAAATTCAAAAAGGCAAATGGTCAAATCAGAACTGGTAATTTCCGTATTGGTAAATCGGATGCTCAAATTACACAAAAGCAAAATACTATTATCGTACGGGACCTTGACCTAGATGACTGGCGTACAATCCCACTTGATCGTGTAATTTCAATTAAACCGATTTAAAGGCTATACATTGTTTGTATTCTTCGATAGCATCAAATAAGTCATAGCGAATAACCTGGTTACGTTCATTTTGTTCATAGATATATTCCGCCTTTTCTAACGTACCACATAGGCGGATTGTTGTCATTGCTGATACAAGCCTTTTAATAGAAGCGATTTCGATACCGGAGTCGCCTTTTTTATTTGAATATGTGAGACTATCATTATATATGTCATAATTCAAAAATGTATGATTGCAGTTTTCAATAAGCCCTTCTATATACCATAATCCAAAACGATGATATAAACTATATGCGTTCATGACAAAATCCTTTATCCTTTATATTTGTCATAATACATAAATTATATTCGCGTGTACATATGTACAAATATAATTTTTATGTCTACAATGTGAACACATTTATATGGTCTTAATTATATGAAAATTGATACAAGTAATCCAACTGCGGAAATTTATGGTGTTGATGAACAGCACACAATGACTGTTAAAAATACGTCCAAACTGTTTTCTATGATGGTTGATGGTTTATATAAGGACAAATACGGGGCAGTAGTTCGTGAGCTATCAGCAAATGCGATTGACGCGCATGTCTCAGCTGGTTGCCCAGAAAAAGCTTTTGATATTAATGTACCTAATCATGAATCTAAATTTAGTATTCGAGATTACGGTAATGGTTTAACAAAAGATGAAATTGTTCAATACTTCGGTCGCCTGTTAGAATCAAGCAAAGAAAACGATAATAATGCGGTTGGCGCTTATGGCATTGGTTGTAAGAGCCCATTCTCTATTGTCGATGAATTCATGGTTGTCTCTATTAAAGATAATATTAAGACAACAGTTACTTTTGTGCGTGAAGACAAAGGTATTCCTATTTTTGCTGTTACTGGTCAAGAAAAAACAAATGAGCCAAGTGGCACGAAAATCATTATTGATGATCGTAATACAGATGATTGGATTAAAGCTATCCAAACACAATTAGCTGCATTCAAAATTAAACCAAATACGAATATTGATATCACATATCCAGTCATTCATTATATGGGCGATCTAGGATATGTTGAAAACAAGCATATCTTAAAGCATTCAACTTATATCGACATGGGACAAGTTCTTTATCCATTAGATAAAGATGACTTTCCAGATGTTAATTTTGTTGATACAAATCGTGTTATTATATATAAATGTAATATCGGTGATATTGAAGTTCCGCCCGATCGCGAACGTATTGAGCTTAAAGCAAAAACTAAGAAAGCAATTCCTGAAATTGTTGCAAAGCAAAAAGCGGAATTACTTGGACATATTGTTGAAGATTTCAAAAAAGATTTCCAATATAATTATAAATGGGTTACTAATTTCGTAGACCGATATCGTCCATTGATTAGTAATGTATCGGATGCTTTATATGATGCAATCCCAAATACTTATATTGATCCTAAATTAATTGAAGGAAGTGGGCAATCCACCGTATTACATTATCTGTTTAACGCAATTATTTCAGGGATAGCTACTAACCGACAGCCGCCAATGATTTATAAAATGAATGATGGTATGGCTGTAAAGTATTGCTCGGTTGGCCATAAAGTTGATTCATTGCTTTCTTTACAATTACCGATCTATATTACTCATGATACAACTGTTGCTGATATTTCTGCTCGAATGAATCAGAACAAGCATAAAGAATGTATCGTCATGCGACCACGTGTCGCTTATATTGGATACTTTAAGAAAATCATTGATGAATGTCAATCTTTCTTCGGGTCTCCGATACACGTCGAAATGATGAGCAAGAGCAAGCCTAAAGGGCCTAAACAACCAAGTTTAAACCGCGATTGGGAACAAAAATCATCGAAAGCTGGTATTGGTATGTATACATCAAAAGGCCGCACCACTGATGTTCCAGATGACATTTTTGATATCCTGGAAAAACAGCCTTTTATTTGTATTCGCATGCATAATAACGGATATCTTAAAGATAGTAATTACTGGCGACATAACCGATTGAATGTTGTTGCGAATCATTCTAAGTATCCATTGATTACTTTAACTGATCGTCATTTTGACAAATACAGTAAAATTAATCCTAATATGATGAAGCCGACAGAATATGTTAAAGAAAAAATGATTTCAGATAAAGAATTAATTTTTAATGCGTTCTTTAGTGATAATGAAATTCATCGCTTATTAGCATATAACTTTAATGAGCCATATTATGAAATGTTAAGAAAGTATCGTAAGGAATATATTCAATACGTACATAACAAGTTCGGTGATGAACAACTAAATTCTATGAGCATTTATGAATTGTCGACTGCATTAAGAATTAATATGCATACGTCATTGCGTGATGTCATAGGTAACATGCCAATTGGCGTAGAAAAAGGCCGTGAGTTAATTAATAAGGTAGTAGGAAAATAAGATGTCAGGAAAAAGTTATAAAGTAACAACAGATATTCTTGCAAAATATAATCAATATATTGAGCAGGGATTGTCTAAAGCAGAAGCATGTCGACGTGTCGGTATCGCTCCAACAACAATGAGCGATCATATCAAACGTCTTGCTGCAGCAAAAGTATATCCGTATGCGATTATGAAGCGAGCTGGTATTCTATCTATTGTTATGGGTGAAAATTTCTATAACATCTCAAGCGATAGTATTTTATTTGAAAAAAATAAAGAACTTATTATGTCTTTATTGAATCGCGATACTTACGCGTTGACGCAACCGGAATACGACATTCTTATTGGACCAGTTGATTACTCTACGCCTATTAAAGAATTTACTGCTATTAATGAAGGCCCAATTTCAAAAGACGGTAAATACTATTATAAAGATGTTGAAGTTAGTCCTGATCTATACGAAATTCTTTTAGACGCGTATAAGAACAAGAAGAAGTCAATTAAATCGATTATCAAATTTGCTGATATGTTGGTTCAAAATCCAGATAAAGATGTGATTCGTCAGCTATACAGCTTCATGCGCCATAACGATATTACAATTGATCCTGATGGTTATGTTATTGCCTATAAAGCCGTTAATATGAATTATCGCGATCATCGTACTGGTAAATTTGATAATTCAATCGGTTCTATTGTTCAAGAAGATCGTGCTATAATGGATACAAATCCAAATAATACATGCTCACGTGGTTTACATGTAGGATCGCAATCTTACATTCACAAATATTATTCTGTTGAAAGCCGTTTATTAGCATGCTTAGTTCATCCAAAAGACTTTGTATGCGTTCCAACAGATTATAATGGTGGTAAAGCACGAGTATGTGAATATAAAGTACTCAAAGAGGTTGTAAACCCATAATGATCTATGTCATTGAAGGTCCGGATAGAGCTGGTAAATCCAGCTTTATCGATCGTTTGCGCAATAAAATAGCGAATCCAAATATATTAACAATTCATTCTAGCCGTCCACCATCTTGCATTCCGAAAGATGAGATTGCTGAATGGACTGTTATGTACTACAAGCAATTGCTGGAAAATGCACTTGAATTATCTAGTAAAGGATACGATATAATTCTTGATCGTTCTTGGATTAGTGAATGCGTATATGGTCCTATCTATAGAAATGTACGTATACCGCAAGGATTGCTGGAATGTACTTTTTATGGCGAGGAAGATAATTTTGCATTGTGCTATCTATATGACAGCGCAGTTAATTTGATTGCTCGTGAAGATGGTGAATCTGACGCAACAAACATTGATCAAAAGCAAGATGAATTAGATGCGTTCGATCGTTTCCTTAAATCATCTACCATTACGAATGTTGTACGAATCGATTGGACTGTTGAAAACTTCAATAAAACGACATTGGATTACTTTGTAAATAAGATTGTAAAAAGCAATTAATTGTATTTACAATCCATCAAAGGAGTGTGTATAATAATGTACACACTTTTTTTATAACCTGTATAAACCAAGGATAGCATATGACTAATGTAAATGATTATTTTGGCGGGAAGAAAACTCCAAAATCCCCTGCTAAAGAATCAAATAAGTTTGCTGATTCTCAACGTGCGATTTATCTTCGCAACTGGTGTAATGCCGTTAAAGGTCGTACATCTGCATTGGCTGCAATCGTATTTGATCATTGTCCTAAAAAATCTAATTCACTTTCACATTACAAATATGGTCGTTTTGCCATTATGGATTGGATGTGGGAAAAAATTCAAAAAGGTATTGTTGAAGTTGAAAAAGCTGAAAAAGCAAGCAACAAAGTTAACAAGCCTTCAAACACAAAATCTTCTTTTGCTCATGTGAAGAAAGAAGAAAAAGTAATGAAGAAAGCGGCAAATACAACTAAGATTAAAGATAAAGTTGAAAAGACTACTGTAATCAAAGAACGACGTCAAGATGCTGTATCTAGTGCAGAATATGATGATGCAAAAGCTTACTTCGAACAAAATCCTGGTTCACTTGAACTATTTGCGCAATCTTTAAATCGTGTAGTCGCATTAGAAGATTTCCGTACAAATCAATCACTTCATCTTGAATTAGCAAAATTTATTAGTAGTAAGCTTAGTCAACCAACTGCAGAAAAAGATGAAGTTGCACATCTTATTTGTCAATGGTTATCAACTGATCGCCAACGTAAATTACGTTTAGGTAATGTTGTATACGTACATAATTTCTCACGCGCACCAGAAAAAGACTATACAAATACGTATTTCAGTCAAAGTATGTCACAAGTAGAACGTGATGGACGTTATAGTGTTTCTTTAAATGTTGATACAGTTAAAAGTATTATCACTAAAGTTAATGCATTAATTGCTGAAAATCATCCATTTGCTGTAGCAGCGGGTCGAGTTCAAGTTAAAGGCGTATAACTGAATAATCTTAAATAGAAAGGTGGGATAAATTCCCGCCTTTTTTATTGGGAGAAATTCATGAATTTTCAGCAGTTTTTAAATGAAGAAACTCGTACAGCAAATTCTGCAGCTGTAATCAAAGACGTATTAGATAAAGTTGGAATGGGTTTAGAAACAGTTCGACAAACACAAACAAAAGAAAATACATCTACTTCAACGTATAAATTAAATGGACATGGTGTAGAAGCAATCTGGGTTATGGATGATGGCCCAATGAAAGAAGAAGGTTATTCTTTATCTGATGCTGAAGGAAAATTAAAATCATTAGTTGATACATTTGCCAATAATCAAGGTACAGTATCAAATGCAGGAAGCATTAAAAATAATGAAACCGCAGTTATTAAGTTCGAAGAATTCACTATTAATCTAGTGCCTTTTACTATTAATTCTGCGGTTGATGGAAGCGGATCGGATAAAACTTATTTGCGTATAGACGTTAAGTAAGTTCTTCAACTTCAGGTAGATCAACAGTTTGACCTGCCAATTCATGAAAACAGTCAGATAAAAATTGAATTTTTCCATCTGTAATAAATGAATGACAGCCTCTGTCACTATTCGGATTAACAAAAAGAGATGGGGTAAATGTTGGTTTATCAACATTATTATTAAATCCCCATCTAATTCTATGTTGTTCACCTACATGAATTGGATGCAACATTTTACAACCAGGACATTCAATAAAATATAT
>JACCDZ010787949.1_pt1 | contig 11423 bp, 7 predicted proteins | sample 7449551 | NCBI WGS metagenome assembly JACCDZ01 (sample SAMN15323452, study PRJNA562643) | freshwater metagenome | isolation source: river surface water | place: USA:Blue River Watershed | collected 2017-08-18
AAGGAGATGTTCTAAAAAGGAAAGGTCTGATGAGACAGCTTCTAATAGAAGTGCCACGTCTTCTGTTTGGGCAGATTCTGAAGCTTTTTTTCGTAATTACTTCCCAGACGGCCCTGATAAAGAAAAGATTTTAAATGAAATTCAAAGAGATTTGGAAGAGGCAGAATTCGGGGCTTCTGTAACTCCTAAGATTTCTTCTTTTACTTCTTCTGAGGTGACAGTTGAGAACCATCAGCCTATTGTTTGCCAATCCATCCCTCTTTCTGACCTTATGCTAAAATTGACAGCATATGAGATCAACAATCTGGCGAAAAGAGAGTATGAAACTGTTTCATATAAAAGCTCTTTTGCAGAGCTCCCTTTAAATACACTTCCTTCAGCAGATGAAATCTCCCGGCTGCAATTTTCAGAGTCAATTACAGAACTTAAGCTCGAATTTTGCGCGGTGACAGATAACCAGTTTATAGCACTGCTACAAAAACTTCCTCATCTTCAAAAGGTAACACTAAAGGTTTGTCCCTATTTAACGAATCAAGGATTGCAGAGTTTGGAAGGTTGTTCTGCTCTTTGTTTTTTACATGTCAGCAATTGTGAGAGTCTAGACATAAAAAATATAAAAATTTTTAGTCTACCTAATTTAGTAGTGGATGCTTCCCAGCAAGAGGTGCAAGAAGAAGAGACAGGCTTTGGGGTAGCTCAGTTCCAATCTGTGCTGCAAGTTCATGAGGAGCCCCTTGTGGAGTTTTTGGGGCCAAGGTTTCCTGCGACTTTGGCAGCAGCTGTTCAAGAAGAGGCAGATTTTGTCTTGGAAAATGCCAAGGGCTCTATTTTTTTACCCCACTTTCATCCTAAAAGTAGTAGTAGAGCGCACGTCAAACAAAGGTTGCTTAACAAAGTTCAGGCAGAACAATACATCGCTTCTTGCCCCGAAGATTTTTTAAAAGAGGCGTTTGAATCGTATCAAAAAGCCCTCGCAGAGTACGGAATTGAGATCATTGTCGATAAAAATAACTTGTTAATGGCAGACGTTATGCTGTCTGCAGCAAAAAATCTCCAGGTAGTTGTCTTGGCTATTATTCAGGAACTTAAAGACGCAGGGTGTTATAAATCGAGGTTATCCGCGCGCACTTATGAAGAGCTAGTGAAAGATTTAGAGGAAAATAGAGGGTGGATAGAAAAAATTAGAGGTCTGCAGCTAAAAGGTAAGGGTTTAACATTTATCCCTAAATTTCTTTCCCATGGACTTTTTGTTCACTTAGATAAAATTAATTTAAGCGGAAACTTTATTTATGAAATTTTCCCTGGCTCTTTTGCCACATTCCCTGGTTTAACTGTTTTATCTCTGGCTTATAATGAAATTTCTTCTTTGCCTGATTTATCAGAGGCGCTTCCCGGTATAGAATACATCAATCTTAGTCATAACCATCTAGAAAATTTACCTTTAAGTTTTTTTGAAAAATGGACTGATTTGCAAGGGATAAGACTCGATCACAACCATTTTTCTAAGCAGGCGCTTGAAGCGCTTTATGGAGCAATTGGAGCTCATCTAGTGAAGTATCGCAAATTGTATAAAAAAGACCTTCTGCATAGATGCCAGCCTCCCTTTACAAGATATGTGAGAGAAGAGGCTGAAAATTTATTAAGAGAATTTCCCCTTGCACCTCTTGTGTTTACCAAGAGCTTGCTTGCTGAAATCTCAGGAGATAAGGCAGCTATAAAGGTAGACAAGGAGGGACTTCCCCTTCCTGACCAAGATTTGACACTTCTTCATGAGGCGTATGCGCGGAGGCTAGCCTTTTATCACATTGTGCTACCGCCTGAGGTCCAGAATGTAAGAGAGATGGATTTAATGCTCCAGTCGGTTTCAAATTTTGATAGAATTTTTCCGCTTCTTTTAAAGGTTTTTCCAGGGGCAAAAATCGATCATGCAGAGGCTATATCACCGACAGCTTATGCGGAAGTATTAGAGTGGCTTCACAAAAATCCGGAAGCGCACGAAAAGGTGAGATCTCTTGATTTAAGAGGTAGGGGTTTAAGCTTTATACCGTCTTTTATTTTAGGAGGCACTTTTTCTAAAGTAGAGGTCTTGAATGTGGAGAATAACGCGATTTGGGGTGTTGGTGAGCGCTCTTTTGAAAAAATGGAGCATTTAAGGGTTTTAAATCTAAATCATAATCAGATAAACCACCTTTCTGATTCGGTTTTTAAATTTTTTAGCCATTTAGAAGTATTGACCTTAAGTCACAATTCTCTTCCAACGCTTCCGCAAAACATGGGGGCTTTTTTGCCTAATTTAAAAGTTTTAGATGTCACACATAATCAACTCTCTGAAGATTTTACAGAGGATTTTTTAGACGAATTTCAAGTGCTTCAACTGTTTCATGTTACCTCTAATCGTTTTGCGGAGGCTATCCAAAAAAGAGTGGAAATGGCTATTGAGGCGCGCCTAACAAAGATCCGGGCTCAAAGGCCTCCATTAAAAGGAATGATGCCCGTTAAAAAGAAAGAGAGTGGAAACACTTAATCAAGATTATCTTCTGACCCTTTCCCATAAATCTTTCTTCGCGGTCTCTTCGCTGGCTTCGCTAATTTCGCGGTTTTTAAACTTGTGGATAACGATCAGCTTTTACCCATTGCTACTCTCTTCTTCGACCATAACTCTTTTGTGTCTTTTTGGATGACTCATCGGGCGTGGTGTGGGGGTGATGTAGTTTTTAGCTACATATTCAAGCGCCTCATTCCGAGAGAGTTGTAGATGCATTCGGCTATTTAGAGCTAGAATTTGATCGCGCAGTAGGAAAGTCTCGCAGCTTTCTTGATCTTCTACCGAGAGGACATTTTCTAGCCTGGCCTCTTTAATGGGGGGCTCTTTAGGATTTAAGCCATGCAGCCGTTCAAGAGCCGTCTTTTGGGTTTGTCGAATGAGGGCAAGATTTCCCATGAGCCCTGCTCTTTTTTCTAGGAGCTCTTTTCTTAATAGTTCGTCTTTATGAATCAGAGAAATCTCTTCTTCATGTAAGTTGGACAGGACATGGCGCATGATTTCAATCTCTTTTTGCATCTCTTTTTGAAGCTCCAGATGAGCTGTTTTCCACTCTATATTACGGATTTGCATCGTTTCACCTTTGTTTATAAAAGAGGATAGATGCAAAAAACGTGCCAAGAGATCGGGCTATTTGGTACAATCGCTGTTAGTTTATGGATTTTCTTCCTCTTAAAAATTGGTTTTTAGCAGAAAAAAGGGACCTTCCTTGGAGAAGAGACCCTGTAACGCCTTACCGCGTCTGGATTTCTGAGGTGATGCTGCAGCAGACTCAGGCAAGTGTTGTGGTTGATTATTTTGAGAGGTGGATGCAAAAATTTCCTACTGTGGAAGCTCTTGCCGAGGCTTCTTTAGAAGAGGTCGTTAAAGCCTGGGAGGGTTTGGGTTATTATGCAAGGGCGCGGTGTGTGCATGCGGCGTCTAAAAAAATTGTAGCGGAGTTTGGGGGCAGCATTCCCTCCCATCCTGAGAGCTTAAGGAGTTTAAAGGGGCTCGGCCCCTATACAGTTGGCGCAATACGGAGCTTTGCTTTTAAAGAGAGGGCGGCTGCCGTAGATGGGAATGTTGTCAGGGTTTTAGCCCGTCTTTTGTCTTTAGAGAAGAGGTCAGATCAAAGGCCATTTTTTCAGCAAGTGATGCAAGAGCTCTTGCCAGAGGAAGAGGCGTGGATCTACATGGAGGCCTTCATTGAGCTGGGAGCGCAGATCTGCACAAAAAACCCCCAGTGTGGCATTTGCCCCCTTCAAAATCAGTGTCTTGGCTATAAAGAGGGCAAAGCTCTTCTGCTTCCCTTAAAAAAACCATCGCCTCCTACCACTTATTTGCAAAGGAGGGTTGCCATCATTGTTCATGAAAAAAGGGTGCTCCTTAAGCGCGTAGAAGTGGGGAAAGTGATGGGAGGGCTCTATGAGTTTCCTTATGTGGAAGAGGGAGAAGAGTGGAATTTCCCTTTTTCCCTGCAGTGGAGTCGTGATCTTACCCAAGTCAAACACTCCTTTACCCGCTATTTAGTCACTCTTTATCCCGCCGTTTATAAAATTGAAAAAAAAGAAGAGGTTCAGGGGTTTGAATGGCGCCCTTTCTCAGAGCTACAGGATCTTCCCTTTTCTTCAGGACATCGACGTATTTTAAAAGGTTTAATGACATGAATATCTTGCACACAGAAGCTTCTAACAATTGGGGGGGCCAAGAAATCCGAATTTTAAAAGAGTCGATGGGTCTGCGCTCTCGTGGTCACACGATCATTTTTGTGATTCAAAAAGGGGGGGTACTGGCGCAAAAAGCAAGAGAGGCGGGCTTTATTGTCTACGAGCTGAATTTTAAAAAGATCAATGCGTTTTTTGTGATTTTTAAGCTCCTGTGGATTTTTTCTCGCCACAAGGTTGGAGTCGTTAATACCCATTCTTCTATAGATGCGTGGCTGGGGGGGATTGCGGCAAGGTTTAAAAAAATTCGGGTGGTGCGCACACGTCACCTCTCAACCCCGATTCGAGCGGGGCTCAATAGTTGCCTTTTGTACAAGGCTTTGGCAGATTATGTTGTCACGACCTCTTCGAGCATTATTCCTCTATTAAAGAGCCAGGCCAAGATCGATTCTCATCGAACCTCGTGCGTGCCGACGGGTGTAGACCCTTTTGAAGTAGGGGCTTTAGAGGTGAGCGCTTTTCGAAAAGAGCTGGGTCTTAAGGAGGGCGATATTTTAGTGGGCACAGCGTGTGTTGTGCGGTCGTGGAAAGGGATTCAAGATTTAATGAAAGCGGCTCACTTGCTTCGGCATCACACTCATCTTAAATGGGTGGTTGTCGGCGGGGGATATATCGATCAATACAAAGATTTGATCGACTTGAAAAATATTTTGGTTTTTACGGGTCATCTGGAAAATCCCTATGTAGCGATGGCGGCCATGGATATTTTTCTTCTTTTGAGCACAGCTAACGAAGGGATTTCTCAAGCGACGCTCCAGGCGGCGTATTTACGAAAACCTTTGGTGACTACATCTATTGGAGGGTTGCCAGAAGTGTGCTTAGATGAAAAGACAGGGCTTATTGTCCCTCCGCATAGCCCCCATAAGGTTGTAGAGGCTGTGTTAAGGCTTTCTCAGGACCCTCTTTTGAGAGAACGCATGGGAGAAAAAGGGAGAGCTCTTGTCGAGGAAAAATTTTTAATGAAGAAAACTCTCGATGAGATGGAGCGTATCTTTTGCAAATTTCCATCCGTCTCTGTATAGTGAATTCTAAAGAATGAGGGCTGTTTATGCAAGAGATCCCGATTGGACGCTTTGGATACGTAAAAAAAGAAGTCATTGACTGGGTAAAGATGCATCGGAATATCGCAACCCTTGGAGGGGCGCTTGTCGTTGTGGCCCTCATGGGAGCAGGGCAGATGATGCGCTGGGCTCAAGAGGGGGATTTGGGGGGTGGTAGATATGGCGATTATATCTCTGCTGAGAGTGCCTACCGGAAGTGGAGTGAGAGTCAAGAGGGATTTGAAAAGCTTGAAAAACTTATCCGTAAACACCCAGAGCTATACCAAAAGTATGAAGGAGCTATTGCTCAAAGACTTCTTTTGCAGACAACGGAGAGCTTTTTACCTAAAACAGAGAGTTCAAAAGAGGTTCGTCCGGTTTCTAAAGGTAGCGCAGGCTCTTCTGCCGATTCCTTAATTCGAAAGTACGCTGCGTCTGCTCTTAGGCGTGTGGGGGATTTTTCTCCCTATTACATCCGTTTTTCAAAAGAGTCTTTGCTGATTGGCGAGGGGAAGTTAAAAGAAGCTCTAGAAGGAGCCAAGAAGTTAAAAGCCGATATGGATAAAGACGAAGTCTTCTGGTCTGAGGGAAGTCAGATCATCCGCCATGGCTCACTTCTTTATGCGTATAATTTGTTGCGTATTGCCATGCTGGAAAAAACGGCTGGGTCTTTAGACGGGGAGCTTGCTGCCTGGAAGGAGTTTAAGCACAATGCGGGATGGCTTGGAACTGTGCCCAGTGGCAAGAGTTACGACCCAGATGCTTATTTATTGCTGCAACAAAATTTTCAGAAAAGCGACATCTCGCTACGCGATTATGTCGCTTATCGTGAAAAAATGATTATGCAGAAGGGGTCTGCGAATGCTGGTGCAGCTTTCGTCCCGCCGCAAGTCCCATAAGAAAAAAGACCAGGAAAGGAATAAAGACAGCAAAAATTAAAGAGACAACCGCCATTACAATTTGGACGGTTTTATCTTGCTTAAAGATAAAAGAAAAGGTTGTCTTTAGCAATTCCTCCATTTTCTCAGGCAATAAAACGCTGAGTATTCCTCCCACGGTCATGAGAAAGACACTCCAGCCTGAGCTAAAATAGCCGATGAGACTAAAAATACAGGCAAGTCCAAATAGTAGGGCAAAAAACACTTCAAAACGGTGTTTTTTTGCAAAATCTTCAATTTCTTTCACGGAGACACCTTCTTTTAATTTATTTACATCCATAGCCAAATCCTTGGGGTAGTCATGAATTTGTTATCACTTCTATAATTTGTAATTTAAAGATTAAAATTCTTTTTTGCAAGCGGGATTAAGAGGATGGGGTTTGAATTTTTTCCCTCAATCCCCTAAACTCCTGTTCTATGTATATTGGAACTTTGCCCTCTCAAATTAAGCAGCTGCGCCTCTTTCGAATCCTTTCGGGCGGGCTGCTTTTATTGATGGTGGTCTTTAGTTTTTTTTCTTTAGTCCGCTGGTCTTTTAGCTTGGGGGATGTCTCTTTTTCTGAAGAAAAAGCCTCCTTAAAGCCGTCTTTTTCTTTTCAGCAGATTGGCTACGGCCCTCTGGGGCTCTGCGGACTAAAAGAGGCTCACTCTTTTGGGGAACTTCACAAGGAGCTTGTTGTTTTGGGTCTTAATACGCGCCCTGATGAAAATAGTGCAGATCGAGCGGTGCTCCTCGGTCTTAAAAGCTCTCAAAAAGAAATGATGGCCTATGAGGGAGAACGTATTCATATTGCGGAAGTAGAGCCAGGCTTTTTTTCTTTTAGTGATACGCCGCAAGCAATTCAGCTTTCTCTAACTATCAAAGAAGACGACTCTGTTCAGGTAGAGATTTTTTCCTCGGGAGTTAAAACAAGTCGTCTTGTTTTACACAAGACCTCTTTTCAGAATAGGCCAGAGGCTTTGTATGCGCGCTCTCTAAAAGAGGGGAAATGCTGGGGTAGGGACGCGCTTTTACAAAATTATGGCGGAGAAGAATTTCGTCCGCTCACTCATAAGATGAAGGTCGAAATTGGAGATCAAATTTTATTTGTTTCCGAAGGTGATATGTTTGAGTGGGAAGAGGAGAGGTGGGAGCCTGCTTTAGTAGATCATTCTACAATTAGGAGGGATTTTCAAAAAAAACCGCTTGCTTATGTGCGCTCCATTGATGCCCAAGGGGTTAATATGGAAGTTTGGGATATGGATGGATTTAGCTCACAACTATATAAACTACCCCATGAAGTGTGCCCAAAACCTGCCTACAAAGTAGAAGATCTTTTTGCTGCAGTCAAGCCGCGGGCTCTAACAGAGGTCTCTTGCCTTCTTGGTAAAAGGCGCGTGATTTTAAAGGAAGGGGACTGGTGGCTTAAAACCGCCCAAGGCTGGAAAAATTTAAGACGGGAAAGAGATATTGAGGCGTATCTTGCTCACCAGTTAGAGGGCGAGCTCTTTATTTTTGAGTCGATTCAGAGTGAAAAAGGAAAAACAGTCCTTAAAGGACAGAAGTTTGATTTAATGCGCACGTCCATGGAACCGCTTAGTCTCACAATTCAGGCGGATAAAAAAGCGAGTTCCTTAGCCTCAGGACGCAAGAAGGAGCTTCACGGAACTAGTTCATCTTCAGTGGTGGCTAAAACAGAAATTAAGAAACAAGGTCCGCAGCAAATTCATCAGCATGCAGATAATATAGAGATAAAAAGATAATTATGATGCGAATTTTTACATTTTCCATTCTTTTGCTTCCGTGCCTTGTGCTTGGAGCTACCATTGCAGACAAAAAGCAGAGTGCCAGTCGTAGAGGGTCTGCAAACGATGCTTCGGCTCAAGAGACCAATGATCGGCTTGTCTCTTTAAGATCTGAGCTGCAGAGAAAATACCAGAAAGCCGCTTCTTTGAATTCTCAGGGCACAGAAGAGGGGTCTTATCGAGAACTTCTTTCAGAAATTAATCGCATTCGGCAGCAAATTTTCCATGTAGAGGAAAAATGGCGAGAGGCGGCGATTTCTGAGGCTAAGCAAGATGAGGATGGTTACGCGCTCTTTGATCAAGAAGAGACAACGATCGCAAGCCTTTCTATGGAGTTTGGCTCGCCAGATTTTGTCTACATTGTCCCCCCAGAAATTGCTGGAATGAAGATCAATATGCACTCTAACATTCCTGTCCCCAGGGAATCCTGGAGTTCTGTTTTAGAGACGATTTTAATGCATAATGGGGTAGGGGTCAAAAAGCTGAATTCTTACGCTAAGCAGCTCTATATCTTAAAGCAAGATTTAGGCTCTGTACGCGTGATTGCTTCTCGCCCTTCCGATCTTCTTCTTTATGGAGAATCGGAGAGGATTTTTTATGTTTTTTCTCCCCCTGTTGAGCAGGTAAAGGCGGTCTTTCAGTTTTTTGAGAAATTTTCAGATTCCAAGCAGACCTTTGTTCATCCTATGGGCAGCAAAATTGCAATCGTCTCTTCTCGGGAAGAGGTGCAAAAATTGATTGCTCTCTACGATGCCGCCTGGGATGGAAGCGTAGGAAAGATTTCTCGGGTAGTTTCTGTCTCTAAGATCAGTGTTAAAGAGATGGAGAAGATCTTAACGTCATTTTTTGGGGATAGCTTAGAGAGAAATCGGCCTCCTTTTGCCAAGCAAGAGCAGGATGGTTTGGGCGTCTTTTCTTTGGGACAGAGTAATACGCTCGTTTTAATTGGGACTAAGGAAATTGTCGACCGGGCAGAAAAAATTGTTAGAGAGACAGAGGAGCAGCTCGAAGATCCTGCAGAGATGACGGTATTTGTCTATAGCTGTAGGCATACAGACCCGACGGATCTCGCCCAAGTGCTTGAGAAAGTTTACGTCTCTCTTTTAACGGCCAATCAAGAGATGAATCCTAAGCAAACAGACTATAATTTTTCTGCCCAAGGAGCGGGAGGAGGAGGAAGAGTTCCTGATGGTTATCCTGCTATCCCTCCCCTTGTTGTCTCGCCTCCCCCTTTAAAGCCGGGTATTTCTAGCCATTTAGAAGTCGATCAAGAAGCCACAGAACACTTTATACCCGATCCTAAAACGGGCAATTTACTCATGACGGTGCGGCGAGATGTTCTTGGAAAGATTAAAGATCTTCTCAAAAAACTCGATGTGCCTAAAAAAATGGTCCAAATTGAAGTTTTATTGTTTGAAAGGAGACTAAATTCCCAAAATAATTTTGGTCTTAATCTTTTAAAGCTAGGGGGAGATAAAAATGGGGTCCATTATACGCCTTTAGGAGGACCCCCTGTCGGAGCTCCAGGGATCCTCCAGTTCTTTTTTCACGGACCCAAGCACAAGTATACGCCTCAATTTGATATCGCGTACAATTTCTTAATGACCCAAGAAGATATTCAACTAAACGCCTCTCCTTCTGTGATTACAGTGAACCAGACACCGGCAACGATTTCGATTGTCGAAGAGTTGTCGATCAATAATGGAGCCGCTCCCGTAGATACCAACAAAGGAACCTCTTTTGAGAAGTCTTTTGCGCGGGTTCAGTATGGGATCACCATTATCTTAACCCCCACCATTCACATCGCAGAGACGACGGAAGAAAAAGGGGTTGTCACGTTAAAAACAAATATCTCCTTTGACACAACAAAGCCTCATCCTGACGATCGCCCTTTAGTGGATAGACGGCATATTGAAAACGAGGTGAGAATTGTAGATGGAGAGACGGTTATTTTAGGGGGCTTGCGCCGCAAAGCTAAGCAAGATCGGGAAGAAAAGGTTCCTTTTTTTGGAGAGATTCCGGGAATTGGCAAGCTTTTTGGCTCCACACAACTGACCGACCATGATACGGAAATGTTTTTTTTCATCACCCCTAAGATCATCTACGATCCTCAGCAAGAGATTAGCCAGGTGCGGACAGAGTTTTTGAAAAAAAGACCTGGTGATATGCCTGAATTTTTACAAAAAGTGGAAGAAGCGCGTGATAAGGAAAGAAACCGGTATTTCCGCCAAAGCATGCAGCTCTTTTTTAAACATGACAGATAAAACACTCGGTTTAGAATCCCCTCCTGAGGTTTTGATAGATCTTAAAGCCTACCCTTTTATCCAAGAAAGGATTCAAAAACTTCCCTATGCTGTTGTGAAAACGCACCATTTGATTCCTTTAAAAGAAGAGGAGGGAGTGCTTCTTGTTGCGGTGGCAGATCCGTGGAATTGGGAGGGTTTAGAAGAGGTAAGATTTTTAACAGGCCTTAAAATTGAAGAAAAGGTTTTTGCGCGTGAATTGATCGATGAGGCCATCGAATGGTGCTACCAACAAAAAGAGAGCGCCGCCTCAGATTTAGTGGCAACCCTTAAAGAAGGCAAGCAAGCTCTTGTCGAAGAAGAAGGGTATGATCTTCTCGAGCAGGTTACCAGCTCACCTGTCATTCAGCTTTTAAACCTTTTTTTAACAGAGGCCATTCAACAAGAGGCCTCCGATATCCATTTTGAGCCCACCGAGCAGGGCGTTATTGTTCGCTACCGGATCGATGGCGTTTTGCAAAAACGGCACTCTCCTCCTAAAGAATTGCAGTCCCAGCTGATTACCCGCATTAAAGTTTTAGCGCGCCTGGATATTGCCGAACATAGGCTGCCCCAAGATGGCAGAATTAAGCTGAGTGTAGGGGGTAGATCGATTGATTTTCGGGTGAGCACCATTCCCGTTGTCTATGGGGAGAGGGTTGTTTTAAGGATTTTAGACAAAGGCAATATTGTTTTAGGACTTCAAAATATTGGCATGCCGTATACCCTTTTAGAAGAATTTCGCAGGCTCATCCACTTAAGCGAAGGGATTGTGCTAGTCACTGGCCCTACCGGTAGTGGAAAGACAACAACTCTTTATAGCGCCATTGGAGAAATCAACTCTTCAGAGGTCAATGTCATGACCATTGAAGATCCTGTGGAATATAAACTCACAGGGATGGCTCAAGTGGGGGTGAACCCCAAGATCAATCTCGATTTTGCAACGGGGTTGCGCCATATTTTGCGCCAAGACCCCGACGTGATCATGATTGGAGAGATCCGCGATAAGGAGACTGCCGAGATTGCGATTCAATCTTCTTTGACAGGCCACCTGGTTTTAAGCACGCTACATACCAATGATGCGCCCTCAGCCCTTACCCGGCTCGTTGATATGGGGATTGAGCCCTACC
>JACCDZ011697101.1_pt1 | contig 11421 bp, 9 predicted proteins | sample 7449551 | NCBI WGS metagenome assembly JACCDZ01 (sample SAMN15323452, study PRJNA562643) | freshwater metagenome | isolation source: river surface water | place: USA:Blue River Watershed | collected 2017-08-18
GAAATTGTTCTTGGTAAAACTGTAATTCTTCTTGTCGGTGGGCTCATCGTTGGTGCGATATCTGGCGACGCTGGTTATGCGCGCGTAGAGCCATTCTTCGTCAACCTTCTGCCTGGAATCCTCGCGCTCTTCCTCATGCACCTTGGTTACTTAGCAGGACTTCGTATCCACGTCATCAAAGAGACTGGCGTTGGATTATTTATCTTTGCACTTGCTTTCCCACTCATCTCCGGAACACTCGGCGTTCTTGGTGGATCAATAGCTGGACTTTCGGTTGGCGGTGCAACAGTTCTTGGGGTTCTCTGCGCTAGTGCTTCGTATATTGCAGCACCTGCTGCTGTTGGAATTGCTTTACCTGAAGCTAATCCATCGCTATCGATTACTGCGAGCCTTGGTGTGACATTCCCATTCAATCTAGTTCTGGGAATTCCAATCTTTCATGCACTAGCAAAGTTGCTAATTCAATAGTTTAAGCAGCATGCCCCGCCTTCTGGCGAGCCCGATCTGCAATGAAAATACCCACTATTACAACGACGCATCCCACTAATTGAATTCCGTTGAGACTTTCACTCAACCACCACCACGCAAACATTCCCGCCATTACAGGTTCAATCATTCCGAAAACACTCGCAGTTGATGCCGAAAGAATCTTTAGGCCGCTCACCACGAGAATGTATGGAGCAATTGTTCCCATCACGACAATCCAGAGAATGAGCGCCCATCCAGGAAGTGTGTACTCACTAAAACGACCAAGCAATTCCATGTTTTTGCTAAACACTTCAGTAGGGAAGTTCCAAACGGGCAAGACGAAGAACATCATGGCGCTCGCCACTCCAAAGCCCCACGTTGTAATCGCTGCGCTCGACTTAGTCTTTCCTAAACGATCGCCAATCAAGAAATATCCCGCTAACGCAAAGGCATCAATCAACGCCGCAATCAAACCAATCTGATCCAGTGTCAACCCGCGCCAAATCTGGGTGATCATCAACAAACCACTAAATGCCAACAAGATCGCCCACCAGAGTGAATTTGGGACATGCTTCTTCAATACAAACCTCAAGAACAACAAGATCCAAATCGGTGCAGTGAACTCAATCAGGAGCGCGACTCCCACATACATACGTTCAATCGCGATGAAGTAGAAAGCCTGCACGAAGGTCACGCCAACAGCACCAAAGGCAATCAACCACGGAAGTTCGGAGCGCGTCGCCTTGAGCTCGGATCTCCTGAAGAATAAGAAGACAGAGATGAGAATGATGAAAGCTCCACCACATCGGATCTGAGTTAAGCGCCAAGCAGATAACCCATCAATGAGGACAATCTTGGAGATGATCCCATTAAAGGCGAAGAGAAAAGCCCCAAAGAAGAGGTAAATCTCGCCGCGGAGCTTTGATAGCACCCGCGTACTTTACAGGCTTAGAAGGCCGCTTCAGATACCTTCATGATTTCGCCATCTTCACGCTCAACTATCGCGCGAGTAGCGGCGATCAAAGGCAAGAAGTTATGAATGAAGTATCGCGATGCTGCAATCTTTCCTTCATAGAAATCTTTATCTTTTCCAGAAGCGCTTCCAATCTTGGTTGCTGCAATATCTGCTTGACGAAGCAGTAACCAAGAAATAATCACATCACCAACAGCCATTAACAAGCGCGATGTATTTAAACCGCACTTGTAGATTTCAGAAGGATTCTCTTGGCTCGCAAGCGCATGTGTCACAAGCTGTCCAATAATTCCTTGCATATCTTCTAAAGCTTTACCAAGGGCAGCCTTCTCATCAGCATTGTTGCCAACGCTTGCTGCGACTTTACCAATCTCTTTAGCAAGCTTTGTTAACGCGCGACCATTGTCTTTGATGATCTTGCGGAAGAAGAAGTCCAAACCTTGAATCGCTGTTGTACCTTCGTACAAAGGATCAATCTTTGCATCACGAACGTACTGTTCAAGTGGCCAATCTTGGGTGAAACCAGAGCCACCAAATGTCTGGAGAGATTCAGTTCCAAGCAGAGTCCATGCCCGCTCAGATCCATAACCTTTCACAATGGGCAATAACAGATCATTGAGGTGCTCAAGGTCTTTAATCTCATCTTCTGATTTCCCTGCCGCCTTTGCGAGCAACACTTCATCCTGAATTGAAGCGGTGTAGAGCACGAGCGCACGCATACCTTCGGCATATGCTTTCTGGGTCATCAACGAACGGCGAACATCTGGATGATTAATAATCGTGACGCGAGGGCTAGCTTTATTGGCCATATCTTTCATATCGCCACCCTGGACGCGAGTCTTGGCGTATGCCAGAGCCTGCTGATACCCCGCAGAAAGCGTTGAAATAGCCTTAGTTCCGACCATCATGCGAGCAAATTCGATGATCTTAAACATCTGCGCGATTCCATCATGAACTTCACCAAGTAAGTAACCAACAGCTGGTTCTTTCTCGCCAAGATTCATTTCGCAGGTCGATGAAACATTAAGCCCCATTTTGTGTTCAACATTCGTCACATACACACCATTGCGCTTACCGAGTGCTCCAGTTTCAAAATCAAACATAAACTTCGGAATCAAAAAGAGTGACAAACCTTTTGTTCCAGGTCCATGTCCTTCAGGGCGTGCTAAAACAAAGTGCACGATATTCTCGAATAGATCTGCATCGCCTGATGTTATGAATCTCTTTGTACCTGTGATGTGCCATGTTCCATCGGCTTGCTTGACAGCTTTAGAGCGACCAGCTCCAACATCAGAACCTGCATCAGGTTCAGTGAGCATCATCGTCGCTCCCCATTGCTTATCCACCATATGTTTCGCCATCTTCTTCTGGCGCTCATCACCTAAGAAGTGCGCAACTTGAGCGAATGCAAAACCAGATGCATAGATATGTACGGCAGGATTTGAACCAAGGACCATTTCCGCAATCGCCCAACGAACCGACGGAGGAATCTCTGTTCCACCCAAAGCTGCAGGAACATCAACCATTCCCCAACCGCCATCAACATAAGCGCGATACGACTTCTTAAAACTTTCAGGGACTTTTACTTCGCCAGTTGCTTTGTTGAATTCGGTACCAATGCGGTCGCCATCAATGAATGATTCTGAAAGATCGTTCTCACATAGTCGCTTCACTTCTTCCAACATACCCATCGCGGTTGCGCGATCAACATCGGAGTACATCCCTTTGCCCAGAATCGATTCACGATCTAGGAGGTCGAAGAGACAGAATTCAATATCGCGGAGATTTGCTATGTAATGGCCCATAAGCCAAGAATGCTACTGGCGAGTAACTTACGCAAGGCGGGCGCGGCCAGCGTGTAGGGTCGGCTCATGCTTCTCAGTGATCGCGATATCGCCGCCGAAATTAAGGCTGGCCGGGTCCAAGTCGAACCATTCGATACGAAGATGATCCAACCTTCGAGCGTTGATGTCCGCCTCGACCGCTTCTTCCGAGTCTTTGAAAACCATAAGTACGAAGTAATCGACCCATCTATAGAACAACCCGACCTCACTCGAGAAGTCGCAGTCGCACCCGATGACTTCTTCATCCTCCACCCAGGTGAATTTGTTCTTGCATCAACTTATGAAGTCATCACTCTTCCCGACGATATTGCTGGGCGCCTGGAAGGAAAGTCATCTCTAGGACGTCTCGGTTTGCTCACACACTCCACAGCAGGCTTTATTGATCCAGGCTTTAGCGGACACATCACTCTTGAGCTCTCCAACGTAGCCAACCTCCCCGTGAAGTTATATCCGGGTATGAAGATCGGCCAACTTTGTCTCATCAAACTCTCATCTGCCGCTGAGCATCCTTACGGTTCTGCGGTTTATGGTTCTCGATACCAAGGTCAGCGCGGCCCAACGCCAAGCAAGTCTTGGTTGAATTTCCACAAAACCACAATTCAGTAACTTCTATTAGATTAGGGCCATGGACGCCTCACTCTTAATCATTATCGCAGTCTCATTTTTTGTTGTGTATGCAGTCTTGCAATACAACAAGCTGGTTCGCCTCAATATCCGCGTCGATGAAGCTTTCGCCCAAATTGAAGTACAACTCAAGCGTCGTGCTGATTTGATTCCAAACCTTGTTGAAACTGTGAAAGGTTATGCTTCGCATGAAAAAGAAGCGCTAGAAAAAGTTGTCCAAGCGCGCGCAGCATCTACAGCTGCATCAACACTTCCTGCCGTCGCCGCTGCCGATGGCATGCTTACTAATGCGCTCCGTGGATTACTAGCGGTAGCTGAGGCGTATCCAGATTTGAAGGCATCCACCAACTTCTTGCAGCTACAAGAGGAGCTATCAACCACGGAAAACAAGGTTTCCTTTGCCCGACAGTTCTATAACGACAATGTCCGCACCCTCAATACCGCGGTAAAAACCATTCCTTCTAGCTTCTTTTCTGGCCTTGCCAAAGTTGGAGAGCGCGAGTTCTACGAAGTTGATGATCCATCAATTCGTAATGCTCCCAATGTGAAGTTCTAACCAGGTTACGTTTTAGATAAAAGCATGTCTGACTTCCGTGCGATGCAATCCTCCAATAAGCGGAGGACTTTCTTTCTCCTCTTCTTTATGGCAATCCTGGTGTGGGTTATCGCTTATGTAGCAATCTCGGCCTTTGGGGGAACTGGCGCGGGTGTCATTCCTCTCGCTGTTGCCATCACTTTAATTTCTGTCTGGGGCTCCTATTACGCCTCCGACAAGCTTGTTCTCAAGATGACTCGCGCCCAAGTTATTACTGAACAAGATAATCCAAATCTCTTTAACGTTATTCACGAAGTTGTTATTGCTTCTGGACTTCCGATGCCAAAAGTTGCAATCGTCAATGATCCAGCTCCGAATGCATTTGCCACAGGACGGGATCCTGAGCATGCGTTGATTGCATTCACTACAGGACTTCTTGACTCCATGGATCGCGACGAACTACAAGGAGTAGTAGCGCATGAAATGTCACATGTCGCGAATCGTGACACTTTAGTTTCTGCTGTTGCTGCAACCACGGCAGGCGTTATCGCACTTATCTCAGATATTTTGATGCGCATGTTGTGGTTTGGTGGCGCGCGCAATCGCGATCACCATGGACAGCAAATGCCAATATTTCTCGCCATCATTCCTCTGATTCTGGCGCCCATCGCTGCCACGCTTCTTAAAGCAGCAGTCTCACGTCGTCGTGAATCTTTGGCTGATGCCACCGCAGTTTCTTTTACAAGAAACCCTGCGGGTTTACGCGCGGCACTAGAAGTTTTAGCTCGAGATACCACTGTTGTGCAGGCTCGCTCTAACGCAGTTGCACATATGTATATTGAATCGCCACTAGATGCTTCTGCGGCATCGAAATTATTTGCCACCCATCCACCGATTCAAGAGCGAATTGCGGCCCTTCGTGCAATGGAAGCAAACCCCCAGCAATAACCGCTGGTTCTTTACAAGATTTCTTTCAGAAGCCTCTCAACATTGGCGCTGATATCAGTAGTGCCATCGAGCACTAATTCTGCGTTTGTAGGCGGTTCATATTCTTGGCCGACGCCGGTGAGATTTGGAAGATTTCCTTCCCTAGCTTTTTTATAAAGGCCTTTCGGATCACGCTCCGCACAGACCTCAGCAGGAGTTTTCACCCATACCTCCACAAACTCACCTGGGTCAAAGATTTCACGCGCATGATCTCGGTCAACTTTGAAGGGGCTTACTAGAGCAACAATCACTACCAGCCCAGCATCAACCATCAACTTACTGACTTCGGCAACACGTCTGACATTTTCGGCGCGATCCTCTTTGGTAAATCCAAGATCTTTGTTTAACCCAAGTCGGAGGTTGTCGCCATCCAAGATATAGCTATGGATACCTGCAGCAAATAATTTCTTCTCTAACGCATTTGCAATAGTTGATTTTCCAGAACCAGAGAGCCCCGTCATCCAAATGACTCGAGCGCGTTGGCTCTTCTGTGTGGCACGAACTGCTTTATTTATTTCATAATCATGCTTGGTGATATTTGTAGCTCGGCGTAGCGCATGTACCACCATGCCGGCGCCCACGGTATTGAGTGTTACGCGATCAACTAAGACAAAATTTCCAGAGTTACGGTTCTCTGAATATTTAGTAAGAGGAACAGGAGCATCAGTTGCAATCTCGACTAGGCCAATTTCATTCATCCCCAAAGTACGAACAGATTCATGTTCACCATTATTAATGTCGAGACGATGGCGAATAGTTGTGACAGTCGCAGGCACCATGGATGAACCATTTACCAAGTAATACGAGCGCGAATGAATCAACTCTTCTTCGCCCAACCAGACCATATGAGCGCTAAAGCGATCAGCAGGAACCGTAAAGTCACTAGCTCTCTCAATGAAGTCTCCGCGCGTAGCATCAATATCTGGCTCCAAAACCATTGTGATTGCCGTGCCGGTTTCAGCCTTTTCAATATCTCCACCAAATGAAGCTAACCGCGAGACTCGAGCTTTTCTCTGACTCGGCAACACGATCACTTCATCGCCCACCGCAAACTCACCTTGCGAAACAGTCCCGGAAACTCCACGGAAGTTCTCTGCTCGCGAAATGAGCTGCACTCCCATCCGCGAATGCCCAGACAGAGAATGCCTAGAAGTATTGGGTTTTTCCCGCCAATTCTGGATTTCATCAAGCAATGAACCACCCGAATACCACTTAACTCGATCGCTCTTATAAACAACATTGTCACCTTCAAGTGCGCTGACGGGAATATAAGAGATAGATTCAATTCCCAACCTAGTAATAGTTGGCTCCAATTCAGCAATTAATGATTGATAAACACCCTCATCAAAATTCATCGCATCTAGTTTGTTTATCACCACCATAATTTTCTCCACACCCATCAAAGAACAGATCGTTAAATGACGCAGAGTTTGTGGTCGAATTCCGCGCGTAGCATCAACAAGCACTAAAGCGATATCTGCCCGCGAAGCTGCGACCGCCATATTTCGTGTGTATTGCTCGTGTCCTGGAGCATCAGCAATAATCAAACGGCGATTATCAAGAAGTGACATTGAACGATATGCCACATCTATCGTAATTCCTTGTTCACGTTCTGCTTCTAGTCCATCCGTCAGAAGGCTAAAGTCAATTTCTCCTGCAGGAATAATTGATCCAGGTCGCCTCACCTTCTTTGTTGTTGAGAGAGTGTCATGAGGTACCGAATCAGTCTCTACTAGTAGGCGTCCAATCAACGTACTTTTTCCATCATCAACGCTGCCACATGTGAGTAATCGAATAATTGGGCGGGCTTTCATTAGAAGTAACCCTCCCGCTTCTTCTTCTCCATCGAATCTTCATTATCGCCATCAATCAGGCGAGTAGCGCGTTCACTTAACTTCACGCCAATTACTTCTTCTACTACCTCTTCCAGCGTTACTGCGTTTGACTCCACTCCAGCTGTGAGCGGATAACAGCCCAAGGTTCTAAAGCGAATCTTCTTCATCTCTGGCTTTTCGCCATCACGCAATGGATAGCGTTCATCATCGACCATAATCCACTGTTCGCCACGCTTTACAACAGGCCTTTCTTTAGCGAAATAAAGCGGATTTACGTAGATGTTTTCTAGGTGGATGTAGCTCCAAATATCTAACTCAGTCCAATCAGAAATCGGAAAGACCCGCATAGTTTGATCGGGACGAATACGTGGGTTGTATGTTCTCCAAAGCTCAGGCCTCTGTTGACGCGGGTCCCATCTATACCCTGACTCTCGCACACTAAAGAGCCGCTCCTTGGCGCGACTTTTCTCTTCATCTCGACGAGATCCACCAATAGCCGCATCGAATTGATATTTGTCAAATGCTTGCTTGAGTGCGACCGTGTTCATGACACGTATGTATTCTGATATTCCGTGGCTGAAAGGAGTAATCCCATCACGCAAACCATCTTCATTTATATGTGCAATTAATTTTAAATTATGCATCGCAACTACTTCGTCGCGAAAAGTAATCATCTCTTTGAAATTCCATGTTGAATCAACATGGAGCAGAGTGAAGGGGACGGGAGCTGGATAAAATGCCTTACGGGCCAAGTGAAGAATTACCGTTGAATCTTTTCCAATGGAATATAGAAGTACAGGATTTTTATAAGCCGCTGCCGTTTCACGGAGAATCTCGATTGATTCATTTTCTAAGGCTCGCAGAATTTCAACGCTACTTCGCACTTACAAATCCTATATTTCGAGCGCTATAACTCTTGGATTGGGAAGAAGAGAGTGAATGTCGCGCCTTTGCCAAGTTCTGATTCCACTCGAACTTCTCCGCCATGCGCGTTCATGACTGCATCAACAATAGAGAGTCCAAGCCCTGTTCCTTCGACACCATTTCTTACACGTGATGGATCTGCGCGATAGAAGCGCTCAAAAACTTTCTTCTGAGATTCTTCAGATAGGCCAGGGCCGTTGTCGCTAACCGAAATATATGTACCAGCGTCATCTTGTCGAGCTGAGACCACAATCTTTGTTCCTGCAGGCGTGTGGACCCGCGCATTTGCCAACAAATTCGCTATTACTTGATGAATTCGTAGTGAGTCTCCCAACACAAAAAGATCCTCTTCAGGCAATTCAACAGAGATCTCATGTTGAGGACCTGCGGCCCGCGCTGATGCCACGGCTTCTTTGATGAGCGTGGATAGATCAACAGGCTCCATAGTCATCTCACGCGATTGATCAAGACGCGCTAACAACAACAAGTCTTCCACCAGCGAAGACATACGCACTGACTCTTGCTCAATACGGCGGACCAATTCTGCTGTCTTCTCTTCGCCCTGAATGGCACCTTGACGATGTAACTCCGCAAAACCACGAATCGCTGTCAAAGGAGTTCGCAATTCATGAGATGCATCTGCAACAAAGCGACGAAGTTTTTCTTCACTCGCCACTCGAGCAGCAAAAGAAGCTTCAATTCTCTGTAACATCTGATTGAGAGCAGAAGTTAATCTTCCTACCTCGGTATCTCCACGAGCTTCAGGTAATCGTGTTGAGAAATCTCCACGGGCAAAGGCCTCTGCAGTTTCCTCTACCGAGGTCAGTGGCTTGAGCGAAATTCCAATAATTCTTCGCGCAATTAAACCTAAAAGAATAAGAACTAGGAATCCAACTGCCAAAAACAAGAACCGTAATTGATTCATCGCTCTTTCGACACCCTTGAGCGATACCGCCGTCATTACACTTCCGGCGCTTGAAGGAAGTAATCGCGCTAAGACTCGATAATCGGAGCTATTTCCTTTCGAATCAATAGTAAAAGGACGATTTTTGTATTTCTCAACATCTTTAGGTGTAAACCCTGCAACCAATGTCTGAATCCGTTGTGGATTCTGCGATTCACCAACTGTGCCTAAAACGTTTCCTTCAGAATCTAACAACGTGATACTGATATCCGAAGGTACATCGCGCAGCGGTTCAAAGGGCCTAAAGATCGGCTCTTCTTCATTCTTCTGATCTTGGTTATAAATTCCAGCGCGATCGAGCCTTAAAAGTGAGCCTCCAGCAACACTTTCTAACTGGGCATCAACTTGGGCTATTAGGAATGTTCTAAAGGCAGACTGTGCTGCGAAGTCAGAGGCTGCGATTCCCAACGCGCCAAGAATGACAACGCCAACAACCAACCTGTTTCGCAAACTCCACTGGCCAGGAGCCGGTTTATATCTGCGAAACGGTTGATTCATGAATTAGCTTTTGGCCGGCAGTCGAAGTCGATATCCAACGCCCCGTACAGTATGGATAAGTGGCGGCTCGGTCTGATCAATCTTCTTACGCAGGTAAGAGATATATGTTTCAACGATTCCAGCATCACCACGGAAGTCATACTGCCAGACATGATCAAGAATCTGGGATTTAGAAACTACTCGATCTGCATTAATCATCAAGTAACGGAGCAGGATAAATTCAGTTGGGGAAAGATCAATTAAATTCCCTGCGCGACGAACTTCATGAGTTGCCTCATTGAGCTCTAGATCTGCAAAACTAATAATCTCTTCATTAACGGTAGATTCCACAACACCGGTGCGACGTAAGAGAGCACGAAGACGAGCGACCAGCTCCTCTAAACTAAAAGGCTTAGTCACATAATCATCGCCACCAAGAGTTAGCCCCTTGATCTTGTCTTCCGTCGTATCTTTTGCAGTTAGGAAAAGAACTCCGACATCTTGTCCCGCAGCTCGTAGCTGTCGGCAGACTTCAAAACCATCTAGATCAGGAAGCATGACATCGAGAATTAGCGCATGTGGCTTGAACTCTTCTGCAACGCGTAGCGCTTCCGCGCCAGTCGCCGCAGTACGAACTTCAAAGCCCACGAAACGTAGACTCGTAGTAATCAGCTCACTAATACTTTTTTCATCATCAACGACGAGGACCCTTTGGACCTTTACTTCGTTTTCTTTGGTCATCGATGGCTCGACCTCCATTAGATTTTTGGTCAATACTGTTGAATTCATGTGAATCACCTCGGAGGCCATAGTTCAGGGACCACTTTAGAACTTCCTGAGAACAGGCTGGGGCTGAGGGGGGACTTTCTGAGCCTGCGGGAATAGATCCGCCCTTTGTTGGGTTCAACGAAGTAGCAATCTTGAGCCAGTTCGACTCAATCTTTTGACCGTACCGGACTCAATATTGGAAGGTAACCCCCTGGTTCATGACAGCCTCGGGCAGAGACGAAACTTCGAAGGAGCATATAAAAATGGCAAGAGCCGTTGGAATCGACTTGGGTACCACGAATAGCTGCGTATCCGTTCTTGAAGGTGGCGAGCCCACCGTTATTGCAAACGCGGAGGGTGCCCGCACCACTCCGTCGATCGTCGCATTCGCAAAGAATGGCGAGGTCCTTGTTGGTGAAGTCGCTAAGCGTCAATCAGTCACTAACGTTGATCGCACAATTCGTTCAGTCAAGCGCCATATGGGCACTAACTGGACCATGGATATTGATGGCAAGAAATACACTGCACAGGAAATCTCAGCGCGTATCTTGCAGAAACTTAAAAGAGATGCCGAGGCGTATCTTGGCGACACTGTTACCGATGCAGTCATTACCGTTCCTGCATATTTCAATGATGCACAACGTCAGGCCACAAAAGAAGCGGGCGAAATCGCAGGACTCAATGTTCTCCGCATTATCAACGAGCCAACATCTGCAGCTCTTGCTTATGGTCTCGATAAGGGCGATAAAGAACAAACTATCCTTGTCTTCGACCTCGGTGGCGGAACTTTTGACGTTTCACTTCTTGAAATTGGTGAAGGCGTTGTAGAAGTTAAAGCAACCAATGGCGATAACAACCTTGGTGGCGATGACTGGGATCAATCACTTGTTGATTTCCTAGTAAAGACTTTTGCTGCAAAGAATGGCGTTGATTTAGCGAAAGATAAGATGGCTATGCAGCGTGTTCGTGAAGCTGCTGAAAAAGCAAAGATCGAACTTTCCTCATCACAGCAAACATCTATC
>JACCDZ011056980.1_pt1 | contig 11418 bp, 17 predicted proteins | sample 7449551 | NCBI WGS metagenome assembly JACCDZ01 (sample SAMN15323452, study PRJNA562643) | freshwater metagenome | isolation source: river surface water | place: USA:Blue River Watershed | collected 2017-08-18
AGATGCTGTAAATATGAGTACATTTTCATATTACATGAAAAAATTTGGTGCCGCGGCAACTACGTCTGGTGCATTTATGTTCATAACTGCGATGTATCTTTATAAAGATGTACCCAGCAACAAGTACCCCCCCCAGCAAGTTGAACAAACTCAAACACAGTCCGAAAATAAAGTAGAAGAATCTGCAACAGCCACTACACCAGCGATAGAAAAACCACAAGAGAATACAAATCCAACTACACAAAACGAATCATCAGTTACGCCCGTAACTCAAGAAGCCGAAAAAGAGAAACAATGAGTTGGTGGCTGATATGCATTTTTTTTGTAATTTACCTTCTTCCTACAGCTATTGCATTTGGGAAAAATAAATCAAAAAAAATAACCATAGCAATTACCAACGTTTTATTAGGCTGGACTGTTATTTTCTGGCTAATTGCACTCTTTATGTGCACCGACACAAACGATATGACTGATGATAGTAGCTATTCAGAGATAGAAGAGTCAGACGAAAATAAACATCAATCAGATGCCAAAGGTGGAATTTGGATCAATCGCTACGTCGGTAACGTCATAAACTGGTACAAATAGCCTTCGCAATTTTTAGGGTGGATACTGTCACCTAGACATTGACTCTCCTCCACCTCCTGCTACTCTCCTAGTAAACAATTTGGAGAGTTTTCATGTCTAAATCAGCGATATACGCAAGGTGCTCAACAGCTGAGCAATTCCCTGAAAATCAAATCATGGCGCTAAGAGAGTTAGCACAACGTAACGGCAACTCAGTCATCGCTGAATACGTTGACTCTGGTCAGTCTGGCATCAAGCGTGAGCGTGAGCAATTGAACGCAATGATCAATGATGCAAAGCGAGGTAAGTTTCAAACGCTCTATGTAGCTGGTATTGATCGCTTATCACGCTCTGTCAAGGACTTGATTGAAGTTGTTGAGACTCTAAACAGTTTCAATGTACAGATAGTCTTTCAGCGTGAAGGTGTTGACACTCGCACAGCAATGGGTCAGTTCTTTCTCACCGTCATGGGCAGTCTCTATCAGATGGAGCGATCTGTCATGATTGAGCGCATCAATGCAGGTATCGCTCGTGCGAAATCTCAAGGAAAGAAGATGGGACGACCTTCCAAGATCAACAGTTCTCTGGTATCTTCTGTCAAATTGCTAAGAGAAAAAGGCGTTTCAATTCGTGATATCGCAAGAACTTGCTCTATCGGAGTCGGAACAACTTACTCAATTCTTAGGGAAGAGTTTTCTCTTGCAAACTAGACATACAAGTGACTACGATCATCGCCAAAGATCGTGGCACAGTTGCAGAGGAGTTACGCAATGAATGAATTCAAAACTAGATTAGTACAGCAGATTGCAGTAGCTACTTTTATGCTCTCGTCGTTTGCTACAAATTGCTTTGCAAATGAGAACGAAAGAATAAGTCGTTTAGAGAAAGAAATACAAGAAATAAAGCAACGACTAAGCAACATTGAAAGCCCTCAGAGCACCTCTCAGAGCAATCCAAAACCACTTGCGTCTGGCGATGGCTGGAAATCTCTAGCGAATTGGCGAAGACTGAATACTGGAATGAATCCAGCAGAAGTGCGAGCGATACTTGGCGAGCCACACAGGATCATTGGAGGCGATTTAGCAACATGGCGCTATACAAACCGTGGATCAGTTGAATTCTTCCTAGAAAAATTGCATAGATGGAATGAGCCTTGATTGAACTCCGACCTACTTCAGAATGGAATTGAAATGTCTAAGATACTCTTGCTGACAACAATCTCAATCGTCCTTGCTGGATGCGCAACAAATGTTGAGACAGTACTGAAAAATGATGCTGGTCAAACTAAGTATTGCTATCTATCGCACGACAGCACACTAGCTCGTATCTCAGCAACGGCGGAATACAACAAGTGCTTGAACGATGCTGGGGCTGCCGGGTTCAAAAAAATTCAATAATTACACTTACAGCGTAAACATATGCTAAATGTACTGAATCCAATCACTCAAGCGATTACTGCACTTTATGGGGCAGCAGTAGCAATCAATGAATTTCTTGATAAGCATATAGCTGAACTAAAGCAAAGTGACAATAAAACTATCAAAGCTACAGGTACTGTTCTTGAAGGGGCTAAATTCGGTTTCGGGCTTGGATACATAACACCATTAGTCATAACTGTTGTTGGGCAACTTATGCTCGGCGCTCCATTAGGTGCGACAGGCGTAATTGCTTCTGGCGCAACACTAACAAATCCCGTCGCCATGACTTGTGGCTCTATTGGAGCGATCTACTTTGGATGGAAAGCTCTAAGCGAGGAAGAGCGGGATAACATTTTGAACATCATCGCTGAAGCCTATGAAATTGGTAAAGAGCTGATCAAGGCAATGATTCATTACGTACTAGTCAACTTGAAAGAACTTCTGTCAGACGAGAACTTGAAAGAGTTGAAAGTTTACGTTACAGAAATTGCCAATAAGTTTGGAAAAACTCTTTACGATGTTTCTAAAGCAGTAAAAGATAAGCTATCAGAAGTCATAACTACAGTTTCTGATGGAATTGGTGAAGTTTCAGATAAAGTAAAAGAGAAATTTTCCAAAGCCTAACTGTTTTAGAAATTTTTCTGAAAGCAGTAACATGGTGTTTTACAGAACATTTTGAAGTGGTCTGATTTACGGGAATCAAATTCGTATGGGTAAAAAACTCACTCAGGACGAGTGGATTCAAAGTGCTTTGAGCAAGTGGAATCATCTTTATGACTACTCGGAAGTCGTCTACATAAATTCCAAAGAAAAAATTTCGGTCATCTGCAAAAAACATGGTCCGTGGCAAGTAATGCCTGTAAATCATGTCAGTGGCGGAAAAGGATGTCCACAATGCGGTGTCAAAAAAAATAGATTAAGTTTAATTAAACCCGTTGAAAAATTCATCGCACAAGCAAGGAGTATTCACGGCTCAAAGTATTCATACGATACCAATGACTACGATGGAGCAAGGCATCCGATTGCGATTACATGTCCTCAGCATGGTGTATTTTTTCAATCTCCAGAAGTGCACTTAAGACCAAGCCATTGTCCTGATTGCGCTATGCAGTCTCGCGTCAAGAGAGAGAGGGAAGGATCAGTAATCAATGTTGCGAAAAGAGTTCACGACGCATCTAAAGGCGTTGTTTCAATCGATGAGGATTCATTTTCGAACATCAACTCCAAAGCAGATTTTGTTTGCAAGATACATGGCACATACAAACGCCTAGTCAACACGGCTATCCACTCAAAACACCCTTGTGTTAAGTGTTCTACAAATGCCACTCCGCATGTCGATGACGCAAATGGTGCGATAGCGTTAAAGATTCTTAATAAATTTGGCGATAAGTATTCGTACCAAATCATCTATGGTAAAAATTTGCGAAGCACAAGCATCACTCTTTCCTGCACCGACCACGGGAATTTCACAATTACTTACTCTAGCCTGCCAAGAAGCCCAGGATGCCCAATATGTTCCAGACAGGCGTCTCAATCTGCACGAACGGCTGGACTCATTAAAAAAAATGAAGAGACAAAAAAACTTCGCTCTGACTTGTGGATCTCTCGCGCAGTCAAAGTGCATGGAGAAAAGTTTAACTATGGCGGTGTAAAGTATGTTGATGCAAAAACACCTGTAACAATCGTTTGCCCAACTCATGGAAAGTTTCAGCAAATACCTGACACTCACTTGAAATCAGGGTGTCGTGCCTGTGCAGATGAAGAGTTACTAGGGAAGTATTCAGAGAAATATTTTATTGACAATCCAGAGAAGACTTCAAAAACCGCCACCTTGTACTATATCAAGTTGTCTTATGGTGATGAGGTTTTTTACAAGGTTGGCATAACCACTACCACTGTTGCAAATCGTTTCAGCATGACAAAAGCAGGCGACGTTAAAGTCAAAGTGTTGCGAACTGCTGAACTCAATCTCCTTGATGCATTTCGTGCTGAACAAGTCATTCAAAAGACACACGGTAACCAGTTTAGATATAGACCATTAATTGGTGGTAAGTCGCCTCGTGACCTTCGAATAGGACCTAGCGAGTGCTTTAGCAACCAACTTTCTGCTGAAATGCTTGGCAAATACTTTAAGCAATGACTAACTCTTAATCTCAAGCACGACAACTGCAACATCACGCTTTAGATGTAGACTTGACTGCCTCTACGGATAAAATTTTATCGCCTTTCTAAATTAGCTTCTAGACGAGGCGCCCTTCAAAACTGCTCATGGAATTCTTGTCCCATGCGGAAAGTCTGGTGTAGAAGAGTTTCTTCGAATACTAGGAGATTCGATAATTTTCTCCGATGTGAAATCTACTTGGCACTAACTTAGTGCCATTGCCTCTGTTCTGCATTTGCAAATCTAACCGCAACGATGCGATGGAAGTACGCTTTGATATGTAAAACCGAATTGCTGTCACCGAAATCTAATGTTTTTCGAAAAATGAGGCTGATAGATTTCCGATAGCAAATTGTCGAGTGAAATCATACTCAGCACAAGCAGACCTTTCTGAACATCAAATTCTCACTTCAGCTGTACAATTTTCACATAGCTGGAGTAGCACTCATGTACGACGAGAACGATCTCATCTACTCACCTTTGCAACAGACCTTCATGCAGAACGGTAAGTCTGTAGAGATTCACATTTACAGGATGCCTGACTCTGGCTGGTCGCTAGAGGTCGTTGATGAGCACAATAACTCAACCGTATGGGACGATGAGTTCGTCACCGACAAAGATGCTTTGAAGTTTTGTCTTGAAGAGATTGACGCGGATGGCATTGACGCTTTCATTGGTCCACCATCAAGCTCAAAAACTCATTGACGCTCTTTCGGCAATTCAATGACAGCAACAAGCACGTCTTTCTTGCTGTTCAGATGCTTCTTGACTGCTAGAGTCATCTTGTTCAAGTCAGAAGTCACAACCTGAGTTTTCGTGTTCTGTGACAACTCAGTAACTTCCAGTGCTTTGCTCTTCAGCGACTCTATCTCTTTGAGTGTCATCTTAGCCATGATGGGATTCCGCTAGAGCGTTGCTGATACTCGCCGATGTGACGTAACAAGATCACTCTAGCTAGCGTGCTGATCTTGAGCCCTTGACGCTTTGCTGTTTCAGCTAGTCTCGCTTGAAGATGTTCGTCCAGTCGCAGGTGCAAGTCTCTGCTTAGAACTGGTAGTTTTTGATTCGCCATATGTCTCCTAGTATGCGTGTGAGACTATTTATATGCGTAATTGAATGAATTCCATTAGTCACACTAGAGCAATTATCATTTCATATTTTTGATTCTGTGGATATTGAAAATCGAGCAACTAAGGTATCATTTAAGTCTCAACTTTCCTTCGATCAGTTTATCTAATTGACATTGCATTTGATCCGTTTTATTATTAAAAAAAGGAAAAAATGGCTAAATTATCAAACGAGCAAAAACAATTTCTAAAAAATTTTGAAATTCCAATTGAGAAAGCTATTGATGGAAATGGCTTCTCTAAATCAGATTGCATGGCGCTCATGAAAGATTTTGATTATGAAATTGCTTATGGCGTTAGCCCTTGCCAAAAAGAAGGGCATACTTTACGTTGGAGAAGTTGGAGCTGTGCACAGTGCAATACTCATCATAGAATTTTTCAGGAAAGACATCGGAGTTACGGCTACGTGTACTACGCTTACTCCGAAAAAGCTCAACTAACCAAAGTTGGATATTGTGAGAACATGACGGAGAGAAGAAAAACTCTTAATACTAGAAAAACCGGTTCCTTTCATGACTGGATCATGCCAACTGCTTTATATTGTGAGGAGAACGCAGGTCTTATTGAGTCTTTGGTGCATAAAGAATTAAAAGTATATAGAGTTAGTAATTCTGAATACAGAGATGTTAGTGGTCAAGTTTCTAAAGAGTTATACAAAATTTCACCTGAAATTGCATGGACTACCATTCAAAGAATTGGCAAGGAAAATGGCTATGAGCCTTGATTCAAAATTTATCTATGCGGAGCAATGGCTCGATGAAGCCTGCAAGCTCTTTGAGCCTCTATTTTCAAGTAAAGGCTATACAATTCCTGATATCAGAGTTTTTTATGGATTCTCCACAGATGGTTATAGCCAAAGAAAAAAACGGCAATACCTTGGAGAGTGTTTATCTTCGTCATACACTTACGATGGGCAGGTCATTATCCTGATTACACCCATTCGAAACCATGGCGTTGACATTTTATCTATTCTCGGTCATGAATTAGTTCATGCAGTAGATGATTGCAATGATCTTCATGGTGATATTTTCAGGAAAATTTCTACTGATATTGGGTATGAGTTCATCGGAAACTCAGATTACCCAGGAAAAAATCTATTAAATGAATTGAGGAATTTTAGCAATCAACTTGGATGTTTTCCTGCTATAAAGCTAAGACATTTTCATTGATGTAATAATTACATGAAAAATTCAATGCCAACAAAAAATCTAGTCGATGTTGTCCAGATGGTTCATGGCTGGGCAACAGTCGGCGTAGGTCGCAATGAGTCAATATTGCTTCACAAGCATTTAATTGATGCACTCAAAAAACGTTCAGAGATTAATGATGGCATGTCAGAACCTTATGACTACTGGCTAATTGATGGTCTAACCGTTAGAGAACCTAAAATCAACGGGAAAGTTCTCGGAAATATTGAAACTATCGATATCAAAAATAAATCACTATTACGAATGTCAGATAATTCATTTCAGCGCTTAGTCAGTGAGATTGAAGAGAGCCAGTAGCGTAATTACTGGCAATTCTTTAATATCACTTCGCTATCAAAGCACTATCAAGCGTACCAGCAGTTTTCAGTGCAGTGACCCAAGTGGGTGATTTGCCACGACCAGTCCATGTCTGCTCAGAGTTCGCAGGGTTACGGTACTTCGGAGCTACTGGCTTACCTGCATTGGCTGACTTCTTAGCAGTCGCTTTCTTCTTAGCTGCTGCTTTGCCGGACTTCAGAGCGCCAGCAACATCGTCAGCAGTCAAGCCAGCTTCTTTGGCTATCTTCACGATTGCAGTAAGTGCTTTTGCGTGCTTTGCTTTGGATTTATCTGCCTCTTTCTTCTGAAGTAGAGCAAGTTGCTTTTGCAGTTTGGCGATTTGAGATGCTGGGTTAGAAGTGCGTGCCATTGATAGAGCTCCAATTTGTGAATGAACAATTCTATGCGTGATTGATCCATAAATACATCTGACCCCTTTACTATGTGGGCAATCGAAAGTCAGCACTGATTGCCGACGGAATTACTAGGGAATAGTTGATCTACTTGAATTGGATAAATATAATTATCAAATTAATTAAGAAAGATGATCTAAATGAAATTATTCAAAATTGCTTCAATCGTGTTGGCTTTCACAGCATCGTCAGCGAGTATCGCGGGCGACGTTAATGGAATTCAGTACAACAGCGTTGATTTCGCTTACGGAACGGGTTCACTTGAAGGTGGATCGGGCACATCGAAAACGGTATTCGACCGATTCAAAGGAACTGGTGTCAGCGGCACATACCAACTCGACAATCTTCTCTTCAAATTAGTCTACGAATCCGTGAAATCAAATGGTGTCACCATTGGTTCTACTGCTTACAATGCAAATACAGATCTAAAAATAACCAATTACGAAATTGGTTACAGATTCGGCATGTCTACTGGTTTCGATCTTGTGACTAGTGTTGGGCATTTGACGCAGAAGCTGACACTAAAGCGTAGTGGTGTTGCGGATAGAAATGATAACTCGTCTGGGAATAATGTAGCTCTGACCGCTTTCAATAAGCTCTCAGACAATCTTCAAAGTAATGTTAGTTTTAGTCGAAACTCCTATGAAGAAAATACAATCTCCGCAGGAATTCTTTACAAGCTGAACAATAGCTGGGGGCTCCGTGCGAACTACAGCAATACAACTGGTGACGATAATTTGAAATCAAATCAAACTATGTTCGCAATTTCTTATCTGTATTAATAGCTAACTATTTTAAAAACCCGCTGAAAGGCGGGTTTTTTCATTATCAAATTGCATTGATTTACTTTGCTTTTTAGTACTGGAGCTGTGTATATCGCAATTTAGATTACATGCGATGACGAATCAGCGTTTTCAGCAAATCCAGATCATGATGTTAAGCGACCATTTGATTGTACGGATGAAGTTACGCTCAAAATAATCTTTAGGCAATAGTCGGGTTACAGTGCTGATTTGAATCACTCATTTGGTTTGGTATCAGTATAAGGAATGGCATCTTCAGTTCGCTTCTGACTTCGCAGTAGTTGCTGAAGACGCTGTCGTTCTAGCTCAGAGTCATCTATAGCGATCTGACTCCAGAACTCTTCATTGTTCAGGATTGGTATTTCTTTCATTATCGAATCAGGATTACGTTTAGCACTATCTTCGCTATCGCTCAGATGCCTCGCTGCGCTCGGCAGTTCATTTTTGAACTCATTTGATACTATTTGAGAACCTGACAGCTGCGGGTTTCAGGAAGACACACCTTACCACTTCAGAGTAGGTGTGCGTATCTGCGTCATTCCTATCAGACACTCTGTCGTAGAGTGACCAGACTTATTCAGACTGGTGCGGGCGGTTAGTCGTCTCCTCCGCTTATCCTCTGCCTTATCTAGTACCTACTGCGTAACTCAATCGCAATCTTCGTAGAACCAACGGCAGATCTTTCACGCTACGACAGCAACTGTGAAAGACCTCGGTGTTCAGGTATTTCTGAGAGCACCATCTGTGAGCAGGTTGTTTATTTGAAGCACTGCCTATTGTCTCTTCAGTGCTTTTCATAATTTAGTTGGTACCTTGGGCATCTACCTTGACTGCTCGTGGGCGCCTGAAGGGGGTAGAGACATGGGGCTTGTAATCATTTGACACACTTATTTATACAATATTCGCTGTGGATATTAGTAATATTTTAAATTATTTTAATAAATTCCAGAAGTCTAGGAGACTTCTGGAAAATGTTCAAATTTTGAACAACTTATAGCATTTCAAATTCAATTTTATTTGCAATTGAACGATAGTCTGGAAAGTTCATATCGATCAATCGACAAATTCGCTGCTCATCCACGCTTTCATGCTGCGCTTTTAGCAAAGTAAGAATGCGATTTTTATATTTTTCAAGCTCTGCAGATATTTGAACTGGTGTCATATCAAAGCACAACGGCATCAATCTAGAGCATAACGCTGGATGCATCTTCGATATATCATTTGCGGTAAAGATGTATCTACAAATATTTGATGTTTCTTCGATTACACCTCTTAGACTTGCCTGTGAGCTTTTTGATAAATAGTCAGCTTCATCAATGAAACAAATTTTATGATGCTGATGCAAAGACATTGTTGTTGCAAAATTTATGATCTTCGTTCGGACAATATCTATACTCGTGTCAAGAGAGCCGTTAATTTCGATCGAGTCAAACTCTTCAGAATCATAAAATATTTTTGCTGCTGAAGTCTTACCACTGCCAGGCTTGCCATAGAAAATCAGATTCATCACATTTCGTGATTCATACATTTTCTTCAACTTCTTTTTATAGAACTCGTCTAGAACTAGTTCATCAAAGTTTTTCGGTCTCAGTTTTTCAGAAATTAAATTTATCATACGATTTTCCTTATGCTGCTAGTTTAAGTATTGAAGCATTACTGTTTGCAGCGATTAGCAATGCTTCGGCTTCTTCAGTCAGCTTTATCTGACATGAGGAATTCGGTATTGAATTAAGTATTAGCTGATGCGTATTCACAAAAATCATTGGATCAATGTTCATATCAAATTTAATTGTGATTTGAATCTTCTTTGCATTAGCTGGATTTTTCACCTTCAAGCAATCATCAATTTCTCGCGCTGTGGTGGTTGAGTTCAGTACGTTCTGACGCTCAAGTAAATCGAACTTATCAACAGGTAATTTTGAAAGCTTGTATATAGTGGACCATGCAACTGGAAGCCTCTCTGCAATCGGATTCAAACGTTGATATGCATCGCCAATGTGTATCCACTTTCGTACTGAAGAGGATTTTGCCTCATAGTGAGTCGAAAGCAAAAATTGCTCGAAGTCGTCTTTTGACAAATTGTTTTTAGCTTCTTTCATGAACAAACCTATGGTTAATATGTTCTGAGCAGTATTAGCTTTTAAAGAGCTAACCTTTTTCACATAAAAATCAAATTTTCTCATATTAACGATACCGATATTGAGTTAGTTCAATAGAGGTATGAATTCGAGAACTCTTATATCCAAGACTTGAACGAATATGCATTAAATCTCTAATTTCATTTTCATTGGCAATAGTTAAATTTGAACTTTTCATGGTAATAATTTCTCTCATCTTTATCTCGATTGCACATGGTGCGTTAATTAAAAGAGCAAGTTGATACAACATCAACCAACAGAATCTATTGTATTTTTATTTCTAATTTAATACACTACGTATCACCAATGATGCAATTAAGATGTTTATATAATGACATTTAGCCCAGTCAAATTTGCGTATGCACATCCACATTTCGGTCGTAGCAAGGCAGAAAAGGCGCAGGAACCTTTTAAGAATTCTGCGTACTATTTGTGGTGGGAGTTTTTGCGACGTAGTGATGCATACAAAAAGTGCTGTGCATCTAATGGCAAAGGCAAGCTCAAGAAGATTTACCAAGACTTTGGAGACGTGTTCGCGACAGACTTCAAAACTTGGTGGCAGACGAATGAGCGAGGTGCTTACTTATTTGCTGAGCAGCTTCCTCCAAAATTCACAGTTGTAACCTCTACGCCAGATGAGACGACCTTGAGTCAGGTTTTGCTTTTGCAGGTCCCGCTCGCTCTACCCAAACGATTCCTGATGTCTGAATTTCAGAAAGTGCTGAACACGCATCATCCTGGTAAAAGAGGTAGACGCAACAACGCAAGTTCAACTGCCCGGTATCCGGTGACTGGTCACATCGATGTGTATGCGCTCGAAAAGTGCTTGCGTGTTTACGACACTAAAGTAGCTGATCCAAAAATTCGGCTATGGCAACTGGCGCAAGAAACCAAAGCTATCTCTCGCGAATCATTCATTGTTGATGGCGACACAAAAGCGACCATCACAAACAAGAAGTTGATACTCTCAAACACCGCTAGTCGTTTGCTCAAAAAAGCACACAGCATCATCGAAATGACTGAGCGAGGAAGATTTCCATTCTGACCAGGTGAAGACACAAGACGCTACTGCTTGCGTGCGCGTGTGCTCTTACGGTCATGGAATCTGAACGCATTTAGAACGCATGCCAAACGCTTCTACATGACCTTTGTGTAGATAGTTTGCTACAATCTCATCAAGCGGAGAGATGGCAGAGTGGTCGATTGTACCTGACTCGAAATCAGGCGTACGGTTTTCCCGTACCGAGGGTTCGAATCCCTCTCTC
>JACCDZ011365204.1_pt1 | contig 11418 bp, 22 predicted proteins | sample 7449551 | NCBI WGS metagenome assembly JACCDZ01 (sample SAMN15323452, study PRJNA562643) | freshwater metagenome | isolation source: river surface water | place: USA:Blue River Watershed | collected 2017-08-18
AAATGCTACGTCTGTGGAGATTTTATATAAAAATCGATGAAGCAGAAAGAAGAATTAGTGATATTCTTCATTTAAACCAATAGTATTGGTTTAAATATAAAACACGAATCTCGCCGTTTCCGCCATCAACAAATCTCACGAAAGGCAAAGAAATGATCAATCTAAACGAAATCAAACAGTTGCAAGAAAAAATTTTGCACCTCAAACAAGCAGAGATGAATCCAGTTACAAATGAACATAAGGATGAATTTGTTGAGATTTTGAAAGAGTTTATGACATTGATGTTTCATCGCCTTGATCAAAATCTAAGAATGGTTGAGTTAAGAAAGACATTGGATACTTCAAAAGGAATTGTTGATTCAATGTTAAACCCAACAAGACCATTGCCTCCTGCATTTAGATTGATCCTGAGTATGCTTTACGGATCTTTGCAAGAAAAGATTGAGAACAGGTATATTGTTTCTGTGTTTTGTATGAATCCATCTACATGGAAAACGTTGGTAACAAATGAGGCTGCGGATATTGAGAGTTTCGTGGCAGCCGCAAAGAAAACAGAACCGTTTTCTTCAACCGTTGTTATTGAGCATGTGAACAATAACATTGTTCAATCATCAGATCGAGTTTTACTTTTAAGCTACCCAGATATGCCAAAGAAAATGGTAGAATAAGAAAGAGATTTCATGATACAAAAAACGTTGTTCGGTGAATCTTGTAGTGTTGTTAATAATAATGACCAATTTCAAGAGCCAATAAAAAACTATACTGGTTTTATTGTTTTGAATGAGTTAAAAACAATTTTCCACGTTACCAATGGTATGGGATATTATAACCAAAATGGTTGGTCTATTTGCTCTCCTGAATCGGTTTCTTGGGCATTTAATAATCTAGCAGATTTTTCGATTCAGGATTACAAAAATCTTTCTGTTGTGATTTTAGATGAAATAGAAGGCTTCGAATATTTGAAGTTTGATCAATTGCAATACAGAATAGTTATACAATTCTCCGAATCGTTGCCGCACGGTGATATGTCAGATCCAGAACAAGTAAAAAGATATATGGAGTTCTTTCTTGCCAAAAGAATAAAACTCTATAAGTGTCTTGAAAAAGAAAAAATTGTGTTATACCCTGCTTATCCTGGAATGCTAGAAGTGTTACAAAATAAGTTGGATATAAAAGAGATCTTTAAACTCCTGGATGAATGAAATGGATTATTCTATAGAATACAGAAAACTTTTTGGGGAAACTTGTGTTATTGTTGATGAGACTTTTAGAAGAACTGATGAATTTGATTTATTTAGACAGAGTTTCTCTGGGTATATATTGTACAATGAACAGATTCTGAGAATCAGACATTATATAAATGGAATGCTTAAAAATCCAAATGGTTGGTCAATGATTGATCCATATAGTGTACTATGGCAGTTCTCAAATTATGACTATTATAGGATCAATTATGATAGTAAACAATCAGGACTTATATTAGATGAAGTTGATGGGTTTCTATTTTGTCGTAATAGTTGTATCGAAGTAAGTGAAGATCATAAACGTTGGGTTACATATTTTGACAAAACAGTTGAGGATTTTGAAGAAAAATTATCTTATTATAAGATCAAAAGAGGAACCCTTTATAAAGTTCTTACTAAAGATGCTATTGAATTACATCCAAAACTTCCTGGAATACAAGATGTTATCGAAGGTAAAGTAAATTTTGAATATGTTGTGAATTCAATAGAATAAGAAATCTAAGATGAAAATAAAACAAACACATACTTTATTTGGGGTGCCTCTTACTAAAGAAGAATTTGATTTTGATGAAGAATTTGAAAAGAGTAACTATACAGGGTATATCCTAGACGCAGGTGCCATTTGTCATTATAAAGATTCAATTAACGTTGGAGGATCAGAAGTGTTTACGAATATTAATGGTTACGTTACAGTCTGGAAGTTTTTTGATCGAACTGATTTTAGTATGACTTATAGTCACAAGGGTATTATTCTTGATGAGGTAAAAGGTTATTCTTGGATTAAAAATATTAATAGATCTGATATAAGTTTTGGAGAAGTTCCACCAGATTTTATTTGGACTTCTTTTCATGAAAAATATTACTGTTTAAAACAAATTAATTTATTAAAAATCTTGACTAAGGATAAAATAAAAACAGTGCCTAATTTTCCTCTAATGAAAGAGGTTATTGAATATGGTGAAAAAACCTACAAATACGTTCTTAGTCAAGTAAAGGAAATAGAAAATGGATAAAACCAATAAAAAGTTTGTGATTTCAGTGGAATCAAACGACAATACAGTGCATGTATTAACTGCATTAAGACAAGTTTCAAGTAAAAGAACTCCACTTTATAATGAAGAATTCTACGACTGCACTGAAGAACAGTACAATGCTCCTGAATTGTTTGTGATTGTTGTGTATTACACCGATGGAGACACTTTCAAAACAACAAAGGGTAATATGGCGATTGGGTCATTTCATTTAACATATGAAGATGCGGAATCTGCCGCAGAAGAAATAGAAAAAGATGCGTGTTCGGCAAACCCAAGTTATAAACCTTGGACGGGGTATTTTTCAGGCATAGAAAAGATTGAGATTCATAAAATGCTTCTTCAAAAAGAAACAGAAGCGGCAACTTCAAAGCGTGAAAACAAATACAGACTGATTATGCATTGAAACCATTCAAAGAAGGAAAAAAATGAAATATATAACTCCTATGTTTCCATATCCATCTGGCTCAGGACTGCATTGTGGGCACTGGTACAATTATGCTATTTTGGACAGTTATTGTCGTTGGCTAAGATATCAAGGCGAGGAAGTATTTCAACCGTTTGGATATGACGCTTTTGGCTTACCTGCTGAAAATTATGCTAAAAAAATCGGCAGACACCCAAAAGAAGTTACTGAAGAAAATATTAGTTCATTTAAAATTGAAATTCAGAGAATGAATACAGAATATCAAACTCTTTTGTCTACAACTGAGGAATTTTATATAAAAGAAACACAAAGGATCTTTATACTGTTGAAGGAAAAAGGATTGGCATATAAAGCAAAAGGTATACAAGAATGGTGTCCAAGTTGTCAAACAGTGTTGGCAAAAGAACAAGTGCGAAATAATCTTTGCGATAGATGTGAAACACAAGTAGAAAAGAAAGAATTGGTTCAGTGGTATTTCAAAATAACAGACTATAAACAAAGATTAATTGATGACCTGTCAAAAGTGGATTACCCAGAAAGCACAAAAAAACAACAAGTTCACTGGTTGGAAAACTTGCATGATTGGTGTGTTTCAAGACAAAGAAGTTGGGGCTGTCCTATCCCAATAGAAGGAGAAACAGATACTCTTGATACTTTTGTTGATAGTAGTTTCTATACAATAGAGTATTGTCGTCGTACTGGTATTAAACCTATTCAAGTTGATCTATATGTAGGTGGCAAAGAACATGCTTGTATGCATTTAATTTATGCTAGGTTTATAACAAAATTTTTATATGATATTGGAGAAATTGATTTCGATGAGCCATTTAAAAAGGTTATCCACCAAGGAATGATATTAATGGATGGAAAGAAAATGTCAAAATCAAAAGGAAATGTAGTGAATCTTGAAGAGTATGATTCAGATCATATTAGATTTTATTTGATGTTTCTTGGACATTATTTTGATGGTGGTAATTGGTCGCCGCAAAGTATACAAGGTGTAGTGAAATTTTCAAACAGAATAAAAAAATGGCTTAATGAAGAAAATGGAAATGATATAATACCATTAACATCTTTTAAAGAAAAGATATTTGAACACACTAGATTGTTTAAATTTAACAAAGTAGTTTCTGAGTTTATGATTTTTTATAATCAAAATAAAAACAACAAACCGAGTTTTGAGCAAAAACAAGAATTTTTGGATCTAATCAAAATTTATATGCCTGGGTTTAACCCGCAACAGGAAAAGCTATGATTAATAAAACCATCCCAGCAATATATGGAAGCCTCGTCGATATCGGATTCAACATAAGTCCAATCTTTATAAAAGAAGACAACGACTGGTATATCTTGAATTCAAAACCGACTAAACAGTCAGATTATGATATGTTCATTATGAATGAAAATGGAATGTGTAAATCACTTCCTGTTGAACATGAATATAAAGATCAAGATGCGTGCTTATTGTATTTTGAATCAGACACAAGACAACTTGTATTTGATCAACAACCATGGTTACAAGCTAATGATTTCGAACTGTTTTCTAAACCAAACAAGGTTTGGTACAAACTTGGAAAAAGAAGTGAGCTTAAAAAGCTAAAACAGACATTGATATATCCTGTATATAGTAAAGTAAAAGAATACTGGAATAAAAACATTGGTTCTCCCAAAGACTACCTTTGTTGGGGGACACTTCTTAATTCATGTGATTCAACTATAGAGTATATTATTGTTTATATTGCTTTCAAACAAAGGTTTAGGTTTAAGACACAAGAAGATCTTATTCAAGATTCTGAGTTTTGGTTGGGGCGGCTAGAAACCGAAGAAGAAAAAGAAAAAACAATTTCTCTCCTGAAAGAACTTGGTGTAAGTTTAGAGAAAAATGAATAAGATAACAATAGAAGGAATGTCCTATTCTGGAATGAATTGGATGAATTGGGTTACAAACACCAAATACACTGGTATTGTTCAAAACAATGAAACAGACTTTTATTTTAAAGATGGAAGATTTCACAGATCCGACTGCCCAGCAGTTGAAGACCCAGATGGAACAAAAGAATGGTGGTTCGAAGGCAGACGGCATCGAGAAGGTGGCCCAGCCGTTGAATACCCAAATGGAACTAAATGCTGGTATAAAAATGGTAAACTGCATCGAGAAGATGGCCCAGCAAAAGAATGGTCAGATGGTTATAAACAATGGTGGCTTGAAGGCGTGGAGTTTTTTGAATTTAAAATTTTAGATAAAAATTCTTGTGTCCTTATAGATTGTTTAAATTATGAAAATTATAAGACAGTAAAATTATTAAATGTTCTTTTTTCGGATAAAATCCGAGAATACGTGTTCATTCCTGGGATGAACAAATATGGTTTTGAATTTTAACCTCGAAACTTATCGAGAGAGGGGCTCACTTCGCGTTACAGTGTAATTGTACTTTATGTCGCGCGCCCGTTTACGCCGTTTTCTCGCGTGGTTACACTACATACGTTGCACAAGGCAGGATAGCTAGACGGTGATTTTCTTTTTGCCGCAACATCATACAGCGAAGGAGATCACATGAATAAAACAACAAGTCAGAAGATTCATGCCGTTAAAAGATACAAGGAAAGATACGGAGTTCGGCTGTCAAACCAAGTTTATTCTGAATTAATTGCACTTGTGCAGTCGGGCGCGGCAACCACAATAATCAAACAATCTAATCGTGTGTCAATAAGGCAAATTGAATATAAGTCAAAAGAATATTTCTTTGTTTATGATAGAAGAAGAAAAACCATTGTTACATTCCTTACCAAAGAAATGGTAACAGAAACAGAAGTTAAAAAGCAAGAGAATATTTTTGAACTCAAGCAAGGTCAAACTCTTATTTCTCCACTTGGACAATGTGAGCTGATTTCATGGGATACGGTCAACAAGATTGCAACTGTTGAACTAAAGAATAAACAAATTGAACATTACAAGTTTTCTGCTTTGAAACCTTCATTGCAACAGGAAGAACCTTCAATTGTTGAGTTTCAAGAGAATCAAATTATTAAAAACACCTCCCATGGAATAGGAACAATTATCACAAAAGCCAAAGGAAGAAACAAGTTTCTTGTGAAGTTTAAAGAAACTGAAAAGGCATTGTGGGTAAAAGAGAAAGATATGACTATCTTGAATGGCGCATAAAGAACAAAAAAAGATAATATTAAAAACATATGAATTGTGGTATAAGAACTATTCTGTTTTTGAAGAAGGTGAGTTCACAGGAGTTGTTGAAATATTAGGAACTGGCTTCTTTAAATTTAAAGAAGGTAAATTACATTGCGAGGATGGACCAGCAATAAAAAAAATTCATCCCAACAGAATAACAAAAGAGTGGTGGTTAGATGGATATTTGTTTTTTAGTTCTTCCATGAAAGGATACCAACATATCTTAAACTTCAAGAATAGAGTTGTTCTTGATAAGTTTAAACACCCGAAGTATCCATTAGTTCAGGTATTTCAAGTCTTAAATAAAGAAAGAATTGAAAAACAATGTATTATTCCTGGGATGGAAAGCTATATCATAGAATAGGAATACTATATGAAAATGCTAAGTGGTTATAAAGGCGAAGTTGAAGTTAAAAACAAGTATTTTAAATTTAAAGAGAGTTATTATCTATTGGATAACAACATAACTCGAATTGATTTCAAATACATGCCAGAGACTGAAACTAGTCATTGGACTGGTGACTACATTGACAATGCAGATGAAAAAATCCGTTTGTTGAAAACAAGTTTTCATCATTTAAATTGTTTTTTATTCACAGCTTCAACAGTGTTTTAATACTTTCTGGTTTGTTTTTTGTGTCTCTAATATCTATAATGCTCGCATTTTCTCTTAGAAATAGATTTGGTTTTTGGATTTTTGCAGCAATAAGTTTATTTTTGTTTATGGCTGATTTTTATTATACAAAATTCGTGGCAAAGCCAGCACACGAAGACTTCCTTTCTTCAGAAAGGAAAGAAAAAGTGAACATGAAACTTTCCTAAACTCTAAAAGAGTAATGGAAATCACTACTACAGAACCAGAATTATGCATGACTTTCATAATGGTGGGAAATAGAACTCATGATTTTTTATTTGTTGTTAACAATAAATCAGATGCTGATATCTTAAAAAAAGAACTTGCCACGACTATTTTCCGTGAAATTTCGTCCATTGACAAAGCGACGCTCGCGCCGCAAGTTGAGGAGTAAGAAAATGTTGCTAACAATCGAAGAACTAAAGGCGAAACAAATTAAAATACTTGAGGAAAATGTTGAGCTCGTTGAAAAATTAGCTGGGGGGATATTTGATGAAATCAATGAAACAATCGAAACAATGTTTGTGATTAACAATGAAGATTCATTTACTTATTACATTGGTAAAAATGATTTTAAAGTTTGCGGATCAGAGATTGTGTTTGAGGCGTTTGCATTAAGAGTAATAAAGGCATTAAGGGATAATGGTTTTATTATTGAATTGTCCAAAGTGTTGGATATATACAATGCTAATTCGGGTTATAATATAATAGTGAAAAATCCTCTGTATATATCTGCGGAACTTGTATTTAAAAATGATAGTTCATTTAAAAAAGACTCCTGACGGAAGAAGCTCTAATGAGCAACCGTTCGCAGCAACAAACCCAATGGGTTAACTAAGTCGAAAAGACAGGTTAACAAACCCCATAGGAGCTGCAAAAGGAAACAAGAAATCCTAACGAATATGGTAGCCCAACCTAAAACTTGTAAGCGGCAAAGAAACCCAAGAAGAATTAAATCCCTTCTTGGGTTTTCTGTTTGATGTGGTTTAGCTCAATTGAAAACAATAAAAATAAATAACTGGACAGAAATTCCAAATAACTTTACAGGTATTGCTGTTGGTGCATTTGGAACATATTGGTACAAGGAAGGAAATCATCACCGAGAAGATGGAATCACCAAACAATGGTGGCTTGAAGATGAAAATTATAAACAGATAAATCTGAAAGACTATATTGTTCTTGACCATTACCAAGGCAAACATAATCTCATGTGGTATAAACTCCTTGATAAAGATAAAATCATAGATCACCCAGATATTCCAGGATTAATAACGAAATGAAAATTCTCAATTTAACGTCAAATGACCCCACACCAGATGGTTTCACAGGAATCATTAAAGACGAAGAAGGAGTTTTTTGGTATAAAGAAGGAAATTATCATAGAGAAGATGGTCCTGCAATTGAATGGTCAGATGGAGGTAAAGCGTGGTATCTTGAAGATGAAAATTATAGACAAGTAAACCTAAAAGATTATGTTGTTCTTGGCCACGATAAGGGAAGATATGGCATTGTCTGGTATAAGCTTCTTGATAAAGACAAAATATTTGAATACCCAGGTATCCCAGGATTAATAACAAAATGAAAACAATAAAAGTAAAAAGATGGAAAGAGATACCAGAAAATTTTACGGGAATTGTTGAATTTCCAGATGGAAAATTTTGGTTCAAAGAATTTAAGATTCATCGTGAAGACGGTCCCGCAATTGAACATGATAATGGAACCAAAGGATGGTCTCTTGAAGATAATAATTATTTAAAAATAAACATAAATGACTATGTTGTTCTCGGTTACGATAAAGGAAAACATGGGATTATGTGGTACAAACTACTTGACAAAGATCATATAATAGAATATCCAGACATTCCAGGATTGATAACGAAATGAAACAGTTGAAGAAAAAAAGAGTCAATTCTTCTGAAGATATCCCAGAAAACTATACTGGGATTGTTGAATATCCAAGTGGATCGAAGGCTTGGTATAAAGGAGGAAAACGTCATCGGCTTGATGGTCCAGCATGTGAATATGCGAATGGAAGCATTTGGTATCAAAATGGAAAATATCATCGAACAGATGGCCCAGCATATGATGTAAATGGTTATAAAAAATGGTGGTTAAAAGGAAAACGTTATTATCCCATAACTCATAAAAATTATGTGATTATTGGTGAATATCAAGGCTTATACGGAACAACTTGGCTTAAAATACTATTGAAAGATCAAATAATAGAACTGCCAGACATTCCAGGGCTGATTGAGAAATGAAGATTATAAAAGCAACATATGATCATGAGATTCCAAAAAATTTTACAGGGATTATAGAATATGAAGGTGGGGAAAAATATTGGTATATGAATGGTCTTCTTCACCGAGAAGATGGACCAGCATGTGAATATCCAGGTGGAACCAAACATTGGTATAAAGAAGGAGAACGGCATCGAGAAGATGGCCCAGCGATTGAATATCCAAATGGAGTCAGTTATTTTTATTTTGAAGATAAAGGTTATAATGAAATAAACCTAAAAGATTATGTTGTTCTTGATCACTACAAAGGAAAAAATAACTTTATGTGGTATAAGCTTCTTGGTGAAGATAAAGTGATAGAGTATCCAGATATTCCAGGGTTAATCATAAAATGAAAACAATAATAGTAGAAGAATGGGAAGAAGTTCCAGATGATTTTACAGGAATTGTTAAACATTTAAATGGAAATAAAGTTTGGCTTAAAGATGGCGAATGTCATCGAGAAGATGGGCCTGCTGTTGAATACGAAGATGGCAGAAAAGAATGGTGGCTCAAAGATAAACAGTATTTTCGAATCACAATAAATGATTATGTTATTCTTGATCATTACCAAGGAAAATATGGAATTATGTGGTATCAACTTCTTGATGAAAATGAAATATTTGAATTCCCAGGTATACCAGGGCTAATTCTGTATCAATGTTCGTGCTGCCGCGCCCATTGACACCGCGCGGCTCGTGCTTACGTGGTCTCTGCGACGACAACAATCCGCAAAAGTGAGTAAAACACAATGAAAGTAAAACACAAAGTTTATCGTTCAAGAAGTTTTTCGGACATTCCAAAGAACTACACAGGCATTGTCTATTTCGAGAGTTTCTCATATACCACAAAATCATATTACAAAGACGGCAAACGTCACCGTAGAAACGGACCAGCCGTAATTTATCAAAATATAAACTTTGTAGGTGTTGAAGAATATTGGTTGAATGGAAAGAAATATTCAGAAGACAAGTGGAGACAACAACTTAAAAAGAAAAAGAAAGTTTCTTTAACTGAGTTGAAAACAATGCAACCCAAAAAAGAGGAAAGCAAAGCCTCAATTTGGAAGGTTCAGTTCGTTATCAACGAATACGATGAATTTAAAGACAGCATTGTTTCAACTGTTATGATCACTTCATTTAAGAATCAACTTGAGACTAAGATTCGTCCGCTTTACGAATCCTTTATTGAAGCAGATAAGAAGTTTTCCATTACGGTTTATCAAGACGATAAAAAACAGTTTACAGCCAAAACGCAAGGTTCAGTTTTTATTATTGATGGAACAAAAACTCCATTTTCAACTTGGCTTCGTGAAATCAGTAAGTGATACAAAACAATAAAAAGGAAGAGAAATAAAAATGGCGAAATATAAAATTCCAGTAACGATTACTGTAGAAACAGTTTTCATCGTCGATGGAGACGATAAACAAGAAGCTCTAGCAGAGCTTTATGACATGAAGAATCCAGCTGTCTTAAAGCATCTTAAAGATGAAGAACTAGAACTTGATGTTGATAAAAAGAAAATTGAACTTGTTGATGATGACGAAGAAGAAGAGCTTGAAGCTGACAAAGATGATGATGAAGTTGGTTTTGGTTTTGATGATGATGGCGGCGACGAAGAAGAGGATGATTGACAAGTAAAGCAATACTTGTAAAAATTATTTCTCATAAAATGTTTGAAGTGACAAACCAAAAAACTGGGATCTATAAACTAGATCCTCCATTGAACGGCGAAGAATATATTTGTGTTAGTTCAATATACAATGAATACGCACAAGAGATTTGTTGTTTAAAAGCAACAAAAAACGATGTTGTTGAACCGCTAGAAGAATCTGAGTTGATTAAGAAGAAATTTTATAATCATAAAGATTATTTGAAAACCTTGGGCTATGAGGTAGCAGGGCTCTCGTTGTAGCGGGCATTGACACGCGCACGCGCGATGCCTACATGGTAGACAGAGCACAGAGCCTAAAACGTAGAAAGGTAAATATCATGAGACTCTCGAACAATAGAATGTCAGTTCTTCTCGCATTGACTGTTGTTGCCGCCGCTTGCGGTCAACCTAACCCTACACAGGATGATGTTATTATTCCTGATGTTGTGGCAGAGGATACATTTGTTCAAGCACAGGATACCTCGATGGAAACATCTGCTGACTCAGGAGTTGAGGTGGATTCTTCTACTGACTCCTCCGACGCGGCAATCCAAAACCAAGAAGATGTTTCTGGAGAGGATGCTTCGGTTATCCAAAGAGATTCTGAAGTCCAAGATGCTTCAAGAGAATATGTTTCCGCAACATATTCAAGGTCAGAGAGAGTATTGAGGATCATTTCAAGAGATTCAATTTTCAACACCCAGGCACTTAATCCACTCGAACCCTGTAACGTTAGAGAAGTTCCCGTAAATGAATCCGCGAACTGCAAGGTTTACAGATTCTTTGCTGATGTTGAGGAATACCGCCGAAGTGGCGCGGATTCAGGCTCGGCAAACATCACAATGATGGTGAATAGAACCACCAGGATTGTCATTCCGAAGTCTAGGATTACTTCATCAAGCTTGGAACTTGCACCGCCACATCATTTCGTTGGAACAATAGAATTCCCAGTGGATTTGTCT
>JACCDZ011746216.1_pt1 | contig 11417 bp, 13 predicted proteins | sample 7449551 | NCBI WGS metagenome assembly JACCDZ01 (sample SAMN15323452, study PRJNA562643) | freshwater metagenome | isolation source: river surface water | place: USA:Blue River Watershed | collected 2017-08-18
CCCGCAAGAAGCCCATACCAATCACAAGCAATAAAAAAGCGGGAGAACTGAGCGTTCTCCCGCTTTGAGGTTTTGTGTCGGCCTGGATCACTTAAGCCGTGACGAGCTGTACACTGCCGCAGTTAGGCACAAGCCCTTGAATCGGGCTCCAGTCTTTTGCCCAGTTGAACGAGCGGCCCGTGAAGCGGTACAGGCGGTTGATGGACGTGACGGATATTATGTCTCCCGTTTTCGGCAGGCTTTGCCCTTTCCTGAAATAAACGAAGCTCGTGCATGAAGCCTGAGTCACCACTGCGGCGCCCTGCTGCAGAGCCGGATCGATGTTCACGCCCCGCGTCAGCGAGACCTGGAGGACGCCGGGGCGGATGCCTTTTATCTCAGTAACCTCGCCTTGGCTTGTCTGCAGGCTTCCTTGCTGGTAGCTGAGGAGCGGCAGGGGAATGAGGAGGTAGGTAGCGGCTGCTATCGCCATGAATGCTGCAATGACGCAGAGTGTTCCGATGATCATCTTTTTCCTTTCTGTAGTTGTGCTCAAAGAGCGGGTTCGGCCTTAAAATATCCTGTAAGCGGCTTTCTGTCAAACGCGCCTATAAATCATGAAAAAACCGTGCGACATCTCTGTCGCACGGTGGTGCTGCCTCGGGGTTGCGAGGTGGCGGAGCTAGGCAGCTATCGCGGCTAGGAGTTCTTTGGCTTGGACAAGAAGCGGTTCCGATTGACGCGTGGGGCGCAGGGTTAGGCCTACGCCCTCAATGTCGTGAGCTTCCAATTCCATAGGCAGGGATATTCCTCTGATATTCACTATGAGCCCGATAGGCTTTCCCGTAAGATGCCAGCATATATGGCCTCGCAGGATTCCCTTAGGGGCTTTTCGTTCGGTCAGGTCGAATCTCATCTCGATCCTTGTCTTGATTGCTGACAGTCCTACGTCAGCTTTGTAGCTGTGCCAGTCTCTGCGGACTATGTCGATTTCAATCTCGAAATGGTCAGGGTGGCGGTATTCTTCACTAAAGATGAGTCTCCAGGCGTCCTGGACAAAGAAGGCAGCGGCAGCCTGTGATGCTCTGGTTTTGGGGTTGCGTATGTTCATGATCGTATTCCGGTTCGCGGAATGCGTTCGGGGGTCATTCCTCGAACGGCTGTCATTCGGGCAGCTCCGGGATATCGACGTATTCGATGCGCCGCAGCTGCCAAAATTACCGTCCATCATCATGCGGCATGGCCATGCGCGTGTCAATGAATGCAGGGTTTTGAATATGGCGGATTGAGGGGAGGGGTGCGCCCGAGGCATTCGATCGTGCAAGGGCGCGGCGATCGTGGTAGCATTACTTTATGAATAAATCTTACGTCGTGTTTTTCGGGATGCTTCTATCCTGTTCGGTCTTGACGCCATTCGCTGCGCAGGCGGCGTTTGACGCGCCGTCATCTTGCAGAGTGTTTGAGAAGGATCTCAGATATGGTGCCGCTGGCAATACGAGCGCAAAAGCTGACATTGTCGGATTGCAGGATTTTTTATACGCGCGCGGGCTATTGAGCGTTCCGAGTACGGGGCGTTTCGGCCCTTTGACCCTGTCCGCTGTTAAAAAATTTCAAGCAGCATACAATATTCCCGCAACGGGATTCGTGGGGCCTGTCACTCGAGCAAAAATCAATTCGTTTGGCGGTTGCGGTGAGGGCCAAGATCGTTTTCCGGTGATTTATAGCCTGATCGGTCCGACCGCGTTGAAGACTGGCGAGCAAGGGTCATGGGTTGTCACTGCAAGCGATCGGATGGCAGGGGCGCTCTCCTACGGCGTAGACTGGGGCGAATCCAGCCCGCTGAATCCGGCTTCGGGTGCTTCGATTGCAGGTATCTCTTTCTTGCAGACAGGAGCATTCAGCCATGCGTATGACGCCGCAGGAACCTACAGGGTGACGTTCACGGTAAAGAATGGGCAGACCAAGTCCATTTCACAGAAGACCATAACGGTTTCGGTCACTGATTCCGGACAGTCAAGCGTAACCGCTACGACGCCAAACGGCACCGCGAAGACGGAATAGCGATTTGGTGCTGCTGCCACTGGGCAGGAAAAAAAGCGTTTGCGATTCGGGTCCCGATGCGAAGGCCTGCAATCAGATTTTATGAAAAGCTCGGCTTCGTCGATGCTGGCAAAAGATGGAAGGATGAGAAACGGAAGATGAGGAGCGGGGCACCCCTTCCCGAAATGGAGATGGTTCTCAGGGTGGCGGATGGCATATGATCCAATATGGGTCCCGCGAGGGTTTTCATGCTAAAATCTCAAAACGATGTCTAAAAAATATGAAATTAAGGATTTTCTCGAGGTCAAATCATCGAGCAGCCCATCTCTCAGCTTTGATGGCAGCAAGGTCTCATTCTTGAGCAATGCTACAGGAACCTATCAGCTATACGTCGTATCCAGCAAAGGAGGAGAGGCCGAGCAGATAACGTCATATGACGACCCTGTTTCTTTCGCGACATTTTCTCCGGTCAAGGACGAGATTCTGTTTGGCAAGGCAAAAGGCGGCGATGAGCAGACTCAGCTTTACCTATATTCGCTGGAAACAAAGCAGATAAGAGCCCTCACCGATAATCCGAAGGTCAGGTATAATTTCGGACAATTTTCCAGAGATGGCAAATACATAGGATATTCACAGAACGAAAGAAACGGGAAAGACTTTGACGTGTATGTGATGAATATGGAAAGCGGGGAGACGGAATGCATATATGACCAAGGCGGGCCTTGCTATGCCGCAGGCTTTTCCCCGAAAAATACATATTTGGCGATCAAGAAAAAGCATGCAAACCTGAACGTGGACATCTATCTTGCGTCATTGCAAGACAAGGGCCTCGAGCTCATAACGGCCCATGAGGGCGACGTCTATTTCAGCGGTACGGCGTGGGTGCCTGACGAATCGGCTTTTTATGCGGTCACAAACAAGGATAGGGATTTCATGGGGCTGAGCAGGTTCGATATGCAGACGAGGAAATTTGATTATGCGCTGACTCCGGACTGGGATGTCGACGGGGCAAGCGTTTCTGTCGATGGAAATTTTATCGCAGTCATCACGAATGAAGACGGATACAATAAGCTGAGCCTGCATGCCGGCGATGGGCTGAAAGAGATTCCTGTGCGCGGCTTGCCGAAGACCGGCATGGTGTACTCCTCGAGATTTTCCAAAGACTCGAGATATATGGCGCTTTGCGTCGGTGATTCTCGCCACACCGCGGATGTCTGGCTGTATTCAATCGAAGATCAGTCCTGCCATCAGCTTACGCATAGCGCGCAAGGCGTTCCTCCGGAAGAATTGGTCGAGCCCGAATTGTTCAGGTTTGCGTCTTTCGATGGCCTTAGCGTCCCTGCGTTCTTGTATTTGCCGAAAGACATAAAGGATAAGGGAAAGGTTCCTGTCATCGTCAATATCCATGGCGGACCAGAGGGACAGTATCAGCCAACGCTCGCGCTGCTTAACCAGTATTTCGTACACCAAGGCTATGCCGTCATCGCTCCCAATGTCAGAGGGAGCGCGGGATACGGAAAAAAATATCTGGCGCTTGATGATATCGAGAAGCGGTTGGATTCAGTTCGTGATCTGGCCTCGCTCCATGAGCATATAAAAACAATTCCCCAATTGGATCCTGAAAGGGTGGTCCTTATGGGTGGGAGCTATGGCGGATACATGACGCTCGCCGGCCTCGCATTTTATCCCGACCTCTGGGTTGGCGGAGTCGATATCGTCGGCATAGCAAACTTTATCACGTTCCTAGAGAATACGGCGCCGTACCGAAGGGCTATCAGGGAGGCGGAATACGGCTTCCTGGATAAGCATAGGGACTTGCTGCATTCGATTTCTCCCATAAACCATGTCGACCAGATCAAGTCTCCGCTATTCGTGATACATGGAGCAAATGATCCGAGAGTGCCTCTCCATGAGGCGGAGCAGATGGTCGAAAAGCTCACGTCGCTCGGGAGAAGGGCGGAGCTTCTCGTATACCAGGATGAAGGCCATGGATTGTCCAAGCTGAAAAATAGGCTGGATGCATATCCCAAGGTGAGCGAATTCTTGAGAGAGATATTTGCAAAATGATAGCGCGGCCATCGCCGCGGATGCGTGCGTCTTCCCCGATGGCAGCCACGCGCTTCTTGGATGGCTCTGTCATGTATGCCGTACTAAAAGCCCGAGTTTCGTATCTGGTGATATGATTCACTCATGTCAAACCCAAAAATGCCAGCGCTTATCCTCGCAGCGACATCTTTGGCGTGCTCCAGGACGATGCTCGCTTTTATTGATGATCCCGAGGGTCCGAACCTGCTCATAGTCGCGGCAATCGCGATAGCCGTCTTTGCCTTGTCCATGGCGGCGTATTCATCGGCCTTCTCGATGAGCGGCATCAAGAGGGCGTTGCTCGCGATCCTCATCCAGGTTGCTGCCGTTTCTTTTTTCTTTCTCTGCTTTGGCTGAGAATAGGGCTTAGAAAACAGGGAAAAGCATAAGGCCCGAAAGAGAAAAGCGCCGGCCCTGTAAGGGCCGGCGCTCGCATTTTTTTTGCCATTGGCTGGCTGCGCGCCTCTATGGCGTCTCAACGATGCGGTAGAAGCCGCGCTTGGCATCTTTTGGAGCGAAGACGAATGCCTTCATTACCCGACCGCCATAGCGCAGGTCAAAGATGCTGCCGCTTCCGAATCCTGGTTCTGCGGGCAGCCATGTCGCCATGTCGCCCGATTGCTGGATTGCCGCCGTCACGCCTTTCGGCAAGATGAATGTCAGGATGAATTGATTCACCCCGTCGCTCCTGCCATCATCGTAGAAATACGAATCGATAATGGAAAGCCCATTCATTGCTGTCGGCGAGACGTTTGATATCGGCGTGGCCATCTCCTCGAGGCCCCATGATTGGAGCACTCGCTGGGATCCGGCCGTCCAGCCGATATTCTGGATCCTGGCAGCATAGAGGCCGTTAGGGTCGATGTCCGACCCGGTCAGCATCGCGGTCACGACGATTATGGCCGTCGTGCCGTCCGCGAGGTCATTGTTAGGGACCGGGCCGACGCTCGTCGCCGTCGCATTGCGCGTCTCTGCCGATACGAGGTCCGTAAACCGGACTACGAAATCGGAATACTGCGGCATTGCGACGGTGCTTCCGCGTGCCGTGACGATGAATGGGAATATGGCAGTGACGCTGGCTCTGCCAGACGCATGCCTATTCATCCTGATCTCCGTCCCTGCGCCGATCCTGTAGTCGGCAATGCTTCCGAAGAAGTGCATTTCATTTCCATACGAGCTTCCGCTCGAATGGCCCATGGCGCCGTCTGCCAGCTGGAATGTCGCGGCATCGACTGATGCCCATGCCGATGGGCTGACGAACGGGGTTTCGGTCCCGAAGTCGGCCTTGATCGTATAGGGCACAGTCATGCCTTTTTGCAGCTCCAGGTTCACGTTGAATGTGCATTCCTGGCCGTTCTGGGCTGCTGCCGATGATATCAGCGTCAGGCCGTTGAACAGGTACATGGTATGCGCGGAGGAGGTCCAATGCGCTTTTACCGTAATGCTCTTCACGAGCATGGCGTCGGCCGTTGATGACAGCCTGAAGTCGATGAGCGGCACTTTTTCAGCGCCGAATATCGGGCTGACCGCTATCGTGCGTGATGGCCATTGATCGATGGGTCGCTCGATCGTCAGGCTCTGCGCATTTGCGGTAGGTCCTGAGAATAGGGCGATCATCGCGAATGCGATGAGGTTTGCAAGGTTCTTTTTGCTCTTTTTCATTTCGGTGGTTTTTCTGAGTTGCGGGTTTTCTGGGTGGGCCGCTAGGCCGAGGGTTGGTTGGCGTTTCTTTATGAAAAAACAGCAGCGTTTCTGCTACTGAGATCCGGGCAAACTATAACATAAGTATCTTATTTAGGCAATATGTTCTTGAAAAGAGCCCTGCCGGCCCGTCTCTGAAAATAAGGCGTATACTATATGCATGATACAAGACACACCGCTTTATGCATGCCCCATGCACCCTGAGATATTTTCGAACGCTCCCGGATATTGCAAGATATGCGGCATGGCGCTCGTGCAAAAGGCCCTGTCTCGCCCCGCGCCGATCATGGCAGGGGAGCATGTCTCTCCAAAGAAGGCGGGATGGAAAGGGTATGCGCCGCTGCTGATCGTGATCGGCATGATTCTCGCCGCGACAGCTGCAATATCGGCGAGAGACGCCGCGATGGGTGCGTTTTCCGCAGAGGGAGCCATATCGTATTTCATGATCGGATTCTTTCTCGTATTCGCGATGTTCAAGCTCGTGGATCTCAAGGGGTTTGCCCATGGGTATGGGACATATGACCTGCTTGCGAAAAAAGTGCCGGCATACGGATATGCATATCCGTTCGTGGAGGTGTTTTTCGGAATCGCGATGATATTGGCCCCGCTCTCGCGCCCTGTCCTGATTGCGGAAGTCGCGGTCATGGCATTTAGCGGTCTCGGCGTGGCTATCAAAATCATGAAAAAAGAGGAGTTCACATGCGCATGCCTCGGAACGTTTTTGAAGGTACCACTCACCAAGGTGACGCTGATCGAGGACTTCGGAATGGCTGGCCTTGCATTGGCCATGCTGCTATTGACAAAATAGGCAAATAAGATTATGGTTTGGCTCTGACCTCACACCTCTGTGCTGTCAGAAAAAGTAAGAAAACAGACAACAGACAACTCAGAAATCAGAATATGAAAACTAAAAATAGCTCCTTCGCATGCCTGGCGGCAATCGCCCTGGCAGCATTCGCATTGTGGACTCCGGTTGCCCGCGCGGCCACTATCGGCGGGGTAAGTTACGGCGATCCTACCGTCGCTATCTTCGGGGCGGGAAATCCGGGCGGCCGCTGGACCTCAGCGACGTCTGATATATATCCTGGCGGTGTCAGCGTCGGCTTGCGCTTCAAGGAGCGCGGAACGGGCAATATGACGAATAACGGCGCGGGGACGTATGAATTCCCAATCGGCACCAGTGTGAACTTGGAGTTCTTCGCGTCAAGCGGGACCCAGTTTAACCTCGATGCATTCAAATACCTCCTGGCGATTGATACGGACCCCTCCGCAGCGACGCTTTGGACGGTATTTGATCCAGTGGCCTGGTTCGGTGACAATTCGTGGGGAACCGCGAGCACGCCAAACGGCGGAGGTGTCGAAACAGGCGCAATCCTGAATCAGCCCATCAGCACGTTGGTGGAAAATTCCGAGCGGGATATCTGGTTCGGGTTTCATCCTGCCGGAGATGCTACCTACAACATGGCGCTGACCGCCTACCAGGCGTCGGACGTCAACTACGAGCGCCCGTTGGCGCGCACGGAGGCGGCTCTCAAGATCGGCAATGGGGCATCGGGGCCCCAGACGGTCCCTGATGCGGGAAGCACGATGGCCATGCTTGCATTCGCCATGTGCGGCATGGTGATGGTAGCGCGGAAGCAGCGCTAGGCGGCGCGAAATCGCGCAACTACCGCAAGACAAATCGAGCCCGATCTCTCTCTGAGAGGTCGGGCTTTTTCTTTTTTCTCAGTGTTATTGGCTATTTTTTTTGCAGGTGAGTGTCGAGACATGTGGAAAAAAGAGGGGGTAAAATTGAGATTCTTTATCCTGAATATATAAAAAAATAAGGAACGGATGCTATACTCTTCATATATTTTTTCATGTCCGAACACCTATCTAATCAATCGAATAAGCCGGTCGCGCGCGTGGTTGCCGAGCACAAGGTCAGCTATGTCATCCGCATAGGCTCTGGTCCTGATCGACAGGAGATGGCAGCGAGCGTGCGTGGCAAATTTCACAAGGGCGGCGGAGCGGCTGCCGGGGATGACGCTTCGTCAATCGGATTTCCAAAAGTCGGGGACCTGGTCGAGTATTCAAAGACTCCTGATGGCCAGGCCATCATCGAGAGCGTGCTGCCTCGCCGCTCGGAGATCGTGCGGGATACAGCAGATCGAAATAGGAGGTCCGTTGTCGAGCGGCCGCAGGTCATGGCTGCAAATGTCGATATCGCATTCATCGTCATGGGCCTGGACGGGGATTTCAATCTCAGTCGCCTCGATCGGTATCTGGTGCTCGCGAGACAGAGCCGCGTCGTGCCGGTCATCGTCTTGAACAAGTCAGACATGCTCGCCGATCTTGCCGCGCGCGCCGATCGCGAGGCGCAGGTTTCCGCGATCGCCGGCGGCGCGCCTATTCATTTTGTCAGTGCCAAGACCGGCGAGGGCATGGATGCCTTGCGTCGATATTTCGAATCACCATCGCCCTCTGCGATAGATGCAGCCGCCGATTTGTCCGTCGATGCGGCCAGCAATCAGTCTGGCCCGACGGCTGTGCTCATAGGCTCATCCGGCGCGGGCAAGTCCACGATCACGAATCTGCTTTTGCTCGATGGCCGTCAGAAGACCGGCGAGGTGCGTGCTGACGATAGCCGCGGGAAGCATACGACGACGAGCAGAGAATTGTTCGACCTGCCTCATGGAGGATATCTGATCGATACCCCGGGGATTCGCGGGCTGGGGCTGATGGGCAGCGACGAGGCTGCCTCCGGAGAGGCGGATACGTTCGCCGACATAGAGGCTCTGATTCCGCAGTGCCGGTATTCCAGATGCGATCACAATAAGAGCCAGGGGTGCGCCATTCAGGCCGCTATCGCCGACGGCACTCTCGAGGAGAGGCGGTTCCAGAGCTATCTCAAGCTGACGCGGGAGCGAGAGCGCGCATCTGCCCATATCGCGAGATCTGCCAATAGGCCTTCTTCTCAAAAAAAGGGCAAGCCTCGCGGATCTGCCGCGGGCCGTTCCGCTTCATCTCGAGGCGTCTGGGACGGTCAGGACGATTAAGCGACAGCCCCCCCCTTTTTTTTCTCCGACGCGGCACGGGCGCCGGGGCATGGCGCCGATTTGCTATACTGAGAGGCATGGCAAAACTCATCATAGTCAGGCATCACGAATCAGAATGGAATAAGACAGGGCAGTGGACGGGAATCAGGGATCGTCACCTTACGGAATACGGCTTCAAGAAATCGGCCGAGATGGGGCTCTTGATAAAAGACATGCCGATCGACGCGGCATTCGCTTCAATGCAGGTCCGGTCCATCGAGACGCTCTCATGCATGCTCGAGGCTCTTTGCCTGTATCATGTCCCGACCGTGCATGCATCCGCTCTCAATGAGCGCGATTACGGAGACTATACCGGAAAGGACAAGTGGCAGATGCATGACCTTCTCGGAGAGGATGAGTGGAATCGGGTGCGCCGCGAATGGGACTATCCAGTGCCCAATGGCGAGACGCTCAAGATGGTCTATGATCGCGTGGTTCCTTTTTATATAGAAAATATCGTTCCGAAAATAAATGATGGCAAGAACGTTCTCGTCGTGTCTCATGGAAATGCGATCCGTGCCCTCATGAAATACATCGAGAATATTCCTGATGCCGAAGTGGTGCACATAGAGATGCTGTTCGGCGGCGTGCTCATATACGATATCGATGCCGACGGTCACATGATCGATAAAGAGACGCGCAAGACTGAATCTGTCGTCCATGCCTGATCTCCATTGACGCGTCTCGCCTGCCGGCATCTTGGGCGTTGTGGGTGTATACTACCGAGATGAAAGGATACGCAACAAACATAGAGGAAAAGGCTTTGCAAAACGAGTATTTCAGAGAGGTCATTCATACTGAACCAGGGCTTCAGCTCGTGGTTATGAGCCTGAATCCGGGGGAGGATATTGGCGAGGAATCGCACGATCTCACCCAGTTCATCCGAGTCGAAAAGGGGCAGGGCGTGGCAATCATCGACGGCGTGGAGCATGCGCTTGCCGATGGCGTCGCGGTAATCATTCCTCCTGGCACGATGCACAACATCATCAATTCTTCGACGGAGCATCCGATGAAGCTTTATACCGTATACGCTCCCGCGAATCACAAGGACGGCACTGTCCACAAGACAAAGGCCGACGCGATGGCCGATGAGCACGAGCATTTCGAGGGATAGCTATCCGCAGATGAAAAAAGTCGATCGCATCATAGTCAAATACCTGAGTCATAATCCGGATCTGTTCGATCTGTATATGACGCATGTCAGCATGGTGCGCGACAGGGCCTTGGAGATCGCTCGCCGCGTGGCAGAATCGCGTCCCGATATCGCTCCCGACCTGACGCTGGTCGAGGAGGCGAGCATGCTTCATGATATCGGCATATACAAGACGGATGCCGCGGATATCTTTTGTATGGGCAAAGCCCCTTATATCGCGCATGGCAGCATCGGCAGGGAGATTCTCGAAGCGGAAGGGATGCCCCTTCATGCGCTGATAGCCGAGCGGCATACGGGGTCGGGGATCTCGCTGGCGCAGATCATCGCTGACAAGATGCCTGTTCCGGAGCGCGACATGCTGCCGATTTCCATCGAGGAAAAGATCGTATGCTTTGCCGACTGCTTCTATAGCAAGGCGCCAGGCCGGCTAAGGGAGGAAAAGGCCGTTGCGGACATCCGGGCAGGGCTGGCAAGGTTCGGGCAAGACGCCTTGGCCAGATTCGACGAGATGGCAGACCTGTTTGGCTGGCCCAGATGAGAAGTGATACAATATTTCCGTAATCCTTATCAGAGCATCGCATAATAAATCATTCACATATATGAACAGAGAGAGCAAGGGCGTGCGTCGAGCGGCGACGGCAGCCCGAATATTGCTGGCATTGGTATTTTTCGTTTTCGGCCTGATGTATTTCTTTACTCCCATAGAAAAGATACCGATGGATCCGTCCACTCCTCAGGGCCAGTTCATGGCGGCATTGTTCGCTACGGGATTCTTTCTCCCTGTCCTCAAGATCGTGGAGACGATTGCCGGATTGATGCTGTTCACGAAGCGCTGGGCAGCCTTGGCGCTCGTCATCCTTGCGCCGATCATCGTGCAGATCATGCTTTTTGACATATTCATCGCCTCTCCTAATCCCGGAGGCATTCCTTTGGCCACGGTCATTTCGGCATTGGCGATCTTTCTCGCCTGGTTCAATTGGCAGAAATACGCGCCATTGTTCAGAAAGTAATGCCGGACATATTCTCAAAGGAAAAGAGAAGCGAGGTGATGTCCCGCATCAAGTCCACGAGCGGCATCGAGATCAGGTTTCGCAAGATGCTATCGAGAGAAATCTATCCGCTCGGGCATAGGTATCGGCTGAATTACAAGAAGGCGGCCGGCAAGCCGGACCTCGCATTCGTATCGAAAAGAATCGCCATTTTCATCGATGGCGATTTTTGGCATGGCAAGCATTTCGCAACGAAGGGGCATAAGCTGTCCGAAGAATACTGGCGCCCGAAGATCGCGGGCAATATGGCCAGGGATCGCCGGCAGAATAGGGCGCTCCGCAAGAGTGGCTGGCAGGTCATCAGGATTTGGGAAAGCGAGGTCAAGAAAAGGC
>JACCDZ010919158.1_pt1 | contig 11414 bp, 9 predicted proteins | sample 7449551 | NCBI WGS metagenome assembly JACCDZ01 (sample SAMN15323452, study PRJNA562643) | freshwater metagenome | isolation source: river surface water | place: USA:Blue River Watershed | collected 2017-08-18
CAAAGTTCGGCACCACCACCTCACAGCAGATGCCTTGCGGGCTGAGCTCACGCCAGCTCACCTGGCCATCCAGCTGTTTGACCCGCTTGCGTACCCCGCCCAGTCCCAGCCCGTGTGACCACTGTGCCGGGGCACGTCCGAGGCCGTCATCGCTCACGCGCAGCGTCAGCTGGGCACCGCCCAGCGTCAGGTTCACGCGCAGCTGACGGGCCTGGGCATGGCTGATCGCGTTGCTGACCAGCTCCCGCAGGATGCGCGTCAGGGCCGACCACTGCACCATGCTCAGGTCCACATCCTGATCGGCCCGCATCTCCCACACCAGCTCGCAGCCCGCCAGCTCCAGGCGATGGTTCAGGTCGCGCTTCCACTCGGCCGCTGCCGCGCTCAGCCGGTGGGAGGGCGCCGCCAGGCCCCGCGTCAAGGTTTTGAGATCCTGCAAGGTGTGGCGGATGTACTCCTCCATGTCCGGCGTGGGTGCCTGGTACATCAGCGTCAACAGGCGGGCGCCGATGTCATCGTGCAGGTCCTGGGCGATGCGCAGACGCTCCTCGCCCCGACCTTGCTCGACCGCCTCATCCCGTTGCCAGGTTTCGGCGGGCGTGGACGTGGGCTCGGGAGCGGGAGCAGGCGAGGGCTGCGCTGCACCGGGGGCCGGCCACAGCCAGCGCCGTGAGACCAGATGCCCCGTCAGCGCCCCGAACATGGCCAGGGCCAGCGCCCACACCGGCGGCGCCATCGAGGCCGCAGGGCGCCCCACACGCAGCGAAAAGGTCGCCAACAGCACCCAGCCAGCCAACAGCAGGCCCTCGGCCAGGATACGCGTCCACCGCGTCCACCGTGCCGGACGCAGCCCGCACAGCCGGCGCATGGCCCAAGGTGGAAGAGGGTGGGCTGACATGGACTGAAGGGGAGTTCAGCCGGCCGCCCGAAGGCTCAGACCAGGCCCTGCTTGCTGGCCAGCACGGCCGCCTCGGCCCGGCTGGACACATTGAGCTTCTTGTAGATGGACTTGATGTGGTCGTTGACCGTGAACCACTTGATGCCCATCAGCGAGGCGATCTCCTTGATCGTGAAGCCCTTGCTCAGGTAGGTCAGCACCTCGCTCTCGCGCGGCGTCAGTTGCTCATGGTCAGGTTCGACCTGGGCCTGCGTGCCCGTCAGCGCCGGTGACAGCGCGCCCCAGCCCGAATGCCCTTCACCCGTGCGGAAGTGGTGCAGCAGGCGCCGCGCAATCGCTGGCGACAGAGGGGGCTGGCCGCGCACGATCTTTTGCAGCTCTTCCACCAGCACCTCGAAACGGTCTTCCTTGAGCAGGTAGCCATCGGCCCCGTACTGCAGGGCAGGGAAGAGGTGCTCGTCATCCGAGTACAAGGTCGTGACGATGCGCGTGGCCGGGTAGCCGCCCAACTGGCGCAGCAACTCCAGACCACTGCCATCGGGCAGCTCCAGGTCCAGCAAGATCAGCTGAAACGGCGCGTCTCCCGGCACCGCCTGCCCACCGGCCGCGATGCCCAGCTCACGCCGGGCCGAGGCCAGATCGCTCACTTCCACGATGCCGCTGACGTCGCTGAAGCTCTCGCTCACGACGCGGCACAGGAAGCCACGGGCCACCGGGTTGTCTTCCAGAATCAGAACCTTGACCGACATGTCGTTCCTCCCCCTGCCCGCCTCTCAGTGGGCCGGGTGTGATGTGTTCGGCTCCACTATATAGTGGATGGTTGCTCCTCCTACAATCCTCCCATGCGAATCCTGATTGCCAACGACGACGGTTACCTGGCGCCCGGCATTGCCGCGCTGGTGGAAGCTTGCCAGGGCCTGGGCGAGATCGATGTGTTTGCGCCCGAGCGCAACGCCAGCGGCACCTCCAACGCCCTGACCCTGCACCAGCCCCTGAGCCTGCACACAGCCGCCAACGGCTTCCGCTACGTCAGCGGCACCCCGTCTGACAGCGTGCACCTGGCCCTCACGGCCGGTCTTATCCCCAAACCTGACCTGGTGCTGTCCGGCATCAACAACGGCGCCAACATGGGAGACGACACCCTGTACTCCGGCACCGTGGCCGCCGCCACCGAGGGCTACCTGTTCGGCATCCCGGCCATCGCCTTCTCCCTGGTGGACAAGGGCTGGGCGCACCTGGATGTGGCCGCCCGTGTGGCCCGCCGCGTCATCGAGCAGGTGCTGGCGCAGCCGCCGGCCGGCCATCCGTGGCTGCTCAACGTCAACATTCCCTCTTCAGCGCAGGCCGAGGACGCGCCCTGGACCATCACCCGCCTGGGCCGGCGCCACGCCAGCTTCCCCGCCGTGGCGCAGGCCAATCCGCGTGGCGACCTGTTTTACTGGATCGGTCCGGCCGGTGAGGCCCGCGAAGACGGCGAAGGCACCGATTTCCATGCCATCCGCCAGGGCCAGGTGTCCATCACCCCCCTGAAGGTCGACATGACCGATCACCAGCACCTGCCCACGTGGCAGCGTTGGTTGGAGCCGCGGTGAGCGTGCCCCCCGACGATCGCAAGCCGCGGCGCTTTCCGCTGCAACTCGATCAGGTGGCATCCCCCCGAGCCGGTGGGGGACGCACCCCCATTGGCAGCACCCCCGCGCCGCGCGTGTCACGCGAAGTGTTGCGCCCCCAGGCGCCCTTGCACCTGGCCGAACGCGATCGCCAGCGCTACACCGCCCCGCAAGGCCTGGGGCTGGACTCCGCTCACGTGCGCATGCGCATGGTGCAGCGCCTGCAGGCCGAAGGCATCAACCATGCAGGCGTGCTCAAGGCCTTTGCCACCGTGCCGCGCCACCTGTTTGTGGACACCGCGCTGGTCAACCAGGCCTACGAAGACACCAGTCTGCCCATCGGCCTGGGCCAGACCATCTCCAAGCCCTCGGTCGTGGCCGCCATGATCCAGCTGCTGTGCGTGCGACCGGGTTTGATCCAGTCCGACGTGCCGGGCGTGCCTGGCAGCACCAAACCCCTGGGCAATTGCCTGGAAATCGGCACCGGCTGCGGCTACCAGGCGGCCTTGCTCGGCCATCTGGCGCGCCGGGTCGTGTCCATCGAGCGGCTGCGCGACCTGCACCACAAGGCACGCAGCAACCTGGATCAACTGCGTGCCGTCGTGCCCACCTCGCCCGATGTGCGTTTGGTGTATGGTGACGGCATGATCGGTCATGCGCCCTCGGCGCCTTACGACACCATCATCGCCGCTGCGGGTGGCGCTGCGCTGCCCCAAGCTTGGCTCGACCAGCTCGCGCCGGGGGGGCGGCTTGTGGCCCCCACCCAGGACGAGCGGGGCGGGCAGGTGCTCGTCATCGTCGATCGCCTGGCCGATGGCCGTTTTCAACACACCCGCGCCGGCGCGGTCTTGTTCGTCCCCCTAAAATCGGGGACCACCTGATGTTTGACACCCTGAGGCACACCCTGTCTCGGGCACGACGATTGGTCTCATGCAATACATCACACCTTCTTTCCGATTGATCACTTCGGTGGCCGTTGTGGCCATTCTGGCCGGTTGCGCCTCGCCCATTCACCGTGCCCCGGTCGAGGAGCGCGCCAGCACCACTCAAGCCCAGCGCCTGCCACCGGGCGCCGAGAACGCGGGCAAGCCCGGCTACTACACCATCAAACCCAGCGACACCCTGATCCGCATTGGCCTGGAAACCGGCCAGAGCTGGCGCGACATTGCCGCCTGGAACAACATCGAGAACCCCAACCGCATTGAAGTCGGTCAGGTGATCCGCATCGTTCCGCCCGTGGGCGAGGCAGCTGCCACCGCTGCGGCCAGTCCGGTGACGGGCGGCATGGTCGCTGCCAAGCCAGTGACCACCGCACGCATCGAGGCCCGCCCGGTCGATGGCAAAGCCGCCTCGGCCCCTGCCGCCGCAGCGGCGTCGGTGGCCGCCAGCAGCTCCAGCTCGGCGGCGGTCAGTGCGCCGGACACCAAGCCCGACGTCAAGAGCGCTGACGAGCCCGCCTGGACGTGGCCCGCCAACGGCCCCACCATCGCCCAGTTCGAAGAGGGCAAGCGCAAGGGTCTGGTCATTGGCGGCAAGGCCGGTGACCCGGTCGTGGCCGCCGGCGATGGCCGCGTGGTCTACGCCGGTTCGGGCCTGCGTGGCTACGGCAACCTCATCATCATCAAGCACAGCGGTGATTACCTGACGGCCTACGCCCACAACCAGGCGCTGCTGGTCAAGGAAGACCAGGCCGTGCGCAAGGGCCAGAAGATCGCCGAAATGGGTGCCACCGACGCCGACCGCGTCCAGCTGCACTTCGAGATCCGCAAGCAGGGCAAGCCCATCGACCCGGCGCGCCAGCTGCCGTCGCGCTGATGTGCAGACGCTGAGCTGCGAGGCCGCACGCAGCGTCTGACAGAACAGGCCACAGTCCTGAGACAATCGGGGGATGAGTGATGCATCCCCCGTTTCTGTTTCTGGCGACGCCGCCGAGCTGGTCGTGGCCCCTGTTCCACCCCACCTGGAGTGGCTGAAAGTCGAATCCCTGGACCTGGAGGCGCAGGGCGTGGCCCACCGCGCCGATGGCAAGGTCGTCTTCATTGAAGACGCGCTGCCCGGTGAGGAAGTGCGCGTCAGCGTGAACCGCCGCAAGAACAACTGGGAGCAGGCGACGATGACCGAGCGTCGCCGCGACAGCTCCCAGCGTGTCGAGCCCGGCTGCACCTACTTCGGCCTGTGCGGCGGCTGCAAGATGCAGCACTTCCACGCCAGTGCCCAGGTCGCCGTCAAGCAGCGTGTGCTGGAAGACAACCTCTGGCACCTGGGCAAGGTCAAGCCCGAAACCCTGCTGCGCCCCATCGAAGGCCCGGCCTGGGGCTACCGCTTCCGCGCCCGCCTGTCGGTCCGCTACGTGGCCAAGAAGGGCACCGTGCTGGTGGGCTTTCACGAGCGCAAATCGCGCTACGCGGCCGACATGAAGACCTGCGAGATCTTGCCGCCGCACGTCAGCCGCCTGCTGGTGCCGCTGCGCGAGCTGATCGCCGGCATGGACCAGCGCGACCGCCTGCCGCAGATCGAAGTGGCCGTGGGCGCCCGGATCACCGTGCTGGTGCTGCGCCATCTGGAGCCGCTCACCAACGCCGACACGCAGCGCCTCAAAGCCTTTGCCGCCAAGCACAGCCCCGCCGAAGGTGGCCAAACGGCCATCTCGTGGTGGCTGCAGCCCAAGGGCCCGGACACCGTGCACCCGCTGGACGAGTCCCTGCCCACGCTGGACTACACCCTGCCCGAGTTCGGCATCACCATGCCGTTCAAGCCGACCGACTTCACCCAGGTCAACCACGCCATCAACCAGGTGCTGGTGGGCCGGGCGCTGCGCCTGCTGGGCGTGCAGAAGGACGAGCGCGTGATCGACTGGTTCTGCGGCCTGGGCAACTTCACCCTGCCGCTGGCCACCCAGGCCCGCGAGGTGCTGGGCATCGAAGGCAGCGAAACCCTGGTGGCCCGCTCGCGTGAGAACGCGCTGGCCAACGGCCAGGCCGAGCGCACCAGCTTCGTGGCCCGCAACCTGTTCGAGATCACCCCGCAGGAGCTGGCCGGCTATGGCCATGCCGACAAGTGGCTGGTCGACCCGCCGCGCGAAGGCGCCTTTGCCCTGGCCAAGGCCGTGGCCGACCTGCATCAGGATCCGACTCTGGTGCCCGACTGGGTGCCGCCCAAGCGCATCGTCTACGTCAGCTGCAGCCCCGGCACCCTGGCCCGCGACGCCGGTCTGCTGGTCCACCAGGGTGGCTACCGCTGTGTGGCCGCTGGCGCCGTCAATATGTTCCCGCACACGGCCCACGTCGAGAGCATGGCGGTATTCGAGCGCGACTGAGCGCCAGTGGCCCGCGCGAGGGGCTGGATGCCCACCGCGCGCGCGTCCATGAAAAAAGCCGAGGCGGTTGACCTCGGCTTTTTGTTGGTGCCTCGCTCAGGAGGCCGCAGGGTGCGTGCCTGTTGCCGTCACAGCACCTCGGAGGCGAAATCCGCCAGGCGCGAACGCTCGCCGCGCGCCAGGGTCACGTGGCCGCCATGTGGCCAGCCCTTGAACTTGTCCACCGCATAGGTCAGACCCGAGCTGCCTTCGGTCAGGTAAGGCGTGTCGATCTGGGCCAGGTTGCCCAGGCAGACGATCTTGGTGCCCGGGCCCGCGCGGGTGATCAGCGTCTTCATCTGCTTGGGCGTCAGGTTCTGCGCCTCGTCGATGATGACGAACTTGTTCAAGAAGGTGCGACCCCGCATGAAGTTCAGGCTCTTGATCTTGATCTTGCTGCGCACCAGCTCCGAGGTGGCCGCACGGCCCCATTCGCCGGCCGTGCTGTCGCCACGCGCCAGCACCTCCAGGTTGTCGTCCAGCGCGCCCATCCAGGGCGACATTTTTTCCTCTTCCGTGCCGGGCAGGAAGCCGATGTCATCGCCCACCGGCACCGTCACACGGGTGACGATGATTTCCGTGTAGCGCCGCTCGTCGAGCACCTGGCTCAGGGCTGCGGCCAGCGTGATCAGGGTCTTGCCGGTGCCGGCCGATCCCGTCAGCGTCACGAAGTCGCATTCCGGGTCCAGCAACAAGTTCAGCGCGAAGTTCTGCTCGCGGTTGCGGGCGTTCACACCCCAGGCCGAGTGCTTGCTGTTGGCGTAGTCCTTGAGGGTGCGCAGCACGGCGCTCTTGCCCGTGATCTCGGTGACCTTGCCGTACCAGGGCGTCACGCCCGGGCTTTCCAGGTACACGAACTGGTTGACCATCAGCGTCGGCACGGCGGGGCCGGTGATGCGGTAGAAGGTGACGCCACCTTGCTGCCAGCTCTCCATGCCCTTGGCGTGGCGCTCCCAGAAGTCGGGGGCCAGGGCCAGGACGCCGGTGTAGAGCAGGTCGCCGTCTTCCAGGGTCTTGTCGTTGAAATAGTCTTCGGCGGTCAGGCCCAGTGCGCGGGCCTTGATGCGCATGTTGATGTCTTTGGACACCAGCACGACCTCGCGGCCATGGTGTTGCAGGCGCAGCGCCTGGACCACGCCGAGGATCTGGTTGTCGGCCTTGCCCTGGGGCAGGCCGACGGGCAGCTCGACCGCCAGACCGGTGGTCTGGAAGTACAGCTTGCCCTTGGCTTCGATGTGGCCGGTCTTGGCCAGCGCGATGCCCGAGGCCGGGTCCACCTGCTGGCGGGTGCTCAGGTCGGTGGCCAGGGTGTCCAGCTCACGGCTGACCTGGCGGGCGTTGCGCGCCACTTCGGTCATGCCCTTCTTGTGCCCGTCCAGCTCTTCGAGCGTGATCATGGGCAGGTAAATGTCGTGCTCGTCGAAACGGAACAGCGACATCGGGTCGTGCAGCAGCACGTTGGTGTCGAGCACGAAGAGCTTGGCCGGGCCGCCCACATCACGCTTGCGGCGCACGCTCGGGCCGGTGTGGCTCACGGGTGCGGCGGTCGGGCTGGGGCTGGTGGGCTTGGCGCCTGTGCTGCCAGTGCCCTTGTCGGCCACGATCGGCGCGGGTGCGGGGGCGACCGACACCGGAGCCGCTGCGGGCGCTGTGGTCTTGCGGTTGCCCCGGCGTGCCGAGCGCGAGCCCTCGTTCACGGCGGCGGCCGGCGCAGCGGCAGGCGTCATCGCGGGCTTGACCAGCTCAAGGGTGGGGGCCGGCGTCGGCGCGCTCAAGATCGCGGCCACATTCTGGCGCGCGCTGCCCGTGGGGGCCGACTTGGCGGGGGATTTGGCAGAGGTTTTGGCGGCTTTGGGCTGCGATGCGAAATCGACATCGGTCAGCATGTCAGCACGTTTGGTGGGCGGCTTGGGCAGGGGCATGGTGCGGTCCGTGGCGAGGTTTCACAAACAAAAAAGCCGCACAGGGCAGTGTGCGGCCTTGAACGGTGCGATCAGGCGGGTGTGCGGCGCACACGCGGCGGATCGGGAGGATGACGGGTGACCGAGTTGCAAAAAGCTCAGGTTCATGAAAAAAGATTATGCACACTCTGCGGCACAGGCAGGGTGGGTGTGGCCCGAGTGGGCGTTTTGTCCGTGTCGCGCAACACTTGCCCCCGCGATCTGGCGTGAGGCAGGCATGAAAAAGCGCCCCGGAGGGCGCTGGTTCAGATGCGGTGCATCGTGAAGGATCAGGCAGCTTCCTGCTTGAGGCCTTGCACGGCTTGCAGCACCTCTTCGACGTGACCGGCCACTTTCAGGCCGCGCCATTCTTCGCGAAGGATGCCGTCCGGGCCGATCAGGAAGGTCGAGCGCTCAATGCCCTTGACCTTCTTGCCGTACATGATCTTGTTCTTGACCACGCCGAACATGTGGCACAGTTTTTCTTCGGTGTCGGCAATCAGCTCGAAAGGTAGTTCCAGGTTCAGCTTGAACTTGTCATGCGAAACCAGGTTGTCGCGAGAAACGCCGAACACCACGGCTCCAGCCTTGACGAATTCCTTGTGCTTGTCGCGGAATTGCATGGCTTCGGTCGTGCATCCAGGGGTGTGGTCCTTCGGGTAGAAGTACAGCACCACGGTCTGTCCGACAAAGCTCTGGGGTGTGAACTTCACGCCGCCTGTGGCGAGCGCTTCGAATTCCGGCAAAGGTTTGTTGAGGGCGGGTGTCATGTTGTAGTGATCAGCTGCCTGCGTGAAAAGTAGCCGCCTATTATAAAGTACGTATCCATTGCTACATGTAAAGTCACCCGTTTGGGCTGAATGCCCGCCGTTTGACAATCAGGGTCAAGCGTGCACCAGCAGGGCGGCCATCACGCGGCGCCCTTCGGCAGCCAGCACGTTGTAGGTGCGGCAGGCGGCTGCCGTGTCCATGGTTTCGACCCCGATGCGGGCGGCCATCAGGCTGCGCAGCAGGGCCGGATGCGGAAAACGCAGGCGCGGACCGCTGCCGAAAATCACCACCTCGGGGGCGGCGGCCACAATGTCGGCAAAGTGGGCTTCCTGCAGCTCGTCGATCGAGGCCACCGGCCAGTCCTGAACCGGCCCGACATGCGACACCAGGATGCTGTGCGCGAAACTTTCGCCGTTGACGGACACGGCATCCACGGTGCAGGCATTGATCACATTGACGCCTTCGGCGCGGTCGGCATGCAGTTTCATGACAGGAATGGCTCGGAAAAGCCCGCGTTCGCCGTGCGAAGCAGGGCGTCCGGGAGTGGGCGGGTGTGGTTAAATTCTAGCTTTCCCTCATTTCGTCCGCTGTGGAGCCCGTTTTGAAACCCATCGCCAAGTCCAGCAAACTCGCCAACGTCTGTTATGACATCCGTGGGCCCGTGCTGGAGAAGGCGCGCCAGATGGAAGAAGACGGCCACAAGATCATCAAGCTCAACATCGGCAACCTGGCCGTGTTCGGGCTGGAGCCGCCTGACGAGATCGTGCAGGACATGATCCGCAACCTGGCTGGCGCCGCTGGTTACACCGACTCCAAAGGCCTGTTTGCCCCGCGCAAGTCGGTGGTGCACTACTGCCAGGAAAAGGGCATCCAGGGCGTCACGGTCGATGACGTCTACCTGGGCAACGGCGCCTCCGAGCTGATCGTGATGGCCCTCAACGCCTTGCTCAACGAAGACGACGAGGTGCTGCTGCCCGCGCCCGACTACCCGCTCTACACGGCGGCGGTTTCGCTGTCCGGTGGCCGTCCGGTTCACTACATCTGCGACGAGCAGGCCGACTGGAACCCCGACATTGCCGACATCCGCGCCAAGATCACGCCGCGCACCAAGGCCATCGTCGTCATCAACCCGAACAACCCGACGGGTGCCCTCTACCCCGACAGCCTGTTGAAAGAGATCATCCAGGTCGCCCGGGAGCACCAGCTCATCGTGCTGGCCGACGAGATCTACGACAAGACCCTGTTCGACGGCAACACGCACACCTCGATGGCCTCGCTGGCCGAAGACGTGCTGTTCCTGACCTTCAACGGCCTGAGCAAGAACTACCGCTCGTGCGGCTACCGCGCCGGCTGGATGGTGGTCTCGGGCGAGAAGCGCCACGCCAAGGACTACATCGAAGGCCTGAACATGCTGGCCTCGATGCGCCTGTGCGCCAACACGCCCGGTCAGCTCGCGATTCAGACCGCGCTGGGCGGCTACCAGAGCATCAAGGACCTGGTCGCGCCCACGGGCCGCCTGTGCAAGCAGCGCGACCTGGCCTACGAGATGCTCAACAAGATCCCGGGCGTCAGCGTGGTCAAGCCCAAGGGGGCGCTCTACATGTTCCCGCGACTGGACCCCAAGATGTACCCCATCGCCGACGACCAGCAGTTTGCCTACGAGTTGCTGGCCGAAGAAAAAGTGCTGATCGTGCAAGGCACGGGCTTCAACTGGCCGCATCCCGACCACTTCCGCCTGGTGTTCTTGCCCAACAGCGACGATCTGGCTGAGGCGATCAACCGCATTGCCCGCTTCCTGGAAGGCTATCGCAAGCGTCACGGCACGGCGGCGGCCTGAGCCGGTGCCCGAACGGCGAGTTCCACCCCACCATTTTCCCCATTTTGAACACGTCACGCCGCCCACGAGGTGGCGCGCACCGAGAGTAGAGAATCCTATGAGCCAAGAACAACTGCGTCCCGTCAAAGTCGGCCTGCTGGGCATCGGTACGGTCGGTGGTGGCACCTTCACGGTGCTGAGCCGCAACCAGGAAGAGATCCGTCGCCGCGCGGGCCGTGGCATCGAGATCGCCATGGTGGCCGACCTCAACACCGAGCGCGCCAAGGAAGTGGTGGGCGACGCCGCCCAGGTGGTGGCCGATGCACGCGCCGTGATCGCCAACCCCGAGATCGACGTGGTGGTGGAGCTGATCGGCGGCTACGGCATCGCCAAGGCCTTGGTGCTGGAAGCGATTGCCGCTGGCAAGCACGTGGTCACCGCCAACAAGGCCCTGCTGGCCGTGCATGGCACCGAGATTTTTGCCGCCGCCCGCGACAAGGGCGTGATGGTGGCGTTTGAGGCCGCCGTGGCCGGTGGCATCCCCATCATCAAGGCCCTGCGTGAAGGTCTGACGGCCAACCAGATCCAGTGGGTGGCTGGCATCATCAACGGCACCACCAACTTCATCCTGTCCGAAATGCGTGACAAGGGTCTGGATTTCGACGTGGTGCTCAAAGAAGCCCAGCGTCTGGGTTACGCCGAAGCCGATCCCACCTTCGACATCGAAGGTGTGGACGCTGCCCACAAGGCCACGCTGCTGAGCGCCATCGCCTTTGGCGTGCCCGTGCAGTTCGACAAGGCCCACGTGGAAGGCATCACCAAGCTGTCGGCCACCGACATCAAGTACGCCGAGCAACTGGGCTACCGCATCAAGCTGCTGGGCATCACCAAGCGCACGGCCAAGGGGATTGAGTTGCGCGTGCACCCGACGCTCATTCCCGCCAACCGCCTCATCGCCAATGTCGAGGGCGCCATGAACGCCGTGATGGTGCAGGCCGATGCCGCTGGCACCACGCTGTACTAC
>JACCDZ011017900.1_pt1 | contig 11413 bp, 11 predicted proteins | sample 7449551 | NCBI WGS metagenome assembly JACCDZ01 (sample SAMN15323452, study PRJNA562643) | freshwater metagenome | isolation source: river surface water | place: USA:Blue River Watershed | collected 2017-08-18
AAATAAAGGGTAAAGTTAAGACTGCCCAAAATCATAAAAATAGCCAAGATAACTTTAGTGGCAAAGCCCCCATAAGAAGCAATTCCATCATTACGCACGGCAAACCCGCCCGTAGAAATCGTAGAAAAGGAGAGGTTAATCGCATCAAAGAGAGACATCCTTGAATCTGTCAAAAGAAGAAAAAAAGTTTGCAGCAGGGTCAGCCCTAAATAAATTTTCCAAAGAAACATCGCCGTCTCGTGCATCCGCGGAACAATTCCCTCTTTGGTGGGCCCCGAGACCTCTGTTTCAAACAAAAACTTCCCCCCCAGAGAAAGAGCAGGAAGCACCGCAATGAATAAAACAACAATCCCCATACCTCCCATCCACTGCAAAAAAGACCGCCAAAAAAGAAGGGGGAAGCCTAAAGCCTCTATTCCTTCTTTTATAACCGCTCCTGTTGAAGGATCTAAAAGAGGCGGCACCGTGCCATAAAAGGTGTAGAGAAGAGAAGGATCTAAGGGGTTTTTTAGGGTGATGGGAATCTCTTGCCCGTCTACATACGCTTTGGGATAAATAATGGTTGCGCCCGTTGTTGTGAGCCCCGACATCGTTTCAAAGTAGGCGTCGATACAGGAGGGAATTTTTTGCGTAAATAAAAAGGGTAAAGAGCCAATGGCGGGGGTCAAAAACCAAATGAGGGCGACGAGTAAAATGCTTTCTTTTCGATAAAGAACCCCTTTAGTTTTTTTACCAAACCAGAGGAAAAAAAAAGCCAAAAGAAGAGAGACCCCCATGGTTTTTAAGAAAGAGAGACTTGCAGAGGTTTGAAAATCTAAAACTCCCATGACCGGCATCTCATAAAAAAGAGCCACTCCAAAGGGAAGAATAAAAATCGCCGTTAAACAAAGAAAGAAGCGCCCCAGCACACGACTGATTTCTCTTAATAACACTACATTAACCTTTCCATTTCTTTAGCCGACTCTGGGCTACAAATGACAATTGCCGTATCACCCGCACTTAAAACATTATTCCCCTTAGGGATTGTGACACCTGACTCTGTCTCTAAAAGCGCAATCAAGAAATTCGGAGGCAAAGAACCCTTTAAAGCAGAAATGGGTGTCTTTGTGAGCGTCGAATCGGAAGAAATTTTGACCTCCATGATCTTCGCCTGATTTTCATGCAAAGAGGCGATAGAGACAACAGACTTATCATAAAGAAGCCCTTGGACGCGCGCGGCCACGCTCGCCCTTTCTGAAAGAGTGTGATTAATACCCAGCTGCTTTAATAAGGGAAGACAGCTCTCATCACAAATGAGTGCAACGACCTCTTGACACCCCACTTGTTTGGCCAAGGCTGCTGCTAAAATGTTTTTTTCATGAGATGACGTACAGCTTACAACCACATCTGCGGCAGAGACCCTCTCTTCTTCCAAGAAAGAAAAGTCAGTCCCATCGTGATTCAGGATAGTCACATCTGGAAAGAGCGAGGCTAGCTCACGGCACCGCTCTTCATTTTGCTCCACAATTTTAACAGAGATGTTTTGCGCAATGAGAAGTTTGCAAAGATTGACTGCCACACCAGAGCCTCCGATAAGCACGGCACTTTGGACCTTTTTCTTTTTAATCTCAAAGCGTTGACTTAGAGCCTGGATCTCTGAAGGAATCCCAATCAGAGTGGCTTCATCCCCTGGAAGAAGATGGTCTTGGCCTTTAGGAAAAATAATTTTTGGAGAAGACTCTCCTATTTTACGCCGAATAAGACCCACCAGTAAATTGTCACTAAGCAAAAGACTCTCTAACGACTTGCCTGCCTCTTTAAAATCTTCAGGAATAATCACCGTGCGCATCTGCACATGCCCTTTAGCAAAACTCTCTAGAGCCAGAGTCCCGGAATGAATGATCAATTTAAAAATATCTTTCGCAATAATCCATTCAGTTCCGATTACATGATCGACTGCAAAGAGAGCACCTATGTCCCACTCTTCAGAACTCAAAAGAAAATTTTGCCTGATGCGGGCAGCCGTCTTAGGGTAACCTAATTTTTTAGCAATCCGGCAAGCCACTAAATTGGTCTCATCGGCAGCGCTCATGGCGATAAAAAAGTCGGGATTGGTCTCTAAAAGCTCTTCTAAAATTTTGTAATCTGTGCCAGAACCAAGGCGCGTGGCGATATCGGCAGACCGTCCTACGCGCTCTAGGGCCTTAGGGTCATGGTCGATCAGCGTAATGCTATACCCTTTTTGCGAAAGGGTCTCTGCCAGATAAGAGCCGAAGCTTCCCGCGCCTAAAATAACAACATGCATAGGGGCCTTATTTTACAGCAAAAGCAGGAGGTAAGGCAATGGCATTTCGCGGGGAGCCTAAACCGCCCCCGTTATTTTAAAATTTTTTTTAATAATTTGAAAAAAAGCAAAAAATTTACTAGGCTCTATCCATTCACTCAGGAGGAACGTAGAAAGCTAATCTTGCTTAGTTTCTTCTTCAGCGACAGATATAAGGCGGCCCAGATAATTTTCCTGCGATATAACAGGTTTACCGCTTTCTTGCTCCAGCTGACGCCTTGCATCGCCTGCAATTTTACCACCTATTGAGGCAGCTGTTTTATTTTCATCAAAACCTTGGGCATTTCGATTTACCGCGATCTCTTTTGTTGAAGCTTCACCTAGCATCGAGAAGATCAACTCCAAGTCATACCATTTATCAAAAATAAAGTTTAGTTCTGCTACGTCAGCTTGGCAGAAAATTTTCGGTCTTCACTCGTGCCTTGCCATTCGGCAATGGTCACTCGCTCCAGACTCAAAAATTAGCGCCGCTTCCTTGCAGAACTAAACCTTATTTTTGATAAATGGTATCAGTCATGTGATCTCGTAGATTTTCGCGCTGCAACCCTTTGTGCTCTTTATATTCTGAAGGAGTCATCCCAAATGTCACCTTAGAAATTTCAGCCGTCAAAATCGCATATTCTCGCTGAAGTTTGACCCCTCTTTTATCCCATTCATCTGTTAGCTCTTCACGGATAGCAATTCCTCGCATCCTCTTTTCGATCCACGCATCGCTATAGCCCTTAGCTTTATAAATCTTTCGAGTACGCTTTGTTGCAAGTTCTGGGTCCTCAATTCTTGGACCCGCTCATAGCCAACTTGAGCAAGCCATCTCTTGAAAGGTTCTGCTTTCGGAAAAGGAATAGATTGGATGATACGAAAGATAGTTTCTGTATTGGCTGTGTCAGTCTCTCTCATTTTTCCATCAGGAGCCATCAATTTCAACTGTACGATTTTTCCGTACAGTTGACTAAATCCTTCTTTATCAGAAAGTTGTATTTTTAGATCAGACCAATAACGCCGAGGATTGGCGCTGTCCGTTAAAACTTCTACAATATCAATTATCGAGAAATACCATTCACCTTCATGAAGAAGGCGACGAATCTTTTTATCTTCAAAAACAGCAATCTTGTTTGCTGTCTTCTGGAGGCTTTTTTCCGGACTTTTCATATAACCACCTAAAAAAGCAAGGTTATATACCTACTGCTATTAAAAGCAAAGTTAGAGAAAATCACGCTATATATCCAAGTGAATTCAAAAGTTGATTTTTGGCTTTCGTCAGCTTGGCAGCAAATTTTTGATCTTCACTAAAGAGCCTTGCCACTTACGCAATGCTTGCTTGCTCCAGACACAAAAATTTGCGCCGCCCCCTTGCCAAACAACCGATCATTTTTATCGGGGCCAACCTCGATTCTAAATCGCGTAACCTGAACGATCGGATCAGTCAAAAAGATTGGTAATTTTTATTTTTAAAAAGCAATTTTTGGATCTTGCTGTCCCACGAGCCCCTTACCCACTTATTAAAGAAGACTTGAATAACGAAGGTTAAAATGGTATCCTTATTGAAGTAAACTTGAATAACGACCCATTTTGAGTCCTGTTATTCTTGATAGCTTTCATAACCCAAGGCCAACCCATGAGAAGCGGCAAATACATTACGCAACCCAATCAATACAAGGCGTTTATCCCGACCAATCTTCCGCCGCAGCCTCCTATTTGGATTGAGGGGGACATGCAAAGTCTATTGACCAATGCTAACATCGCTATCGGCAAACTCGATACAATGGGCTATTTAGCCCCCAACTTAAGTCACATCATCGCCATGTACGTCCGCAAGGAAGCGCTTCTTAGCTCGCAGATTGAGGGAACGCAAGCTACGCTCGAAAACATTTTTGAATACGAAAACGAAATCCCTCTTAAAAACGCAAATGATGTTGAAGAGGTTGTGAATTACATCAAGGCTCTTAAAACTGGCATGAAAAGGCTCGACGAATTCCCCATGAGCATTCGCCTCATCAAAGAGATTCATGCAATTCTTATGGAAGGTGTCCGAGGCAAAGACAAGACCCCCGGAGAATTCAAAAAAAGTCAAAACTGGATCGGCCCTGCAGGCTCTACTCCAAGCACAGCCTCATTCATCCCCCCACCTCCAAAAGAAGCGATGGATGCAATGGGAGCCCTAGAACTCTATTTGCATAAAAACACGGACGTTCCCCTCCTTGTTAGTTGCGCTCTCATTCACTACCAATTTGAAACAATCCACCCTTTTCTTGACGGTAATGGCAGATTAGGCAGACTCTTGATCACCTTCTACCTCTACTGGAAAAAAGCCCTCCAGTACCCCACCCTTTATCTCAGCTACTACTTCAAAATACACCGCCAAGAGTACTATGACCGTCTTAATCTCGTGCGCGATAAAGGCGATTATGAACAATGGGTTATTTTCTTTTTGAAAGGCGTTATTTGGACTTGTGAATCCGCTCTACAAACCATCAAAATGGTACTACAACTGCAAGAAGATCACAAAAAGCGCCTGATCAAAGAAAAGCTCTCAACCCCCTATGCCATCGCTTTACTTGGGATTCTTGTTGAAAAACCACATCTCTCCATCAAAGATGCAGCAACTCACCTCAACATCTCGTACCAAAGCGCCAAAACGCTTACGCAACAGCTTGTAAATCTTGAAATCTTAAAAGAAACGACGGGTAAACGCCGTGACAAACGCTACAGTTATTGGGAATACCTCAATCTACTGTCGGAGGGAACGTAACCGTCTAATTTAGCCATCTTTTACCATTTTCAAGCTTCTTGTAAATTCACTACCCATACAACCAATGGAGGGTTATGCGGAAAAGAACACAAGAAAAATGGCTTGCTCTTATAGAACAATGGAAGGAGAGTGGTAAAACGTTAGCAGCCTGGTGCAGAGAACAAAACATCCCTAAAAATACCCTTCTTTATTGGGTGCAAAAGCAAAAAAGCTGCACATCTTCCCTTGCCCCGATTAAAAAAGAGCATTTTACAGAACTCACAAACCAGGCATCAGAGACAGCGAGCATAGAGATTCGCTACGAGCAGCTACACATTCGCCTGCCGGCAAATTGTGACCCCCGCTTAATTAGCACCTGTTTAAAAATTGCAAGCGACAGAAAATGTTGACTTTCCCTAGCAGCACAAGATTTTTTCTGTGCCAGACTCCTGTGAAAATGCAAAAAAGCTTTGAGGGATTAAGTTCTCTTGTGGAAGTTTTATTCCCTGGGGAGCTTCTCTCAGGAGCTTTTTTTATTTTTCTAAATAAAAACAGAGATCATGTGAAAGTGCTTACCTGGGACGGAGATGGATTTATCATCTGGTATAAGCGCCTTGAAAAAGGAAGCTTATTGATGAGCTTATCCAGGGGATTAAGCAAAAGCTTGCGGGAAGGATCTTGCCAAAGTCAAAATTAAAAGAAGCTTTGGGATATTTTTGTGGGCTTATCCCGTACCTCAAAAATTATACAAAACATGCTTTTGCAAGATTGGACAATAACGTAGCAAAAAGGGCAGTCAGGCCCCTTGCCATAGGGAGAAAGAATTGGTTATTTTTTGGAAGCAATAATGGGGGTGAGGCTGCGGCTATTATCTTATCCCTTGTGCAGACCTGTCGAGGCTTAAGTATAAACCCTCGAGAATACTTGGAAGATGTTATGAGAAGGCTTATGGGGCATAATGCGCAGGGGCTACATGAACTTTTACCTGATCAATGGCTCCAAAAAAAGCAAGCTCGCCGAACAGCCTCTACTACTGTAGATTAAATTCTGGCAAGGTGGCTACATTAGACGCTTACTCATGCTTGGATCCGGTGGAATCATTTTATCGATGGCCTCCACTATGCCGATGTTATCACAAATTTGCGATACGATGCCTAAATGGTCCAGGTTCTTACTACGATATTCATTGTTCATGGTGGCTCCTATGGAAACCATCCAATTTTACAAATGAAGTGCAATAAAATCTTTACTAAAATATCATGCTTAATTCGTTTCCGCCCATTTCGGTCGGATTAAAAAAATCTGCAAAGCTTATCTTCACCCTGCGGAGCAGGGTGCGGAATGTGGGCAGAAAACATTCCCCCAGCAGAGCCTATCAAGAATGTAGAAAAACGGCTAAAAAAACCAAACCTAAGCTAGAATTGGAAGACAAAGATGCAGCTGGACCATCACCAAAAAACAGCTAATAAAAAACTGCAGGCAGTATCTGCAGGCTTTGCCACTGCTCAAGCCTGAATGAAATATCCGTGTGCATTCTCTTCAACAAGCTTAAAGAGATGCCCTTTCTCAACTAGAGCATTGATGATTCGTCGGAGCCAAGGTGTCTGTCTGCCAAGTCGAACATAGTTACGACCCACACCATGATGAGTATCTAGAAGAATATATCGCTTTCCTTTTACTGATTCATTTTCTGCAGTTTCCTGAATCAAGCGATTGATTTCCGCAATAGTTTCTCCAGCAACTTCCCTCATAGAAACAGATTCTGTGCCATATCGCAACTCGTCACCGTCATCTGTTCCGTTTCTAACAATATGCGCTACTTTAGTTTCTTCAGCTTCATCCAAATTCAAACCAAGGGTGTTTAAATCTACTTCAATACGTTTTCGGTGATCTGCCAAAATACCTTTGCGTTGGTAAAAATCAAGCAATTGGCGATCTGAACGAATTTCTTCTAATCTTCTGGCTTTAATTTGTTCCGCCTCAGAGTGGCTGACAATCCCTTTCTGCTTCGCATCGTTAAGTACGGCATCCATTTGTTCTTCTGAAAAGAGACATCGAACTAGTCCACAGCTACCATTCCAGCTTCCCAAAATACCTGATTCTGCGCTTTCCATGTGTTCAAGATCGATCAAGCCAATACGACGTGCACCTTGAAAACCTGGAGCCTCATCAACAACTGGTATATTCCGCCAAACCACATCATTAAAACCTGTTTCAGCAATGAAAGTGCCGAGCTGGCGAACAGCTTGCCCCAAATCATCTGCATGATTGCGATACAATTCTTCTTGAGCACTTTCCGTTGCCTGAACATTCAGAGACTGTTCTGCAATAACTGGGAAAGTTCTTCTATCAGCCTCTACCTCGAACATTTTAGCATGAGGAATTGTTATCAATCCCAATCGATGGGTTAAACAGATTTCCTTCGCTTTTATCATGTTATTGAAGCGATTTCTAATCTGCTCCTCTCCGTTCATAAATCTGCCATTGATCATGGAGCTGACGCCTTGTGCGGTAAACATCTTAAAGACAAGGTTAGGAGCTTCTGTAAGACGGAAAACTTGTGTATCGCGGTGAGATAACCACTCGATTCCAGGATCTTCTTCTTGTCTTTTAATTTTCGGCATCAGTTGCTGGATTCTCGCTATCAAATTCGGGGCAATTTGAATACCGTTTTCTAATTCTGCTTTCGGATCAATGATCCTCACTTCCCTTCTTGCTAGATCTAAGTCTCTTTCTGAGATAACGTTCTGTCCTTGAAGCTCTCTATTACTTTGAGAAGATGCGTTTTCAGGGAGATTTATCAATCTAGAATCAATTACATAAAACTGATTTTGATATCTCAGTACGGCTTTAACTATGAGTGCAAGCACAGGGATAATAATTGTAAAATAAGACATCACTTTCAGAGCGGAAAGGAAGCAGGAAGAATCCCCTTCTGCAAGCACAATGTCCTCTTTTCCATTCTGTACTCTGCCTGCAATGACACAAGCCTTTTTACCGCCAAGATAGAAGTAGCTGTCGACCGTCTCTAGTGCTGATTGCGCGCATGTTTCGGTAAGAGAGCCAAAGCTGACTGCAGTGAAAAACCCTACTTTTGCCATTTTCCCCTTATCCCTTTAAATTTCGTGGCTCCAGTGTAGCACAAGAACAGTCAAAAAATCCACCTGTTTATACAGAGTAGAATTCCCGCTCCAGCCGATCTTGGCACTTCGATAAGATGGCTACATTATGAGACCAGCTAATTTCTGCAGACAGTGTCTGCAGTTTTTTACGTTCCCGATAGAAAACATATAAGTCCATCATAATCAATATATTGTGAGATGAAACTCCCTTTGTACTTGGAAATAAATTTCTTAAATCTACCGCCAATCGCTTAACTACAGATGCACCCCTTCGACCTTGCTTTGCCTCTCATGGATGATCTATCCAATGTCCCGGTATACCGCCACAAGCTCAAAATTGACCGCACTGATTGCTCTTGCCTGGGCAGCCTTGATTTTGCTTACAATCGTTTCTAAGACTGACCCATAGTCTTCGGGAATGATCTTGTCCGCTACACCATTATTTAAAATTTTAAATATATGAATGTGTACTCCTACCAGGTAAATTGAAAGATGCAAGAAATTTTGATAGACCCCTCGCATAGTATAATGATATAATAACGGTCTAATAAGGATAATGATATGTCTTATTCAATTAAAGTTTCAGTAAGCCCCGAACTTCAACAAGTGGAACCGATTCCATTCTTTGTTAAAAATTTTGATTTATCCGAAGAATTTCAAACTGTCATGAACCTTTGCGATAATAAAAGAAGAATTGACCTTTTTGAATCTCTAATAATTCCTATAAGGACAGATACCTTTAATAACTTTTGCAAAGATTTTTTCCTACCAACACTAATCAACCATGCGTTAAAATTCAATCATATAGCTTTGAAAATTATCTACTCTGTGGTCTTGACTATATGTGATATTTGCACATTTCCTATCAGAGTATTCACGATTATCCCTCGCTATCTTTATAATGCTGCACACCCAAAAGAAGCTCATCCATTTTATCAATATTTGATAAGCAACGGGGTCCTTGTTGAAGACCTATCTACTGACCATGTTTACTTAGAACTCGCATGGACAGAACCGAGAGGCGTCTTTGGACAACAAGGAGAACGCAGTTTGGCTACTCATAGAGGGACCTTTAATTTTATTCAGTTACCGATAACAGTCAGTAACATTGAAGATGACTTTGAGCAACAAGACCTTCCAGATCAGCAGCAACAGTTAGTTATCGAAGAAATATTTTAAAAAATTGTCGCTGTTTGCGCTACTTTTGCATTGACTAATCCCCTCTGGCTCCTTCCTACCGCTATTTAAACTCTATCCACCCAAGAGGCCGTTAAAGCATGCCAAGAAATTTCCATAACCAGTCAAGAATCTCAAAAGAAAGACAATGAGCTCTCTGAGCAGATAGCCCAAAAAATCACTGATCAGTTGGTCTCTGTTGAAGATAAATGGCGATTGGTAGACGATTCCCAAGAAGAGGGAACTGCAAAAAAAGATTAAAAACGCAGAGAAAAAGAAAGTTTACTACTGCAGAAAAACAATCTTGTTAACGATCTTATGAAAACTTTTTTCCGAGCTTTTCAATGGCAGTAATGGTGGCGTGCGGCAATTAATATACCAAATTCAATACTTACAATATTTAATTAAATATTGGTTGTAAATAAAATGAATTTTGATTTAAAATAAGTTATTAAAAAAACCAATACTATTAAATATGAACCTTGTCTCTTGCGTTGCTGCGGGAGTTGTAGGCGCCTCAGCCTTGGCTTATTGCCTTTACAATCGCCCTAAAAAAGAGCCCCCCTATCAATATTGCCATGGATCTACCTACAGTGCTTTATATTTAATGAGCCGCTTGCAAGGCGATAATAAAAACAGCCTCATACCTTTTGGCCTTCTTGAAAATCAAAAAATTCCTATATTTAGCGGTGAGTGTTTTCGTGGTATTGCAGATAATGGGATCAACCGCAAAAGCACATCTTGGGTAGACATTACTCACGATTCCACAGCGGTTACCTATTCTAAGCGCTTCCCTTTTTCATTTAAGGATGCAAAAGAATATTTAGAAAAGATCATCGATGATAACAAAGCTGCTTGTAGTCGACCCCCCTATGCAGGTCAGTACCATTCCGCGTATTGGAACAAAATTCTCTTGCGAATAAGGCAAGTAAGGGCCTGGGATGAATTGATTTTTCAAAAAGAACTTAAAGAAGGCCTGACTTCTTGGATTAATACTGAAATTAACTATTTTAAAAAAGATGGAAAGCAATACATTGATAGCAAGGAGGAACAACCTTGCTTAAACCGCATGAAAAAAATACAATATGAAATACAGCAAACCCCTCATTTTCAATTAAATGAAGAAGACAAAGAGCAGATCTTAAAAACTTACCCTATTGTATTTCTAACAACCTCTTCTGAAATAGATAGCTCTGATTACCCCTCATCCTCCTTAAATGAATTTGGAATCCAAAAAAAGCTAACACTAGGCAAGGAAATTCAAGGGATTGCCACAGAGCCTCAGTTCATGGATGAGGTTAGAGCATTTATACAACTCCAGGGCCTTGCAAAAAAAGTAAAGGTTATTTCTTTCTCCGCTCTTGCCTTGGAAAAATTGAATCGCTCATAAAAAAAGAAAATAAATCTTACACACAATTCCCCCCTTACTAAGGGGGGATCAAAATGAACTCACATCATCATATCGCCCATTCCTCCCATTCCCATACCGCCCATTCCTCCCATGCCACCCATCGAAGGGGCTGCATTTTTGGATTTAGGCTCGGGCTTATCGGTGATCATGGCTGCAATCGTCAGCAAAAGACCCGAGATAGAAGCCGCGTTTTTCAGCGCGCTTTTTGTGACCAGCACAGGATCAATGACGCCTTCTTTAATGAGATCTGCAAACTCGTCTGTAAGACCATTATAGCCCCAGGCGCCTTGTCTTTCAAAAATCTTCTCCGCAATCAGGTTGCCTGGCTTGCCACAGTTATTCGCAATCGCGGTAGCTGGCATATAGGCCGCTTTTCGCACGATCTCCACTCCCATCATTTCATCAAGGGGAAGCTCTAAAGACTCAAGGGCTTTAATCGCACGTAAAAGCGCAACACCCCCACCGGGAACAATTCCTTCTGAAACGGCAGCACGTGTGGCGTGCAGAGCATCTTCCACGCGAGCCTTTTTCTCTTTCACTTCAGACTCTGTGGCAGCACCCACTTGAATCACGGCAACACCCCCCACCATTTTTGCCAGGCGGTTTTCTAACTTCTCTTTTTCATAAGAAGAGGTGGTATTTTCGATTTCTCT
>JACCDZ010124649.1_pt1 | contig 11412 bp, 8 predicted proteins | sample 7449551 | NCBI WGS metagenome assembly JACCDZ01 (sample SAMN15323452, study PRJNA562643) | freshwater metagenome | isolation source: river surface water | place: USA:Blue River Watershed | collected 2017-08-18
ATGGATATGCCCCAACTGCTTACACAAGGCAAGGAAGTCGTCGGACGCAACTCGAGCGGATGGATCCTGCAGCGCTTCGACAAATGGAAGTGCGGAGAAACTCGCTCGCTCGACATCTGTCAGATTGACGGTTGCGGCCGATCCACCGAGATTGGTGATGCCGACCTTAATCATCTGAGCCAACGACCGATGCCTGCCAGATTCCGGTGCCTGTTGAAGTTCATCAAGTGCCACATGAATCTGCTGAAGCCATTCGTGGGCCTCTTGCACGAAGAGCTCAACTAGTTCCTTTTGAAACCCGTCTTCCGTTTCAACAGGCATGCGCGTCGGTCCTTCAGCACGATCTCGGCCACAAGCGGGCTCCAGAGATCCAGCCTACGGCTATCCCTTTCCACTTCCCAGTTGAGATGCCAACCCAGCAATCTCGCCCAATTTTCTCACAAGCTCCTCAAAACGCTTGGTCGCACTCTCAGCGGACTGTTCCGCTTCCAGCACCCGCTGCGCGAGCACTCCATTGCGTTCACGTTCCGAGACAAGTAGTCCTTCCAACTCGGGGATTCTGGCAGTCACTCGTTCCAATTCCTGTATTCGCTCGGTTGTTTGAGTCTCTTTCTTCCGTTGGGTCGAGAGCTCGGCTTCGAGCGACGCACGTGCATGCTGAAGATCCACGATCTGCTGCTGATCCGTCGCCAGCCGCGCTTCTGTATCCTTTACCTTTGCGGAGATCGCTTCTAAATCAGCAAGCTGCTGGACGAGTTGCTCGGCAGCAGCCCGTTCAGCTTCCAAAGATGATTCCAATTCTGCCACCCGACTCGAAGTCGCCTGTGAATTCAATAAGGCCTGCTTGAGAGAGTTGACGACATCTTGTTCTGACTTGAACGCTGCTTCCAGCTCAGGGATTCTTGCAGCCTGCCGCTCAAGTATCGTCACCGTTTGCTGCAAATCGCTCACTCGCTGACGTTCCATCGTCAGTTGCGATTCAATTTCTTTAGCTCGAACAAGTTGTGCTGTAAGCGCGGCTACCCGATCGGTGAGCTCCTCCGAACGAGTACGCTCAACCTGCAGTTGGCGTTCCAGCTCGCTCAGGTGATTCGCCTCCTGAGGTTCACTCCTCGACGGCTGTCCCGATGCAGGGAGACTGCGCTCTGCCGCTGTACCGGGAGCGGAAGTCGGTGAACTAAGGGGAACGGGAGATGACTCCTGTTTTTTCGCCAGAAGCTCAAAGACTCGATCTTTGAGAGACGTACCTTGGAACGGCTTCTTCAAGACCCCATCGGCTCGACAAGACTCTGCCTGCTTGGTCACTTCATCATTCACGATACCGGAGATCAGAAGGACAGGCGTCGTCGACAGCGCGGCCTGTCCGCGGACAAACGCACAAACTTCGTACCCGCTTTTGTCCGGCATAATGACATCCGACACCACCACGTCGGGTTGTTCTTTCGCAAGATAGGCGAGGGCCTCTTCTCCATTGGCGGCAAGCGCGACATGAAAACCAGCCTCCGTGAGTAGTCGCTCCGCCACTTTTCGCACTGCAATGCTGTCATCCGCAATTAGGATCTTCGGCATACTCGCACCTTTCCTTCATCCCGCGACCAACGGATATCACCACGAACCCATCCCCAATTTAGACACCGCAAGAATCGGAACTTCTTCCTGGCCATGCGCGTAGCTTCCTTCAGCTGGCATATCACGGTCTCGATAGGGCTGAATCATTGAGAGGCCAAGAGTCTGCAGAACCGGAATCTCCTCATCGATACATATCGCCATATCGCCCAATGGATGTTTCACCCTCAGGCACAGGCGACTGGTTCCCCCCACCGTACGGCGAAGCGCTGCAGCCAGATCAAAGACAGGGAGGACGGTCTGGTTGAGTCGAACAACTGCTGAGACAAAAGGCGTTCGTCCGGATACGGGGATCACCTCTCGCCATTGAGAGATCCCACTCACTTCCAAAGTCCTCACCGCTAGCCGTCTTCCTCCTACAGAAAATACCAAGAGATGCCAGGATTGAGGCGCTGCATGATGCTGAGGATGCCCATTCGTTCTCAGCATGCTGGGTTCTTGCTCTCCATCGCTCCTTGCAAAGCCACGGCAGATTCCGTTCCTTGTAACTCAGTCCTTGACAGCATCCCATTGAGTTGTTCTTCCAGTACCCATGCAGTGTTCATGACGAGTGCCACGTTGTGGTCAAAGAGGACCATGCCGCGATACCATCCTCGTTCCGGTCCACAGAACTGGGCAGGAAGAGGTAAGACTTGAGACCGATGAGCCTCAAGAATGCCATGGACCTTCTGAACCCACACACAACCTCGGCATGTCCCATCTGCAAGGAGCACTACTTCTGTCCCATCCCATCGCCTTTCGCTTGCCAGGTTAAGCCGCACGGCAAGGTTGACCACCGGATAGGTCATGCCTTTCACAACTGGAGGAGGAAGAAACTCCCCGTCCTCGCTGGTTAGCACCCCCTGGATGTGTTCCGCCTCGAATGCCAAATATCTTCCGCCGATCGTTGTAATGACAAAACGCGGCGGAGAAGTGGAAGTGGGACTCACACACTCCTCTCTCTTCCCTGAAAGACTCATAACAACGCCTTCGAGCCCATTCTCTGCAATAATTCGTATTTCGTCAATCAATCCAAAGCTTTCCACACGGTTACTTGCCAAGCGTTCGTGCTTGTCCCACCCACCGCTCGACCTCCTGAAGCAACATTCGCTCTTCAACGGGCTTGGCAATGTAGGAATTTGCACCAATATTGATTGCCAGCTGTCGATGTTTATCCCCTGCCCTCGTTGTCATCACTACTACGGGCGTTTCACGAGTTTCAGAGCGTCTTCGTAAGGCTTGAATGACTTCAAATCCGTTTAGTTTCGGCATTTCGAGGTCGGTCAAAATCATGCTGTATGGGAAGGTCGATGCCTTACGGAGTCCATCTTCTCCATCAACAGCCGTATCAACCTGATACCCCGCTGACTCCAACATTTTCCCAACAAACTTTCGAATACTCAGGGAATCATCGACCAATAACAGGCGAACATCCTTCGGCTCAGCTGTCCTCACCAGATCGGGAACTACTTGTTGTGGCTGAACCTGGCTTTTGGAAATTACGGCTTGTACACGTGACTCCTTACTGTCTCGCCCAACCAGCCGTGTTGGATCTATCACTAAAATAACTCGCCCTTCTGGATCGATCGTCGCTCCCCCAAAGAACGAATGCACAAGCGGTTTCAATTGCCCCAATGATTTAATGACGACTTCTTGTCTGCCCAATAGCTCATCGACGGCTAACCCAATCGGTCCCCCGGCCGTACGGACAATGACAACCGGCACCGCTCCGCTAACAGTACACCACTCCCTCCGAAGTACATGCTGTAACGACTGCACCTCAATGATGTGTTCACCGACCTGCAAGGCGGTACGCTCACCTTCCACTCGCCACGACGATGGGGTCGGCATGGTCACTTCCTGAATATTGAGCAATGGGATGGCGTAGCGTTCAGCACCGGCCCGTACAATCAGGGCCGTGGCTATCAGCAGTGTGACCGGAAGGCTCAAGGTAAATTTCGTTCCGATACCGGGTTCGGACTCCACGGCAATATGGCCGTTCATACCTTCAATGACCCGCTTCACGACATCCAGCCCCACTCCACGTCCCGCCTGATCGCCGACCTTGTCAGCCGTGGAAAATCCTGGAAGAAAAATTAATTGTAGAAGCTCGGCATCGGAAATGGTTTCGATCTGTTGTGCACCGGCCAGGCCCATCTTGACCACCTTGGCCCGTATTTTAGCTAAATCCAATCCTGCTCCATCGTCCTCCACCTCAATGATCATGGAATTTCCACGATGCGCGGCATGTAAGTGGATGGTACCGACTGGCGGCTTGCCCTTGGCGAGTCGGTCGGCTGGCGGCTCGATCCCATGATAGACGGCATTACGTACCAGATGGACGAGAGGATCCACCAAACGCTCCACAACACTTGTATCAACTTCCGTCTGCTCACCGGACGTCACCAAGGTCACTTCTTTGTTTGAGGCACGCGCAATCTCTCGGATGGCACGCCGAAATCGTGTAAATGGGGTCCCGATCGGGACCATGCGAGCATGGGCAATTTCGTCTCGCATTAAGAGAGTCAGTTGCTGCAACTGGCTCATATCGTCGTGCGCCCGATGAATCGAGCCATCCAGCTGCGCTAGTGACTCGCTGATATCGGCCGTCACTTCACTAATGCGTCGAGCGAGGATATTGAAGTCATCATACTTATCAAGTTCGAGGCTCCCAAAATCACCGAATGCGAGCGGTCCCTGCATCGCAACCGACGTCTCAGCATGGGGCGTCTCTTGATAGGTAAAGGTATGCTTATCAGAAAAGGATTGAACGGAATCGACCAACCGAGACTTGAACACCAAAACCTGTTGTGACAGTTGTTCGAGGACTCGTAGCCGTTGCTCCAATCGACCTCGCCCAATAACTAATTCTCCCACGAGATTCATGAGTCGTTCGAGTCGTCCATAACTGACACGAATGACTTCACGATCTTCCAAGGACCTCGCCTCTGTCGGCTTCTCCTTCTCGACGGGCCCCATCGCCGAGATCGGAGACGATGCAGAGTCTCGTGACGACCCAGCGAATGGAGCTGCAGGCGTCACATCACCAGAGGTTTGTTGGTCTAATCGCTTGAGGTCTGTCCGAGTCGCGTCAAACCGTTGCCTGGTGCCCGATACTGCGCCGAGGTCTCTTCGCATCAGTACCCGCACCACATCGACGGAACGAAGGATAAGGTCCGTATGGCCTGACTGTACGACCAGTCGACCATCGCGAACGGCCCCCATAAAGTCTTCCACATGATGCACAAGATCGCCGATTGATTGAAATCCAACGGTGTAGGCGGAACCTTTCAGGGTATGGGCAGTGCGAAACAGCTGATTGATCAGCTCCCTATTCTGAGGCTCCTTATCCAAGCGGAGGAGATGCGATTCCAAGAGTTCAAGATATTCTTGTGCTTCAGGCACAAAATACGAAAGGGCTTCCGGATCGAGATCTGGAAATAGATACGCGTCAGACAGGTCTGCAGAAGGCACCTCTACGCTGACGACCGGCTCAGATATTTCGGGACGAGGTGCCACGACATCAGCTTCCGTTGGCTTCTCTCTCGAGAGACTGGCCGATACCGTTTCCTCACACAGTTGCGTGAGTTGGTGGATCAAAACTGGAACATCGCGTTGAAGTTGGTAGCCCGCTTGAGGATCACGCCGTAAGAGGAACTGAACAGTTCGAGTTGCGTTCTCAAACACCTCAAGCATCGAGTCAGTCAATACAAGACGTTTTTCCTTTACCGCAATCATGCCGTCTTCCATCGGGCGGGCAATATCTCCAATGACCTGAAACCCAACGGTGTAGGCCGATCCTTTCAGGGTATGGGTGGCACGAAAGAGACGATAAATGGCATCGTCGTTGTCACGCGTGGTACGAAGCATTCTGACCAACTCAACGATCGTCCGGAGATACTCCTCCGCTTCGGGGATAAAATAAGACAGGATCTCAACGTCGATAATAGGATGAACATAGTCCAAACTGACTGATACTGCGGGTGGAAGAACCTGAAGCCGCTCGAGCGATTCAAGACAGCGTGTCACGACATCCGGATCTTCACGACCATCGCGACCAATCTGCTGGATCAAGTCGACCAATCCAGCAACCACCTCCCGCATGACACTCACAACCGTGGGCCAGTCCGCTGGCGCAATGTCGTTCGCGCGTTCGAGAATTACTTCAAGCTCAGCAGATAGTCGAGAAACTCCTCCGTAGCCGTAGAGGGCAGCGGCTCCTCGAAGGCGATGGGCGACAATGTAGTGCTCGTAGACTTCGTGCGGAGGGGGGATCAGCTCGCCGTTGGCACGTAATGCTTCTCCTAGTACTGTGGTTCCATCCGATGCTTCGGAGACAAAGACTCGAATCAAGTCAGGCTGATTAGACTCCACTCCCATTGGTGTGCATCTATCCTGACAAGGAGGTGCGCGCTCGCTCCTGGTCCATTAGGTCAATTTAAATTGTGACACCGAAGCCGTGAGCCCTTCCGCCAACTTCACCATATCTTCTACTGTGGCCCGCGCCGAGTCGGTTGCTTTTTGCGTTGCAATGGCACCTCCCGTAAAATCCTTGATTGATCGACCAACTTGATCTGTGGATACCGTCTGGGTCGTTGCGGCCGCCGCAATGCTCTGAGCAAGCTCTGCAGACCGTTGCGCGATGGTTGAAATCTCTTTGAATACATCACCGGTCCGCAAGGCTGAGGCGGATCCTGCCTCTACCGCCTGCGTTTCATGTTCCATCGCTACGACGGCGTGCTGCGTCTCGCTCTGAATCACCTTCACGAGATCCGCAATTTCACGGGTTGCGTTCGTTGAGCTTTCGGCGAGCTTTCGAACCTGGTCGGCCACGACACCAAATCGAGCACCAGCTTCGCCTGCCCCTGCGGCTTCGATCGCAGCATTCAACGCAAGTAAGTTGGTCTGATTGGCGATTTCACGAATTGTCGAGACGATCTGGGAAATTTCTAACGAACGATCACCAAGAGCCTTGACCTGCTTCGACATCCGTTGAACTGCTGATCGAATACGCTGCATGTCCTGCACGGTTTCCTGCACCGCAACTCGGCCATCTTCTGTTGCTTTCAACACCTGGCGTGCTGAGTCGGAAGAGGCCCCTGCCGTTTCCGCAACCTGCCTCATGGAAACCGCGAGTTGTTCCACCGCGCTGAGCGTCTTTATCGATTCATCAGCTTGGTGCTTGGCGGTACCGGCCATCTGGCCTGAATTCTCTCGCAATGCCCCGGCTGATCGATTCACGCGCTCGGCCGATTCTCTGACTTGCTTCATCAATTGGGCGAATCGCTGGATCATGAGGTTAAAGCCGTCCGCCAGATTTCCAAACATATCAGCCGTGACTTCACCGCGTTTGGTCAAGTCTCCCTTCCCGACATCGGACACGAGGACCAAAAACTGCACCAATCGTTTCTGCATGGTATCCCGCTCTTCTTCGGTAGAAACCAGGCTCGTGAGCCGGTCGAGCATAATGTTGAACGCCTTAGCCAAATGACCGATCTCGTCGTTGCTCTCAAGTCTGGCTCGAGCTTGAAGATTCCCTGCTGCAGCTTGTTGGGCGACATCGGCAACATGCGTGATGTTCCGCGCGATCGAGCCGGCGAGGTAGAATCCGATGATACCGGCCAACACAAGCGCCAATAACGAACCGGCCAAAACGACGTTCGTCCGATGGGAAGCTTCAGCTTGCCCGTTGTCGTTCATTTCTCTTGCCACGTCGAGAAGCGTCGTCATGAGCTCCCGAACCCGTAGAGTCGCCGCATTGTATTTATTTGCAACATCAATGGACAATGCCAATTGTCCAACTTCGCGTATGCTCTGCTTCTGTTCTTCGGCAAGAGATGGTTTGAAGCTCTCCGCAAATGCACTCGCCGCACTTTCTGTTGCGGTAAAATATTCACGCAACGCTTAGTGAAGACTAGCCAGATCTTTACTTTCACTCCGACCACTCGTTGATTCATGCAACTGAGATGTCTGATACGCATTGAGGGGGATCAATGTCTGTTTCTTGAGTTCAGCCAGCCCAGCGAGCGCTTGATCAAACTCATTCTTTCCGACCTGCCGTCCTACATTGAGGAGCGCGCTATGATAGAGACCGAGGTTGGTACTGGCGATTCCGACATTTGATAGCGCTAAGGTCGATCCGTTGTAGATCGACTGTAACTCTCCCTTGACCGTATGAAGTCCCATCAGGCCGACAAGACCAACTGAGATCATGATGAGACCGACAACAGAAAACCCGAGGATTAACTTCGGCAGAGTCTTAAGGTTCTGAAACCATGACGGCGACGGTCGAACCGTCGATTTGCTATTCCTGGCCATACCCTACATCCTCCTCCACGCGCTCAATCCTGCTCAGGCACCTTGACTCGGAACCCAGTTCACGATTTCACAGACTGGCTCACTTCCATGGTTGCTGCTTCCACCGACGCGACCAAGGCTGGAATCTCCAACATTCCACTCACGCGGGTCTCCACTCGGATGAAGCCAGACAACAGAGATCGCTCTCCGATCTGGGCTGCGTCTGAAGGATCGAGTCGGTCTTCTGGCAACATCCAGCGAATTTCCGGGACATCGTCAATCATCAGGCCGATTTGATGAGCATCATGCCGTACCACGATTGCATATCGTGGAGTCGTCGATTGCGAAACTCCCAAAGACCGTCGCAAATCCGCGAGAGGTACAACCGTCCCTCGAACATTGGCGACGCCAACCAATGACGCCGGCATCCCGGGAACCGGTGTGATCGTATCTAACTCGAATACCTCCTGCACGTGACGCAGATCGATCGCAAAAAGCTCTCCTCCGAGAGTGACCAAACAGGCTTTCCACGAACCTGTTGGTGTTTTCTGCTCAGATTCACCGTCGGAGATAAGCCGAGGCAACTCACATGGTAATTGCATCTCGTTCCGCCCGTTGCACCATTAGGTGCGTTAACTCAGTGCACGCTTCACGGCCAGAAGAAGCTCTTCGGGCTTGAACGGTTTGACCACATGCCCATTCGCGCCCTGCTGTTGGCCCCAGAATTTGTCACTTTCTTGCCCCTTGGACGTGCACAGGAGGATCGGAATACGACTAAATCGCATATCACTCTTCAGATCTCGACAGGCCTGAAACCCGTTTCGACCAGGCATGACGACATCCATGACGATTAGATCCGGCATTTCCTTGAGGATTTTCTCTTCAAGCTGTTCCGTGTTCGAAAACGTCACGACGGTATGATGTGCAGCCTTGAGATACGACTCAATGAGTTGAAGCTCAGCCTGCGAATCATCAACAATCACAATCTTGCTCATGAGACTGTTCCTCTCTGCGGAAGGAATCACGTAGGTCAACTCCAGATCCCACTTAGTGCGAACACCAGGTCTCGATTCTTCTCTTCCTTCCTGGAGCGCACGGTATTCCGCTCTCCTTCGGTCGCATCATGACACGAGAGACAGGTGAGACCGGCATACTCAGGACCCACGGCCCAGTGGGTTATGCGTAGCAATCACTTGGCTGATGAGGAACTTATCGGCGAAACCTTTCTCACCTTTAGAATAGGTGATTGAGAAGAGGCTGTCGCAACCCTCCACATTCTTGCCATCTCACTCGTAAATCGGACTCCTGGTCATCACTAATACTGATTTTGCAGTGTATCGCCTTGTGGACGGTTAGCAAGAAATCCCTGAATATCAGCAGCTTACGCTCAGGAGGAACTCTTTCTTCACGACTAAGGATGATGTGCAATCGGAAGAAGACAAACGGAAGACGCAAAACTTACTGGGACAGTATGCGACGATGAGATAGGCAGGAGAGTAGCCGCGCCATATCAAGAGATCGACTCAGGTGATTTGTCCATCGGTCAAGTTCACCACGCAGTCGAGCGGTGACGGACTGGGAGGTGTGAACCCCAACCGGGAGAAGCCCTTTCCGTGCACGAGCACGATTGAGCCAGGCTCGACGAAAACTAGGCTCATCAAACACTCCATGAATGTAGGTACCCCAAACAAGACCATCCTCCCGAATGGCCCCATCACACAAATCCTCTTGGGCAGCCGTCAATGGATGGGCTCCTCCTATTGGCGAAACACGACGTTGCAACCGGAAACAGGGGCGTTCGTTCCGATACACGGTAACTCCCATATGAACTTGGTAGCCTCTCACGATGGTTGGATCAGGCACCAGCGTATCTGTTGGATTGGCTTCCACCTGTTCGGTGCACTTTCTCTGACTCAGCTCAGTTTCAATACTCAAGTAACCTAGACCAGAACTTATTCCGCCTTGCTCGACCTGATAAGAGTCTGAGATCGTTCGACCGAGCATTTGATAGCCACCACAGATGCCAACAAGCTCCCCCCCGCTACACACATGACGCTCAAGGATACAGTCGTACCCCTGCTCTCGGATATATGATAGGTCGGAAAGCGTATTCTTACTTCCAGGAACGATCACAATATCGGCCTGAGCCACCAGCGATGGGGTGGTGACATAATTCAATGCCACATCCGGTTCCGCCATCAATGAATTGAAGTCGGTAAAGTTGCTCATATGAGGTAAGGAAATAACGGCGATATTGATCTGTTCTGTAGAAAACGCCACCCGCCGATCCCTTTCCCGATATAAACTGTCTTCTTGGTCCAATATCAGATCATGAAGAAACGGCACGACACCCAAGACAGGAATCCCGCTCCGAGACTCCACAAAACTCACTCCATCGGCAAAGAGCTTCGGGTCACCGCGAAACTTGTTGATGACGACACCACAAACCCTCTCTCGCTCGTCCGGTTCCAACAGGTCTAACGTTCCAAGCACTTGAGCAAAGACACCGCCTCGATCAATATCAGCCACCAGGATTACTCGGGCATCAGCCAGTTCGACGATAGGCCAATTGACCAGATCCCGGTCGCGCAGATTCATCTCTGCCGCACTCCCAGCTCCTTCAATGACTATGGTCTCATACTGTTGTGCCAGTCTTGCATAGCTATCCTGCACAATGGACCACAGTAGTGATCTCTGCTCAAAATAGGTCGACGCGCTCCCCGTGGACCAAACGGATCCCCGCACGACGACCTGCGAACGGTTGTCAGACTCTGGCTTGAGCAAGATGGGATTCATGTCGACATGCGGGAGAATGCCACAGGCCTCAGCTTGGAGTGCCTGCGCTCGACCGATCTCTCCGCCCTCCGGAGTCACAAATGAATTCAGTGACATATTCTGTGCTTTGAATGGGGCCACACGCAGGCCTGCACGATGAAGGACTCGGCAGATCCCCGCTGTGATCAGGCTTTTCCCGACATCCGAGCCAGTCCCCAGAACAGCAAGCGCCTGTACCGTCATTGATGCGACTCCTGCCAGGCCCTTGCCTTCGCCAAGCCATGCGTGACACAGTCAGTGACGACTTGCCCGATCAAGGCCCCCATGACGGTATGTGTCCCACTATAGAGATGCCATGTCCCCTGTCCACGCAGAGAACAGGCTATCACCACGGCATCTGTCCCGGTCCCGGTGGCGGCAGCACTGCTCAGGCAACTCCGCACGCCGTGATCGCGTAACACACCGCTCTTGGCTTCTGTGGCAACTTGTACGGCGCCGACCATTGCGGATTGAGACAGACTGCCGTTCGTGATGAGAATGAGGTTGATCGTCCCAGGTTTGAGTAATCTGTTGGCGGCAATATCTCCGGGTGGCCATTCGCCAGCTCGAACGGCATTGGTCACACCGACTGTTGCAAAACACTCCACCCATACCCCATCCGACGCAGCTCGTGCCGTCACCACTTGCGTCATCGGAACTGCCGTCATCAGCCCGACAGTCGATGCACGGATTCCC
>JACCDZ010300759.1_pt1 | contig 11412 bp, 10 predicted proteins | sample 7449551 | NCBI WGS metagenome assembly JACCDZ01 (sample SAMN15323452, study PRJNA562643) | freshwater metagenome | isolation source: river surface water | place: USA:Blue River Watershed | collected 2017-08-18
CCCCCTCACCTCACCTTCCATATGTGAGCCGAAAGCTTATAACGATTGTCACTCTACACGGAAGAACCGTAGTACTTCTGTTGGAAGTCGTTCATGTTCATCACGCCCATACTGTAGTTGCACGCGGAACACACGACGTCGAGGTTTGCGATCGAGTCCGTGCCACCCCGTGCGAGTGCTACCACGTGACCGACGTGAAAGTCGTGGTTGTACACTTTGCGCGCACACACCACACACGCCCCCTCCGTCGACGCGGAATACCGACGCGCCCATACGTCACGACGGACGCACTGCGGCATCTGTTGTCGTTGCTTCGAGGTCGCGCGGCAGTACGTGTGCACGTAGAATAGTCCGCCTTTTGCGGCGAGCGTAAAATGCCGGTCGGCCTCGCCGGTGAGTTGCATGGCTTCTCCGACGGAACTGTTCAGTTCTTCGAAGCAACGCACAAGTTCGGTGCATTCCACGCTCTCGAGTCGTTCGAGCACGAACGAAACGAACGAATCGAGGGGGACGCAAGGGAACCGCGTGCGGCCCTTGGCCGACAAGAACGAAGGGTATTTCGCGCGAAGATGGTCGCGGAGAACTTGCGCGCGGTCCATGGCTTCGACGGAGCGCACGAAATCCGGCGGCGAGTAGTGATCATTAATGACACAGAAGAACTCCTTGAGCTCCTCGAGCGAGTCGAACTCGCGGATCATGACGGGCACTTTGAAGTCGGAGAGTCCTTCGAGTTCAAAGTCGTTTGAAAACTTCTTGTAGGAGAAGTACCGATGTTGTCCGTCGAGCAGAAAGTGTTCGTCGGTGGTCGTGAGTTTTCCGATGGTGATCACGCCGAGACTCACGACGGATCCAAACTCCACAAAAAAGTTCTCGAGGATGTCAACAAATTTTCCGACGCGATCCTCGTTGAGCGCGCGCTGAAACGGGGGGATTCGAATGTTCAGTGAACGTTCGAACGCGCCGAAGTCGACATGATGAAACTTTGTGAATCGATCGATTTCCATTTTTTGCATTTACTGTTTAAACCTTGATAATGTAGCGCAGCGCCATGTACGGCTGCAGGTTGTTGTGCGCCTGGCCACCGCCTTCGTTCTGGATCGAGATCCCCGTGGTGTTCGTGTTGACCGTGACGCCCGTCGTGCTCGTGCCAGTCGTCTGGCCGTAATCAACCTGGTCCGCGGCGTCATTCTGGGTCGTGAGCGTATTGACACCCTGGTCGCCCACTTGGTTCACGTACGAGTGCGCATGGCCCGGGTCCGTGACACCGTGCGCGTGACCGGGATCCGTGACGCCGTGGTTGTGCGACGGCATCTCGGCGATCGTGAGGACGTGCGTCTTCTCGCCACCGGTTTCGCCAAGAACATCAAACTCCGCGTCGGCAGATGACGTGCCCACGATCACCTTACCGTTCAGGTTCGGCACATTGAACGTCGTGGAGCCGTCACCTGTTCCGTACACGGTCCCGATGGCCGCAAAGAGATTCTTGTAAATCTGACGATCGAGGTCCTGACCATTGCACATCATCCACCCACCCGGAGCCGTAGAACCCGCATACGCGATCACGGAACCGGGGGGCATCAGAAGGGACGTCTCGCCCACAGGATGACGCTGATACATGCCCACAGCGTCCATTTTACGCGCAGTAACCGCGTTGTACACCTGGCGACCCGCGTTGATAGGAACGGGGACGCTGCTCACCGACCAACTCGGAGGATTCGACATTGATTGTTCGTTTTTAGTAACACATAAGATTTTTTATTTTCATGCCTCTTCAATTCCCACATGTTCTTCTCCGACGATCGCAACAACCGACGACGCGTGCACCGAATCCGTCGAGCTCGTCGGAGTTTCAAGGGATTCAACAGGCTCCGTCGGGGTTTCAAGAGATTCAACAGGCTCCGTCGGGGTTTCAAGAGATTCAACAGGCTCCGTCGGGGTTTCAAGAGATTCAACGGGCTCCGTCGGGGTTTCGACGGGTTCTGAGGAGTTCACAGCGGGCTCCGTCGGGGTTGTCGAGGTTGTTTTGGTTGGAGGCGTGAGACGCTCGATGTACAAATCGAGCGAATGATCTTGCACGGATCCGAACATTCTTCCGAAGCACGTCGGCGGGTCTCCGATCTTGTACTCTCCCCCGACGTGTTCGTACAGAAAGCTCGGAATTCTTGTGACAATATCGGCGGAGTGCACGCAGCGAATGGACCGGTCGACGTGTTTGTCGAAAAAGTTCACAAAGTGTGAATTTCCGACGCGCGGGGATCCGAACGTGTAGCATTCGACGACAAACGCGTCCTTGAAGAGCGCTTTGATGCACGCGGCAGCGACGGTCGCGAGCGCGCCACCGAGGGAATGACCTGTGCAGATGATGCGCGTTTTCGAGTTCTTGTGTTTCCAGAGAGTTCCGAAGAGCGTTGCGGTCATTCCGAACTTGACAACATTGAACTGGTCGAGAAAACCGGTGTGAACCTTGATTTTCGGATCCGACACGTCACGGAACTTGCGTTTCCAGACGGAGAGATCGCAGGTTGCGTCGGAAGCGCTCTCGGTTCCGCGGAAGGCGAACACGACCGTCGAGTCCGTGAGAATCAGTGTGTACATTTGCACATCGACGTCCGCGGGGCCCGTCATGAAAAACGCCTTTTTCACGGGAAGCAAATGCGAGAACATCGGAGCGACGTCGGATCCCTTCGGGTCCTGATATGCAATTTTCGAAACTTTCGCGTACGTATCCATTCCTTTTGAAAACGCAGAGACAAATTATTGTTACGTCGTTTTCGATTGTATCGTAAAAGTACAAAATGGACGCTCTGTTCCCCGCGATTCTTCAAAACGTTCCCGGCGCTGCGAACATGTCCGCGGCGGACCAGGACGAGATGCGCGATTTCGTATCGAAGACGACGCAGCAGGTGTTTGGTGCGCTCGGAAACGGTGGCATGGGAGGCATGGGCGACATCGGTGGAATCATGTCGTCCATTCTTGGCGGTGGCGGCACAGGTGGTCCTGCGGTGCCTGCGAGCGCGACGGATATCCATGAGCATGTCGACGTGGATCTCGCGGTGTACTTCACGGATTCGACGCACGAGATCAAGTACCACGTGCGTGTTTTTGACCAGGCGATCAACGCGGTGCGCAAGAAGAAGCGCAAGGTGACCCTGACGCTCCCCGCGGGCGCGCCGGCGAACCATGTGATTCGTGTGGACGGTCAGGGCCACTACGATCCCCGCACGCGCACGTCGGGCGCGCTGATGGTGCATTTCCACTGCAAGCCGTCGGAGAAGTTCACGCGCCATTCTCAGGACCTCCATGTGAACGTGGACCTGCACGACTTCCACGAGGATCCCTTTGTCTTCCGTCGCTTCATCGAGCATCCGTCGGGGCGTACGTTTGCGCTCGATCTTCCGGAGGGCACGTGCGTCGGCTTTGGCGGGTGCGACAAGATTTCCATTCCGGTGTTCGGGTTTCCGCGGTTCGAGGAGAAGCCTCCGGGGAAGTTTGTGATCAACGTTGTCGTCGACCCGAAGCTGTACGCGTTCGACGGCACGCACTTTCAGTTCACGGGTCACCGTGTGCACACCGACGTGAAACCTGGCGCGACGCGCCTGTCTGTGAAGCGCGAGTGGATCTCACCGTCGCTGGTCAAGTCCGTGGAAGCGCCGCGGTGCACGGACGCTGCGGTGGAAGACGAGGCTTCGGAACCGGATGTGGAGGCGGGGGCGTCGGAGGCGTCGGAACCGGATGCGGATGCTGCGTCGGAGGGGGATGAGGAACTTGTCGAGTTGGATTGATGGAAATGAGTCGTTCAAGTCGACACGACACAATTCTTTCGTGTCCATAAAAACACGAATGGCCTCCGAAGACTCATCATCTGCCGCGGCGGCGCGTGCGAGATACCGCGCGCGTGCGAATTTGAAGGTGATTGAAGGCGACCACCGCGCGATTCTTGCGCAGGACCGCGAGGACATGCGGTGTTTCGTCAAGAACCGCAGGCGCCAACTCATGGCGGCTCTTGCGAAAACCGAGGACGCCGCCGAACTCGAGGAAATCCGCGGGAGGATCGCGAACATTTCCGTCGGGCCCTCCAACACCGTCCTGTGGCCCCGTGTGCAGCACATTATTGACATGTTGTATAACCCCAAGTTGTCCGACGAAGACCGCGACTTCTACGCCAAGCGATACAAGATCTTCATGTCCTGTGACCCCCCCATGTCCGATCCCGCCCAGGAGCTGGCCAACGATCGCGACCGCATGCACAACATGTACAAAGAGCGCCGGAAAACGCTGTTGCGCCAGCTCGAGAAAGAACGGGACCCCGAAAAAGTGCGCGACCTTCAGGACCAAATCGCACAGGTCCGCAACTCCCCCGTACGGCCCTCGAACGTCGTTCTTTGGAAAGTCGTACAGGACCTCTTGGCCGTCATTCAAGACTCCGAACGAAACCCCGCGGAACGCGAGCACGCTGCGCGGAGATATCGGGTCTACATGAAATCCGAAATCCCCCAGCCCGAGACCGAAAACACAACCACCACGCAGCTGTCGGAGCCCATCGCTCGGCACTACCTGAAACGTGCTTCCGCAGAAAAACGGGTAGAATTCCGGAAACTGGACGAGAACTAGAGCGTACCGCAAGCACTTGCAAAAGATGGCGGATTCGGTTTCGGAAGCGGGTGGAAATATCGACGCAGCGGCGTCCCCCGATGTACCTGGGGGTTCCGCGCAAGCTCCGAAGAAGAAACCGCGCAAGACGGCGAAGGTTTCGGAGTTTTTCCCCGCCTCGCAGAATGTCGAGCGCTACGCGGTGACGAACGAGCCTCTGATTCCTGCGGACTCATGGTTCCGCACGCAGAAGGACCTGCTCGCGAGTCCTGCGTACCAGTCGTTCGAGGAGGCGCGTCGCACGGGAAACAACACGATGGTCGTCGTTACGCGCGACGCTACCGAGAAGTGCATCAAGGAGTTTGCGGTCGTCAACAGCTGGGAGACGGTGTACAACGAGATCCAGCGGATTCGTCCGGACGTCGCAGATGTTCGCACGCGCGACTGTCGCAACTTCTACGAGATGTTTATGAAGGACCAGCACGTCAAGCCCTTCATCGACTTCGAGATCAAGGGCCCGTTCGACGGCATCGAGCTGTCCGACGTCTCGGCGGAAGCCGAGGGATCTGTCTTTCCCCCGTACTCCGAGTGCTGCGTCGTGCCGTACACCAACGGGCGCGAGAGCGACACGTCCCTCGAGAGCGTGACGGAGGAGGAGAGCGAGGCCGTCGGATCCGTGCAGTTCCGCACGATTCGTCCGAGCAAGAACCGGATCATGCACTACATCGGGCGCATCATCCACCGCATCAAGGCGGCGATCAAGGAGTACTACGACATCGACATCCTCGACGAGTGGTTCGCGTACCAGGACTCGAGCAACAACGAAAAGGTGTCCTTCCACGTCGTGCTGACGCGCGGCGTGTACTTTCGCGACTGCGGCGCGCTCAAGAACTTCTTCAACAAGGTCGTGTTCCCCAAGGAGCTCATCCAGGACGTTGCACGCTTCCCCGAGTTCGTCGGCTTCGACCCCTCGGTCTACGCCGTCAACCGCCAGTTCCGCCTCCCGCTCTGCACGAAGTACGAGCGAGACACGGACGGACGCCCCAAGGTCCGTCCGCTCCTCATGGACCCGCGGTTCTCGTGGGACGAGCAGATTGTGACCTACTGCCCCTCGCACCCCATGCCCTGGGCGACACGCTCCCTGTGGTACCTCAGCACCGGCGTGTCCGACGAGCCTCCGGCGGAGGCCCTGGACAAGCGCACGGTGGAGATTCTCGAGGAGGCCCCCGCCCCCGTGCCCGTCGTGGACTTCAATCCCAAGGAGCACGAAACGCGCGAACGCATCCGCAAAAAGGTGACGACCAAGGCGCCCGCGCTGTCCACGCTGGACACGACGGACACGGTCGAGGTGCGTGCGGAGCGCGACCTCCCCGCGATGCTGTTCACGATCCCCGTCGAGGCCGTGGACGACTACGCTCTCTGGGTCGACACGGGCATCAAGTTCAAGCGCGCGGGCGGGAAGCTCGAGTCGTGGGTCAAGTGGACCACGCGGTACTGCACGTGGAAGTTCGTGTCCACCGGTCATCCGTCGAAGCGTGCGGACCCCGACGACCCCTGCGCCGCGCACGAGCGCGTGTGCACGTCCAAGTGGAACGGCTTCGACCCGACGTTCGACCTGCACATCTTCCTCGCGCACGTCGAGCGCCACGGCACGGGCAGGGTGAGGTACACTGTCACCCCCGCCACCGACACGACCCCCGCGGTCGAGCGCGACCTCAACGGCGCCGAGCTCGTCGAGCTCTACAAGGAGTCCTCCCTCGAGCACATCGGTCTGCTGCACAACGAGATCGCACAGGCTTTCATGCTCAAGCACGCGAACCACGTGTACTCGAACGGCAACTGGTACTTCTTCGACGGCACGCGTTGGCTGAAGGACCCGGAGGGCATGTGGCTCTCGCGGAACATTCTGCGGTGGCAGGTGGAGATCAACATGAAGCTCAAGGAGCTCAAAGAACAGTACGCCATCGACGAGGAGCAGGTCGACGACGCGCTCATGCCGCCCGAGCGGCGCCGTCGGGGCGCCGACGCGGACACGGAGGAGAACTTTGGGCACACGCTGACCGAGGAGGAGAAGCGCAAGGCGGCCGCACAGAAGCTCGCGGCGAAGCTCAAGGCGGTCAAGCGGATCACGCAGGACGCGAGTATCGGCAACAACCACGCGCTGCGCACGCTGTACTTCAACGACCGCTTCGTGGAGGACCTCGAGACGCGTCTGGACCTCCTGGCGTTCCGCAACGGCGTCTTCGACCTCGAGACGAACACGTTCCGCGACGCGCGGCGTGAGGATTACATTGTGCTGTCGACCAAATATGACTACGTGTCCGAGGAGTCCATCCGCCTGAACCCCGAGGAGCACAACAAATACCTCCGCGCCCGTCGGCTCGTCGAGCGGCTCCTGCGACAGGTGTACCCCGACGCCTCCCTGCGGAGGTACGTCCGGCGCTTCCACTCCAGTCTGCTGACCGGTCGGTGCCCGAATGAGTACGTGCACTTCTTCACGGGCGTGAACTCGAGCCAGACGGGCGCCAACGGCAAGTCGACGATCGATTTGCTGCTGCTCACGGTGCTCGGCGAGTACGCCGTCGTCGGCCATCCGTCGCTGCTGACGGGCTCGCGCGAGGCCGCGGGGGGCACCAACTCCGCCATGATCGCGCTGCGCTGGAAGAGGTACGTGTCCTTCCAGGAGGTCAATGACAGCGGCAAGGGGACCATGACGCTGAACATGCAGGTGATCAAGGGCCTGACCGGCGGCGACCCGCAGACCGCGCGCGACCTCTACGAGAAGCAATCGGTGCCCTTCCTGCCCACGTGGAAGGTGAGCGTGTCCGCGAACAAGCTGCCGCCCATGAACTCCGACGAGGGCGGCGCGCGCCGACGCATCCGCGACATTCCGCACGTCGCCAAGTTCGTGCCCGCGGACGAGTTCGAGAACCCCGAGTGGGAGTCGCTGCGCAAGAACCGTCAGCTGCACAAGATGGACCCGCGGATCAAGGAGGAGATTCGCGACAACCCGTACCTGCGCCTCGCGTACATGCACATCCTGCTCGCGGATCACGTTAACTTCCGCAAGGGCTCCTCCAAGGGCGAGCTGGTCAAGTGCAAGGCCGTGGAAGAGCACACGGTCAAGTACCTCAAGGCACAGGACGTGTGGCGCACGTGGATGGAGGAGGTTTTCGAACAGGTGGCGGTGCCCACGTCCCCCGCCGCGTCGCCGACGAGAGCCGCCGAACCCACAGAGCCCCCCGCGGATCCGCACGGATCAGGCGCTGGCGCGGGCGCTGGAGCGGGCGCCGTGGACATGGCGGAGGACGACTTCGACCCGTACACCTCCGACGAGGAGCTGGACCCCGAAGCGCCGCCGGAGGAACCCGAGGAGGAACTTGTGGAGCCCACGCCGGCCCAACAAGCTCCGCGTCTGATCACCCGCGCCGTCGCGGAGACCCTGCTTCTACAATCGGACCTGCTGTTCATCCTCGCGCGCCAGCGCAAGCAGATTATGAGCTACGGGCTCACCGTGCGCCGCGAAGAGTTCCTCCTGGAGCTCGGACAACCCACGCGCCTCGGCGTGCCCCAGAAAAGTGGAATCGTCTACGAGATCGGCCCCGATCGCACACGTGTGGAAATCACCCAGCCCCACTGGTTCGGCTGGAAGATCACCGACGCCCAGCTCGTCCACGAGATCATCGCCCATCGCGCTACTGTACATTGATTTTGAGCTGCCCGCAACACTTCGCAACGCCCGCACTGTATTTGCCCCACACTTTGTCATGCGATGTCCCGGGCTTTGCTTGTAAATACGCTTTCTTAAAACGCCCGAATGACACCACTTTGCGCCGTCCGAACTCGGTGTCCATGTCGCGCGCGCGCTTGGAGCGCCCGCTTTCCTCCGGCGCCGCCGCGGGTTCCGCGGGTTCCGCGGGTTCCGCGAGAGCGCGCCTTGTCCTCGCAAACCGCCGCATGTACAGCGCGTATCTCTGACGCTCCAGGTTTTCAATGTCAAACTGTATCTGGTTGATGATTTTAGGGCTCGTTCCGTGCCTGAGCTCCGACATGAGCACCTTATGCAAATCTGCAACGCGTTCGTTCAGATGGGCGATGCGCTCATCGTCTGTCATCGCCGCCATCGCAAAAGCGGCCGCAGCCGCGGCCTCGCCGCCACCCGCATGACGAATCGGCAGTTCCGGCACCACACCGGCGGCCGACTCGCTGCCCGCACGGGCCGTCAGACTCGGCGGGGCCACCGCCCGACCGCCGCCGCCGGCAACACGGACACCCGTAGGACTCGGGGTGTACGGCACAGCACCGATGCCACCGTATGGCGTGGGATGTTCTTCCAATGTGCGGTATCTCATGGTGTCCTCGGGATCTACACGTGACCCTTTTTGTTTCCCGCTCGCGAGCGCGTTGCTCCGACAGCAGATCCTCCCGGGAAGTGCATGGTGCCCATGAGGACATTTGATGTCCTCGAGGGTGCTTTCCTTGAGCGCGAGCGCGTGGGATTCGCCGCACGGATTGCGTCCGTGCGTGTGTGCCCGAAAGAGATCAAAACGGAACTCGAGCGGGTTCGTGTATACCTTTTCGGGGGGTGCGGGTTGCATACGTTTTTGTTTGTTTAATGGTCACCGAAAAAAAAATCATGTCACTTCGAATCGCGCGATTAACTTATCCGCCTTCTCGACCACTGGACGGCACTTGCTGCGCACATGCTCCGACGTCGTGCGCGAACTGACCTGTCGGCGACAGTCGTCGATCCACGGACGCACGTAGAACCGCGCGAGATCCTTCCACTCATCGTGCACCCGCACGAGCTCCGGACGGGACCCGTGGTACTTGAACAACTTGTTGAATCGAATTTGTCCATGCTCGAGGTTGTAGAACTTCTCGGGAATCGCATGTGCCTTTTGAAGCTGTTGGAGATCGTTCTTCGCAATCCACAAACCTCTCTTGTAAAAGAGGTCCTCCACCCACTCGCGGTGCGAACCGTCCAGAAGAACGCCACGCAGCTGTGCGCGCAGGGCTTCGTAGGCGTCACGCGAGTCTTGCATGTCCACGTCCGGATCTCCGACGATCGTCTGACGGTACACGGTGCTGTGCACCGCGCTGAAAAACTTCCACAAATGCTCATTCGACGCGCGAAGCTCCGGGTCGAACGGGGGCAGCGGGATCTGCAGAACAATCGTGATGTAGTCGTACACTTGTTGGATCTGCGGCAGGTCCAGGCAGTTGAAGTCGCGGCCCTCACGCGTATCGAGGTCTCCGTGGATCACCGCGAGCCACGCGCGGTACTTGTGGTTGTCGTCCATCGGACCCCGAAGATCCTTCTCGACCTCACGCATCACACGTAACAACTGGTTCGCCACAAGCCGCTTCGCGTCCGCGGTGACATACACAAAATGGATCATCCAGTCGTCATTTGTCGGGTCCACGAGGTACGGACTAAAGTAGTCCATTTGTTTTTTAGAACCCGCGCGCAGAAAATGTCAACCCAAAAATCGTCGCATTTGATTTTTCATTTTTTGCAATGTGCGTTCGGCCCGCACGATTCGTCGGGGCTCTATAGGTAAATCGAACAAAATGCAAATCTTCGTGCGCACACTGACCGGAAAGACCATCACGCTCGACGTCGAATCGTCCGACACCATCGAGAACGTGAAAGCAAAGATCCAGGACAAGGAAGGAATTCCTCCCGAACAGCAACGTCTGATTTACGCAGGTAAGCAACTCGAGGACGGACGGACACTTGCGGATTTTAATATCCAGAAAGAGGCTACTTTGCATCTCGTGTTACGACTTCGGGGTGGTATGTAGGATATATAAATCTCCTAGATTTGACGGTTGGAATTTCAGAATTCGTGCAAGTCATACAATATGTATCAATTACGCGTTACGGGCAGAACGTTTCTTGACGGAATTGACGTGAGAGTCATCGCGAACGTATCCGAGTTATCCGAGGAATTTCTTAAGGGCATCGTCCGTGCCCGTAAGAATTTCGCAGTTCTGGACGTGGTCACGCACGATGCATATCTCCAGTGGGTCTCCGAGGAGTCCGCGCTGCTCGTGCAAACGTCCGAAGACTACGACATCCGCACGATTCTGACGATTCTTTCGCCGAGGCGCATTTCCATCGTCGACAGCTTCTACGACCTTCCGAATCGTGACCTTGTCGCGCAACTTGTCCACGCGGTCGACATGTACACTTTGCGTGTCATCCGTACGACCCCGCTGTGCCATGAGATCATTGCACGAAAAGCCCTCCAACACAAGAACGTCGAAGTGGTCTCGACCATAATCCAGCGGACGTGCGATCGCCGACTGATATTGTCGGGAGACGATGAAGTCTCATGTTGCAATGTCGTTTAAACTTTTTTAAATCGTGTGTACAATCAGCTTCTTGTCGTTCTTGCGAGTCTTGCGGAACATGTCGGCAGTACTTCCCGCACCTGCTCCTGCACCCGCTCCAGCTCCTGCGCCGCCTGTGGCTGCTGCGGCGGCTGCGGGTTCGTCATCTTCGTCGTGCTCTGGGTTGAACCGCGCGTCGTGAAACTCCCACATGGTCCGGTGGAAACACCTTCGTTTATGCGGGGAAAGTGTGAGCCACGTGCGCTTGAACTTTGCCTGGATGGTTTCTCCGACTCGGATGGGGGACCGGTCGTGCTCGTCGAACTTTTTGACGAGCGCTGGGTTGACACGTGCGACGCGCGCGTGGTCTTCCGTGAACTCGACGTCGTACGTGTTGTCGGAATACACATTCAGGACTCGACACGGATCCATGCGGGCATCGGCGGCGTAGTAGAAGATGCAGTCGTCAATGTTCGCACTGCG
>JACCDZ011067013.1_pt1 | contig 11409 bp, 10 predicted proteins | sample 7449551 | NCBI WGS metagenome assembly JACCDZ01 (sample SAMN15323452, study PRJNA562643) | freshwater metagenome | isolation source: river surface water | place: USA:Blue River Watershed | collected 2017-08-18
ACCCGCGGACCTACCCAAGGATTCGGGACGCTTTGATTTACCAATTGCTTTGGGCATCCTGGCCGCGCACGGACAACTGGATGACTCCTTGTTGGCGCAGTATGAGTTTGCTGGAGAACTGTCCTTGTCTGGCGAGCTACGGCCCGTGCGTGGTGCATTGGCCATGGGATTGGCTTTGCGTGGTGCGGGGGTGCGCACACGTTTGGTGTTGCCGCCTGGCAGCGCAGAAGAGGCAGCACTGGTACCCACAGCCGAGGTTTATCGGGCGCAGCACCTCAGCGATGTGGTGTCGCACTTTGCCAAGTCTGAGGTGAAAGGCTTGATCGCCCAACGCGAAGAAGACACAACCCACAAGGCACACACCACCGAAGGCTGGTGCCGCATTGAAGCGCCAGCCATAAAGACGGTTGCAACGATGACAGGGCCAGACTTGGCCGATGTGAAAGGCCAAGCCGTTCCACGTCGCGCCCTAGAAATAGCGGCTGCCGGCGGTCACTCTCTTCTATTAGTAGGGCCTCCAGGCACGGGCAAGTCCATGTTGGCGCAACGATTTGCCGCTTTATTGCCTGACATGAGCTTGGACGATGCGTTAGAAAGCGCCGCCATCGCCAGCTTGGCCGGACGGTTTGAGCTGACGCAGTGGATGCAACGGCCCACGCGCAGCCCACACCACACGGCCACATCAGTCGCGCTGGTTGGCGGGGGCACGCCGCCTCGTCCGGGCGAAATATCACTGGCACACCACGGTGTGTTGTTCTTAGATGAGTTGGCCGAAGTCAAACGCAGTGCCTTAGAAGCTTTGCGCGAACCATTAGAAAACGGCCACATCACCATCTCACGCGCTGCCACGCAAGCAAAGTTTCCTGCACGTTTTCAGAAGATTGACGTATTTTTATGAATCAGTTTTTGTTGATATTTGATTGTTAAGAGATACGAATTTCACGTTTATCAATGAAGTCTGCCCTTTAAAACGTCGCTTTACTGTTGCCAGTAACAACAAAAAATCAATAGCTCAAACGTATTAACAATCAAATATCAATACGTACTAGCCTAAGACTGCCAAATTTTGACTCTTCACAAGATTTTCCTTGACTTCTATAAATATTTGTGATACAATACATATATAAGATAGTCTATATATACAATCTTAGCGTTACAAATTATCAGCGCATTCTTTTCTGCTTCTCTATATTTCTTGCGGCATTCAAGAGCCCTAACCTCAGTGAAGAATTGAAACGTTAGTTTCATTCTGAGCTACATATCAAATCTTGTAATTCGGCTAAGTCCAGACAACCAACAGCTCATGCGTTGCGCATCAGCTCATCATCCTTCGTGGAGGCTGCTTCACGTTTAATCATTTCCAAAGGAGTAGCAAATGCCATCTATTTCACACATTGCATAAAAGTCATACTTGTCATACGTGCAACCATCCCTACCAGTCTTACCGCAGTACTAGTAAGTTTTGCAGCTCTACATGCAGAGGTTTGGCGCACAGAAAGCGTCTATCCAAACGAACTAAAGAACGCTACAAGAAATTCAACTCTAGTAGCTTTGGAAAATGGCTAACTCGACAAACTCGTACGGCTGGGACAGTACAGATATTGCATGGTTCGACCTCGAATGACCTGTTCTTACTCAAGAAACTGTACGACAGCTCAAGACGTTATTCAGGCTACCGAACTACCGATAGTCCGTATGTAATTTCTCACATTTACCCTTTTCAGTCTGATAGTGCAATCGGCTTACTTCATCACCAGAATTTGGTCATTACATCGAGGTCTTACAACAGTCGAAGACAGTCCAAAAGTCCTCAAGACTCGTCTGCTTTATGTATCTTAAAAACAGAGCTTCTAAGCAAATATTTAGTCACTAGGTCTACCTCCGACTACCAAGTCTTCAAGCTAATTCAAGAACTTCTAGGCAACGAGTTTTACGAATGGCTCAAATCCGAGAAGCTGCCCCCCAACTCTCACCAGCAGCTTCTTCGCAAGTTATCCAAACATATCCCTGACATAGACCCTGAAAGCTCATACGAGCATCTTCAGTCGCTTGCTAAGTCTCTTAAATTGAAAAGCGGTAGAGCTCCATCTAGAACTCCAGCCCCTTTACATGTTGTAGCTACAGAGGAGGCTACTAGATTTGGTCTTGAACTAAATCCGTATCTGCCAACTGAAGTCGCCACCTATCTTAGTACTCGCTCAATCCAACCTGTTCTCTACACAGAGCAGGACGCACACATGAGTGAGTTTTTTTTCGACCTATTGCATAAGGAAATACCCATATGAATACCCTCTCCTCTCAATCTAAAACATTCTCTAAAGCTTCTTGCCGTAGAAAAACAAGAAGAAAAGGCATTCCCGTAGGGAAAATTTTCAGCACCAATTACGGCCCTTGTGAAGTCATCGCTTACCGCTGTGCAACCCATGTCTCTGTGCGATTTGTAGAAACAGATAGCGTTGTAGTTTGCAGAGCCTACGACTTGCGTAACGGTCACGTAAAAGACCCGCTTCGCCCTTCAGTGTGGGGTGTTGGCTTCACAGCAGGGGAAACGACTGTTGACGCAGAGGGCACACATTTGTTGGCTTACACCAGATGGAAGACCCTGCTGCAACGAGTACAAACACGTCCTGAATATGCGGGGGTCGTACTTGGCGATTTTGCAAATTTTTCAATTTTCAAGTCGTGGTGGCAAGAACATACAGAAGGCTTTACTAGCGAAACAGTACGAAATCTTGCTGTCGACAAAGATTTATTTGCGTTTGTACATAAAACGAAAAAAATTTATAGTTCCAGCACTTGTGTACTTCTAAGTTCGGAAACAAATCGAGCACTAAGCAAACTCGAACTCATATACAGGGACGTAGCTCAACTTGTAGAGGGCGAAATTCCTAGAGGTGTCCAAAGAAATCAATCGCTTTATCAAGTTCAAATTACACACAAAGGAGCTGATTACTACTGCGGGTCTTTCAACTCACTAGCGGATGCTATTCAACGGATGCTGTCGGCTCGAACTCGAATCTTCAAAAACGCCGCTCTTGCAGACCCAATGCTTACTCCTTCTGCTTGAATGCTTATCGATAAACTATAAAGTCGAAGGCTCTAAACATCGTCATGCCTTCTATCTCACCTCAACAAGTCAATGAATAAAACTTCACAACTCTCTTTTGCGATTCTTGTTACTTCACTTTTAACTGGATGTGCTTTACCTCCACCTACAGCATCAGGAGCAATAAAGGAGGCTCGTTCACAGGTCTCATTTGATATTGAGGTGCCGTTGCGAAAGGCCTATAGAACAACGCTTGGCAACATGCGCACTTGTTACGAGGCAGGTGGATTGCCGATTATTGGGGCCCCATTTATTGTTGAGGGTGACTTGGCTGATGACAACAAATCAGCAAGCGTGAGTCAGATTTATGTCCCCTTTTCTGGACGGCAAGTTTTTAGGGTTGTGACATTAACAGAACTAACGATTACCAAAACCCGTGTCGATGTATTTGACAGATATCGACTATCAGAAGGTAGTAAAGAGGTTTTGATTAACAAATTTGGAAGATGGATGGATGGTGGTACCGATTGCAATTGATAACGCTAAGCCTTGCACGAATGTCAAACTTAATTAAATTATGTGTATTATCAAATCTAAACGCTCGTTTACAATTGATAAATGCTCAAACCTATTGTTATTTACCGTCGTGTAAGCACCACAAAGCAAGAACGCTCAGGATTAGGACTTGAGGCACAACTGGAAGCGCTAAAGAACTTTTGCAAAGCAGAGGGATTTGAAATTGCAGGGAGTTTTAATGAGTCTGTTTCTGGTGCGCTTCCCCTTGAGCAACGCCTCGCTCTTAAACAAGCACTAGCGCTTGCAAAGAAGCTAAATTGCCCTGTCTGTGTTGTTAAGCTCGACCGACTTTCCAGAGACGTTGCCTTTATCTCTGGATTGATGGCAAGAGGCGTTCCTTTTATCGTGAGCGAACTCGGCACAGATACTGACCCTTTCGTGCTGCATCTATTTGCTGCTCTTGCTGAAAAAGAACGCAAACTCATCAGCGAGCGAACGAAAGCAGCTTTACAAATTCGAAAACAAAACGGAATAAAGCTCGGAAACCGAACAAACTTGTCCGCAGCGCAAGCACAAGGTCATCTGGCAATCGCTAACCATGCTCAAGCTTTCGCTGATGCCGTGTCTCCACTAATACGAAAACTACGGAAACAAGGCGACTCTCTTAACGCTATCGCCGAACAACTCAATCAGCTTCACTACAAAACGAGTAGAGGTTGCACTTGGACTGCAACGGCAGTTGCAAGAGTTCTTAAGCGAACCATAGAATGACTAAACTGATAAGAAATGAACTCCAAAGTGGCTTTTGTTTAAGCTTCCACCAATAAAAATTTATGCAAAAAACTATCTTTCTCTTAATCGGGCTATGCATGACATGCACAGTCACATTTGCTCAGAACGAACTGTTTCCTCGAATGGGGGTGATTGCATCCAGCACTGAGATGGCATCCATTAACTATCAGTGCAAACGCCCAAAAGATGACAAAGTCAACTATCGAACGATGGAATGTGAAATCTCCTACCAAACGTTGAAAGGTAGGAAATCTCCAAAGTTCGACAAAGCAGAGATTGATGCAGAGTACAAAAAAACAGGAATACCGAGTGACCTCTGCACAATGGGTAAGTCCAAGAAAAATGTTTCAGATGTGACTCTGGCGGAACTTATCGCTGAATCTAAGGAGGATTCGCACTGGACCAATTTCAACAAAGAAGTGGTTACAGAAATGCTGCCAATCTTGCAACGTATGTGCAAAGAAAAGTCTGTAGATTCTGTTTACAAGTTAATTGAGTTTCAAAACGGTGTTGAAAAGAACACGTGTGAGATTGAATCCTCAAATCTGAAGGAAGTCTTTACAGAGTCACCACAGAAAGGCGGTCGCTCAGTTTGGATTAGTGAGGGCTCCTCACTCCCACCCTGTGGCAAGAAAGAAATTATTAAATTTACACCCAAGGGCAAAGACGGCTGGACTATTCAGTTTGAGAACATCGTCCTAAACAAGCAAGCAAAAGATGATGATGGAAAGATGTGCAAAGACTTTGATGGTCTTCGTAACAACTTCAACTCAAGCAGCTCCACATGGGTACTTCCATGCAAGTACATAAAGCTTGCAAACCGTGGAGCATGGCACGGTCCGTTCAATCCTAGGTAAAGCCCCTACGAGGGATTTTCGATAGGTTTCAACTCTGCGTTAGAGATGGATTTATATCAAGTAAGACAGCGCCCTTTGTCTTACCTTTAATCTGAACGGCAGTCACTGATAGTTCGACTGTCGACCTCGTCCGAACTGCGTTCCACACAGCATCTGTCTGCGTTTTGTCGAAGTCAGATTCATCGAATTCAACCGTAAACTCTCCGTCGATTACGGCACCTGAAATCGTCAATTTAAATGGACTAGTCGTACCGTCAACATGAAGGATTCGGAAGTCCCCTGTCTCCTTGATTTGTTCTGATTTACTTCTCGGGGCTCTACGTCGCATTGCCATCAGCTCATCTTCATCGAGCTCTACCTGTCCAATTTTTACAGACGTAGCGCCAGTTGCGTTAGATGCAATCTCCCTCATGCCTGTTGCTGCCGCCTCTGCAAATCTTTCAACTCGCTTATCACGACCAATCACTTCTGTAAGCTTTTCAACAATTTTGACATTTGCATCTACGGCTGCTTCAAGGCGCTTCACTTCACCTGCATCTTCCGCAATAGCCGTTTTGCTCTTGAAGTGCTCGACCACGTACTTTCCTCCCACCCAACCAAAGGCGAGAATGGTGATTACCGATACGGTTAAGGTTGTTACTTCTGCTGCTGTCATGTTATTAAGTACGCCGACAATGCCATTACCAAGATTGCCTAAGTCGATATTTACAAGTGTGCAGCCTTTTTTGACCTCAATCTTCAATTCAACAGCATCTTTTTGCTGACTTGTTAGACGAACGTCACGGCCCTCGTGCTCACTTAATGCATAGCGAATAGAGCGATAAATTTCGTCTTGAAATTCTGCAAGACCCCGAGCTACTTCTCCAGTGAGTTCGCCCTTAAATGTTGGACCTTCAATTTCTATTGTTAGCGTCTTTAACTGGCCATCAAAAATGATTTTCGGTACAGTTTCGCCATCATCTACCTTTCGGTCAATAAAGGCCAGTGCCTCTGTAAAAGACGAGATGCTCTTAGTTACTTGTTGGTGTTGACTGCTCAATTACCACTCCTAGTTTGTATTTTTGGTAAGTTTAGTCTTATGCGCTATGGATATTTTGAATTCTTATCCGATGCTGGTTTGCTAAGGCAAACGCCCATCAAGCCACTTTGACTAACTGTTCATCGAGTGCGTCCCTACTTTCAGCTGTAGCTATGGCCTTACCTGTCTGTTCGATTGCAAGGTAACGAGAATAGCCACCCTCATAGTCTGTTTTTGTTTTTATTTCTGGCACTTCCTCATAGACTATGTAGGTTTTAGAAATTTGTTTGCGACAGATTAGCTCCCACACCTCTCGACCTGTTACGCCATAACTACAAGTGGCTTTTTTATTGTCAACGGCGATTTCATAGCCAGCAGCCTTAAGCACTTGTCTTTTTCCAACATCGTCGGCTTGTTCCCAAGGCTCACAACTAATTGGCTTAAACACATAATCATCATCAAACTCTGTAAGACCCGTATTAGTAGCTAACGCAGCGTTTTCTGAGACTAGCAAAGATTTTTTGCTTTTAACTTTGACCAACTTTTCGTCGATTTCTTTTCCTTTCTTACGGTAACTATCTTCTAAGGTATCAATGTAGAGATTCGCCACAGCTTGTCGCTGCCGCTCTAGTTTGCTCAACTCTTCATCTAAAGCTTCTAACGCTTTTTTAATTTCTTGGCGTATCGGAATGCTTAGAGCGATTTGATGCAAGCAGGTGCTGATAGTTTGCTCATAGATGTATTTGAAGACTTGATAAGGCCACGTACTGTTGTTAGCACAACCACCATCTTTCAAATATGAACTACAGTTCATGTACAAAATTGGAGGTTTCGCCAAATATGCAGGACTACCAAGTGGCTCTGCTTTTGTTGCACTTGGCTTCTGCACTCTTACTGTGAATGGTGCTTTGCAGGAGCATTTAACAAGTCCAGATAGTTCATAGTGCTTGCTTACGCCAACAGAAACAAACTTACCCGCTCTCTTTTTAATTTCAGCCTCCAAGGCAAGCCAAGTTGTTGAATCAATTAGAGGTTCAAAACATTTTTCTCTTAAACCGTCTTTACTTTTCCAATGCCCATTTAGTGCAGGGTTAACTAACCAACGATGTACTGTTCTAGCTCCTATTGGCCGCTTGTACCTCTTTCGCAACTCATTTCCACCCTCTTGTTCGCTTGCAGTCTTAACAATTTCCGTTAGTTTGATTGCAATCGCCCTTGTGCCGTACCCATCTAAGTACATCTCTACCGCTGTCTTCACCATGCCAGAGAAGGGGCTAAGAAGCTTTCCATTTTTCAGCCACACAGCAGCTACAACTTTGTCAGCCTTGCCCTCAATTGCCTTTGCTCTCTTTGCGGCATGCGCCGCTGCCACTCGTGTTCCAAGTCTCTTGCTGTATGAATGCGCACCTTGAAGTTTCCATATGAGCTGAGTGAGCGCCAATTCATTCGTATTGAGTGTTTCTTTGCTGTACTTCTGGTTGTCTTCAAGCGTATAAATTGACAAACCACTTTTGACTATTTCTCTAACCAAGTCAAAGGCGTCTAATGGAACGAGCCGTGACAGCCTATCTAACGCCTCAATCACTAGTAAGTCCCCGTCTTCAAACGTCCCTTGCTTTGCAAGCTCTAGCAATCGCCCAAGGTCGCCTCCCAAATGCTTGCCGCTGTACCCTGACATGCCAAGGTCTCTAAAGGGCTGATAGGAAATGTACTTATCGCTGTTTTGACTTAACCATAAGTTGAAGCTGTCCTCTTGCCTTTCCTCACTTGTGCCCCGTGATTGGCCTTTACTGCTGTAACGGAGATAACTTATCGCTTTAAATTTTTTCATTTTTTGGCTTTTGCATGATTCATATATCTTAGACGTTCTTTCAGCTGATCGCCGCGATGAACCCCTGCCCTTGTGGCTACTTGGGCTCCTCCACCAAAGCGTGTCGCTGCACGCCTGACCAAGTGACGCGTTACCAAGGCAAACTCAGCGGGCCATTGCTAGACCGCATTGACTTGCAGGTAGAAGTGCCCACGCTGACCGCCGATGTGTTGATGCAGTCCACACCTGGCGAGTCCACAGCGACGGTGCGTGCACGATGCTTGGCCGCGCATGCAAAGGCCGTGGCGCGACAAGGCTCGCCCAACCAAGCCCTGCAAGGTCAAGCTTTGGAAGCGCACATCCAGCTAGATGCTGCCGCGGCCACGTTTTTGCAAAATGCGGCCACCAAGCTGGGCTGGTCGAGCCGCAGCACTCACCGAGCGTTGCGCGTGGCACGCACCATTGCAGACCTTGCAAACAGCGACAGCGTGCAAGTGACACATGTGGCAGAGGCCCTGCAATACCGACGCGTGCTGCATTAAGCGCCAACACTCTGCGCTGGACACGGCATAAATCACGTTGGCGTCAGGCGGTCAATTCAAGGCTACGTATCATTGAATGTCCATGCCCCATTCCCGTTTTACTGCCCGCGACGCCCGCTTTGTTTGGGCACTTTCTGTGCTGCAACTCGTCAGCTGGGGCAGTGTGTTTTACGGTTTCGCTTTGTTCATGGCACCGCTTGAACTTGCCTTGGGCATGAGCCGCGCCGAATCGTCGCTGGGGTTCAGTTTGATGTTGCTGACCGAAGGTGTATTGGCTTTTCCTGTGGGTCGCTGGATTGACCGTGGCCATGAACGTGTGGTGATGACAGGCGGGTCATTGCTCGTGGCATTGGCGTTTGTGCTGCACAGCCAAATCAACACCGTGTTTGCGTTTTATGCGGTGTGGGCATTATTGGGCGTTGGCTTGGCAGGCACCTTGTACCCACCTGCGTTTGCGGTGCTGACACGGCGATTTCCACAGCACTTCAGACGCGCCATCATCATCCTCACGTTTTTGGGCGGCTTGGCCAGCACGGTGTTTATTCCGCTCGTGGCGTGGCTCATCGAGGCATTGGGTTGGCGCGATGCACTGTGCGTGTTGGCCGCCCTGCACCTGTTGGTGTGTGCGCCCGTGCATTGGCTGCTGCTACACCATGCACCACAGCGCACGGTGTTGGCATCCACGCACACCGACAGCGCCACGCTTTGGCACTTCGTGCGCCAGCCTCAGTTTTGGCTACTGGCCACATTTGTGGTGTTGCTCATGGGCGTGACCTCTGCCCTACCCGCTCATATGGTGAGCTTGCTACGCGAAAGTGGCATGGCCGAATCATGGGCCATTGCGGTACCTGCCAGCATTGGCGTGCTGCAAGTGATGGGCCGTTTGGGCTTGTATGTGAGCGAACACCGCGTGGATGTGCATGCCACCAACCGTTGGGTGACGGTGCTGATTCCGCTCGGGTTTTTAACGCTGCTGATTGGCGCAGGCCATGGGTTGTGGGGCGTGTTGTTTGTGGTGTTTTATGGGCTGGGCAATGGCATGCTCACCATCGTCAAAGGCACCGTGATGGCGCAATACGTGAGCCGTGAGCACATGGGCAGCTTGAACGGTTTGTTGGGTTTACCGATGGCATTGGCCCGCTCCGCAGCCCCGTGGTTGATGGGGCTGCTGTGGTCTGTTGAGGCGGGTTACACCGTTGGCTTGTGGTGGATGTTGTCTGCCAGTGTGGTGGGTGTGGCGGCGTTGTGGTTGGCGCAAAAACACAAACACCTCTAGGGATCTAGGGATTCACTCGGTCATCAATCAAAAGTCCCGCCTAGCGGGACTTTTGTGAAATGTGGATTAAGCGCTGTGCTTACAAATTAGGTGCCAGCAAACGTTCCAAATCTTTCACCGCCACACCTTGACGGTGGGCCAAATCGTGCACTTGGTCTTCGCCAATGCGGCCCACATTGAAGTACGTCGCTTCGGGGTGTGCCAAGTAAAAACCGCTCACACTGGCTGCAGGTGTCATGGCCAGGCTGCTGGTCAGGCCCATGTCGATCTCGTCGCACTGCAACAAAGCAAACATGTCTTGCTTGGCACTGTGGTCTGGGCAAGCTGGGTAGCCGGGCGCGGGACGAATGCCTTGGTATTTTTCTTTGATCAGGTCTTCGTTGCTCAATGCCTCATCTGCGGCGTAGCCCCACAAATCGGTGCGCACGCGCTGGTGCATGCACTCGGCAAAGGCTTCGGCCAAGCGATCGGCCAAGGCTTTGAAGAGAATGGCCGAGTAGTCGTCGTGCGCATCGACGAAACGCTTTTCTTGCTTCTCAGCACCGAGGCCTGCGGTGACGGCAAACAAGCCCACGTAATCGGCGGCTTGGGTTTGATCGGCCACAAAGTCGGCCAGGCAACGGTTGGGGTTGTTGTTTGGCTTCACCGTTTGTTGGCGCAAGCCGTGCCACGTCATCACCTGCTGTTGGCGGGTTTCGTCAGCGTACAAAACAATGTCGTCCCCCACGCGCTGCGCTGGGTACAAGCCCACCACCGCGCTGGCGGTGAGCCAGCGGTTGGCGATGATTTTTTTCAGCATCGCTTGGCCGTCGGCGAACACCTTTTTGGCTTCCGCACCCACCACGGCATCTTCCAAGATGGCGGGGAAAGGGCCTGCCAAATCCCACGTTTGGAAGAACGGCGCCCAGTCGATGTATTTCACTAGCTCGGCGAGGTCAAAGTTTTTGAACACGCGGCGGCCAATGAACTTTGGCTTGGCGGGTTTGTAGTGATCAAAACTCACAGGTGTGGCGTTGGCACGCGCTTGGGCCAAGGTGACCAACGGCGTTTGCTTTTTGTGGGCGTGTTGCTCGCGCACGTTGGCGTAGTCGGCATTCAAGTCGGCAATGTATTTAGCGGCTTGGTCTGACAACAAGCCTTGCGCCACGCTCACGCTGCGCGAGGCATCGGGCACGTACACCACAGGGCCATCGTAGTGCGGCGCAATCTTCACGGCGGTGTGCACGCGGCTACAGGTGGCGCCACCAATCATCAGCGGCATCATGCGGCTGCGGAAGTAATCGTCCTTTTGCATTTCGCCTGCGACGTATTGCATCTCTTCCAAACTCGGTGTGATGAGACCCGACAAGCCAATGATGTCTGCGCCCTCTTCTTTGGCCTTGGCCAAAATTTCGTGACAAGGCACCATCACGCCCATGTTCACCACTTCGTAGTTGTTGCACTGTAAAACCACGGTGACGATGTTTTTGCCAATGTCGTGCACATCGCCCTTGACGGTGGCGATGACGATCTTGCCCTTGGCTTTCACGTCTTGGCCCGCTTCAGCTTGCAA
>JACCDZ010462586.1_pt1 | contig 11404 bp, 9 predicted proteins | sample 7449551 | NCBI WGS metagenome assembly JACCDZ01 (sample SAMN15323452, study PRJNA562643) | freshwater metagenome | isolation source: river surface water | place: USA:Blue River Watershed | collected 2017-08-18
GCCCAGGGGGCATGGGCATGATGCCGCCACAGGCGCCGGCGTCCGGAGCGGGCCCAGGTGCCCCGGGCATGCAGGGGATGATGGGCATGCACCAGCAGATGGAGCGGCGCATGGCCATGATGGAGCAGATGATGCAAATGATGGTGGACCGCGAGGCCGCCATGCCACGCAAGTAACGCCGGGGAGGCCACCATGAACCACTCGCCCCATGACCCGCAGCCGTCCTTCTGGAAGTCGCCGGCCGGCCTGGCCTTCGTCGTGGCCGCGGTGGTGGGCGGCTTCTACCTGTTCACCGAGCACCGGGCTCACCTGTACGGATTCCTGCCGTACTTGTTCCTGGCCGCCTGCCCCCTGATGCATCTGTTCATGCACCGCGGCCACCACCATGGCGGGCACCATCACGATCGCTCACAAGGCGACTCACGCGGAGGCAGCGATGACCGACGCAAGCAGTGACTACGGCCTGTGGGGCCTGGTGGCCCTGAACGTGTTCGTCTTCGTGGGCTTTGCCTACAGCTTCTTTAAGCCCACCAACCTACGCGACTGGCGCAGCTTCGGCGCCTACACGGCCTTCATCGTGGCGCTGTTCGCGGAGATGTACGGCTTTCCCTTGACCATCTACCTGCTGTCCGGGTGGCTGGGGCAGCGCTTTCCCACCGTGAACCTCTTCGGCCATGAAGCCGGGCACCTGTGGTGGCTGCTGACCGGCCAGCAAGGCGATCCGCACGGCGGGATCCTGCACCTTCTGAGCTACGTGTTCATCGGCGCGGGCTTCTGGCTGCTGTCCAAGTCGTGGCATGTCCTGTACCACGCCCAGCGCCGCCACGAGCTGGCCACCCAGGGGCCCTATGAGTTAGTGCGCCACCCGCAATACATCGGCTTCGTCGCCATCATGGCCGGCTTCCTGCTGCAGTGGCCGACGCTTCTGACGCTGGCCATGTTCCCCGTGATGGTGGTGATGTACGTGCGCCTGGCCATCAACGAGGAGCGTGACTCCGAGGCGGCCTTCGGCGACGCCTGGCGTCGCTATGCGGCGGCAACCCCGCGCTTCATCCCCTGCACGGCCAGGCAACGCGATGCGAAGCCCTTCGTCGACCATCAAGGGCGCTGAGCTCGCCTCAGGCCTGGGCGCCATCGTCCTGGGGGCAGGCCTGGCGCTGCTGGCACCCCAGGCCCTCCAGGCCCACGCGCTCGCCCTTCTGGTCACCGGGCTGGTGGTCCATGGCGCCGGCATGACCCTCAAGTACCGGCTTGAAAGCCGTCAAGGGCCGCCCCTGTGGTGGGAGCGGGGCCTGTTCTGGCTTTGCTGGGCCTGCCTGGCGGTCCTTGCTGGGTGGTTGCTGGTACGGGTATTGGCAAGATAAAACCATCCGCCCGGCCCGGATCGTCCAGGCCCCAAGAACAAACATAAGGAGAGTGGCGTGCAGGGTTCCAAGCCGATGCCTGGCGAGCACCAGGACGAGCATTCGCATCACCAATACGAGCACGGTGAGCACGCCCACATGCCTGCGCACTCGCCCCCCCCCGGTGAGCAGCCTTCGTCCGCTGCAACGCAGACGAGCCAGGCCGCGGGCGAGTACACCTGTCCCATGCATCCCGAGGTGCGGCAGCCGGGCCCGGGCAAGTGCCCGCGCTGTGGAATGACGCTCCAACTCGCAGGCGCAGCCTCGCCCCACGCCGGACATGCGCCACCTGCCGGACACGGTGCCCATGCGGGACACCATCACCCTGCGCCTGCGGCGCCCACTTCGACCCCACAGAAGAACCCGCCGGCGGGCAGCACGGAGGTGGAGTACACCTGTCCGATGCACCCCCAGGTGCGTCAGCTGGGGCCAGGCAATTGCCCGATCTGCGGCATGGCGCTGGAACCCGTGGTCGCCACGGGGGACGTCGGCGAGAGCGCCGAGCTGCGGGACATGACCCGGCGCTTCTGGATCGGCCTCGCCCTCACGGCGCCCGTCGTCGCCCTGGAGATGGGCGCGCACCTGTTCGACATCGGCCACTTGGTTCCAGCGCAGACCTCCAACTGGATCCAGATGATCCTGGGAACACCCGTGGTGCTGTGGGCAGGCTGGCCGTTTTTCACGCGAGCCTGGGCGTCGCTCAAGAACCGCAGCCTGAACATGTTCACGCTGATCGCCCTGGGCACCGGCGCCGCCTGGATCTACAGCATCGTCGGCACTCTGGCCCCGGGCCTGTTCCCGGCGCAGTTGCGGGGGCACGAAGGCGCGGTCGCGATCTACTTCGAGGCTGCGGCCGTCATCACGGTGCTGGTGCTCCTGGGCCAGGTGCTGGAGCTGCGGGCGCGTGAGAAGACCTCGGGCGCGATCAAGGCCCTGTTGGCGCTGGCCCCCAAGACGGCCGTGCGTGTGGCGGCTGACGGCTCCGACCAGAGCGTCCCGATCGAGACCCTGCAGGTCGGCGACCTGCTGCGGGTGCGACCTGGCGAGAAGGTGCCGGTGGACGGGGAACTCACCGAGGGCAAGGGCACGGTCGATGAATCCATGGTGACCGGTGAGCCGATGCCGGTGGCCAAGGCACCCGGCGCCAAGGTCACGGCAGGCACGATGAACCAGACCGGCGGCTTCGTCATGCGGGCCGAGAAAGTCGGCGCCGATACCCTGCTATCCCAGATCGTGCACATGGTGGCCGCGGCCCAGCGCAGTCGCGCCCCAATCCAGCGCATGGCCGACCAGGTGGCGGCCTGGTTCGTGCCAGCGGTGATCGCGGTGGCCCTGCTGACGTTCATGGCCTGGCTGATGCTGGGGCCCACGCCGGCGTTCTCCTACGCGCTGATCACGGCGGTGGCCGTCCTGATCATCGCCTGCCCGTGCGCCCTGGGCCTGGCGACGCCAATGTCGATCATGGTGGGGGTAGGCCGCGGCGCGCAGCATGGCGTATTGATCCGCGATGCCGAGGCGCTGGAGCGCATGGAGAAGGTCGACACGCTGGTGGTGGACAAGACCGGCACGCTGACCGAAGGTCGACCCAAGGTCGTCCACATCGAGCCGGCCGCCGGATTCGCCCCTGAGGATCTGCTGCAAAAACTCGCCAGCGTGGAGCGCGCCAGCGAGCACCCCCTGGCCATGGCCGTCGTCCAGGCGGCCCAGGATCGGCAGTTGTCGCTGTCCGAGGTCGTGGACTTCGATTCACCGGTGGGCAAAGGGGTCCAGGGAACGGTGGACGGCGTGTCGGTCCTTTGCGGGGCAGCCAAGTTCCTGGCCGAGCACGGGATCGATGTGGGGCCGCTTCAGTCCGTGGCCGAGGCGCAGCGCGCCAGGTCGGCCACTGTGATCTTCGTGGCGATGAATGGCCGACTGGCGGGCTTCGTCGCTATTGCCGATCCGATCAAGGGGACCACGCCCGCCGCCCTGAAGGGCCTGCGCGAGGCCGGGGTTCGCATCGTCATGCTCACGGGTGATGGAAAGACCACGGCGCAAGCCGTGGGCCGAGAGCTGGGAATCGACGAGGTGTTCGCGGAGGTTTTCCCTGAAGACAAGGCCAACATCGTGCAACGCCTGCGCAGCGAGGGCAGAGTGGTGGCCATGGCGGGCGACGGCGTCAATGACGCCCCGGCCCTGGCCGCAGCAGAAGTCGGCATCGCCATGGGCACCGGCACCGACGTGGCGATGGAGAGCGCTGGCGTGACCCTGCTCAAGGGAGACTTGATGGGGATCGTCCGCGCGCGGCGGCTGTCGCACGCCACGATGCGGAACATCCGGCAGAACCTGTTTCTGTCCTTTGCCTACAACGTGGCTGGCATCCCGCTGGCTGCGGGGGTGCTTTACCCATTCTTTGGGTTGCTGCTCTCGCCCGTGGTGGCGGCCGCGGCCATGGCGCTATCGTCGGTCAGCGTCATCGCCAATGCCTTGCGCCTTCGCACGGTGAAGGTCGACTGAGATACCGCATCCAAGCGGCCCGAACATGGGCCATACACTTTTGCGCCGGCAGTCTTCTGAGCCGCCTAGGCGGCGTGAGGCGGCAGAGCGTCGCGAGTGACAACGTCTCTCGTCCGGCGGCAACCAGTCATTCATCACGCAGGACGGAGTTTCCGCTCCTGGCCGGGAGCGGGCCCCAGGCGATCACTCATCGAACGACCGCAACCAGCCTTGACCAGACCTTGTTCAAGGCCACGATTGAATAGGGCTTAGCAGCCCAAATTCGGGCCAATCGTCCCAATAGGCGGCTCAGGTCGTCCCGGGTCTGGGAGCCGGCCCGATGCATCACCACAACGCCAAGAAGCGCCCCCACGCGGGTGAACCAATTGCGCACGTTCGATGAGCCGCTCCGGCCATCCTCCACCGTGAATCTGTAACAGCCGCTGGGATCGGTCCCCGCCCCGACAGACCTTATTCCAAGCCCGACAGACCTTATTCACATGGATCAGCGCTGGACGGTCCCTTCCGAGTTCACTCCACCGTCACGCTCTTCGCCAAATTCCTCGGCTTGTCCACATCCGTCCCCCGCGCCACCGCCGTGTGGTACGACAGCAGCTGCAGCGGCACCACGTGCAGCAGTGGCGACAACGGGCCGTAGTGCTCGGGCATGCGGATCACGTGGATGCCGTCCGCGTTCTCGATGCGCGTGTCCGCATCGGCCAGCACGTACAGCACGCCGCCGCGGGCGCGCACTTCCTGCATGTTGCTTTTCAGCTTTTCCAGCAGCGCGTCGTTGGGGGCCACGGTGACCACCGGCATCTCGCTGGTGACCAGCGCCAGCGGGCCGTGCTTCAGCTCGCCGGCGGCGTAGGCCTCGGCGTGGATGTAGGTGATCTCCTTGAGCTTGAGCGCGCCTTCCAGGGCGATGGGGTAATGCAGCCCCCGGCCCAGGAACAGCGCGTTGTGCTTGCCCGCGAAATCCTCCGCCCACGAGATGATCTGCGGCTCCAGCGCCAGCACCGCGGACAGCGCCGCGGGCAAGTGGCGCATGGCCTTGAGGTGGGCGGCTTCTTCTTGCGCGGTGAGCCGGCCCTTGGCCTGGGCCAGCGCCAGCGTCAGCAGGAACAGGCCCGCCAGCTGGGTGGTGAAGGCCTTGGTGGAGGCCACGCCCACCTCCACGCCCGCCCGCGTGATGTAGGCCAGCTTGCACTCGCGCACCATCGCGGACGTGGACACGTTGCACACCGTGAGCGTGTGCTTCATGCCCAGGGACTGCGCGTGGCGCAGCGCCGCCAGGGTGTCGGCCGTCTCGCCCGACTGGCTGATGGTGACCACCAGCGTGTTGGGGTTGGGCACGGACTCGCGGTAGCGGTACTCGCTGGCGATCTCCACCTGCGTGGGGATCTTGGCGATGGATTCCAGCCAGTACTTGGCCGTGCAGCCACTGTAGTAGCTGGTGCCGCAGGCCAGGATCAGGACGTTGTCGACCTGCTGGAACACACGGTGCGCGCCCTCGCCCGGCGCCGGCGGGTTGCCGGCCTCGAACAGCTCGGGGACGATGGCCTCCACGCCCTCGAGCGTGTCGGCGATGGCGCGCGGCTGCTCGAAGATCTCCTTCTGCATGTAGTGGCGGTAGGGGCCGAGTTCGGCCGCGCCGCTGTGGGCGTGCACGGTCTTGACGGGCCGGTCGGCCGGCTTGCCGCTGCGGTCGGTGACCCAGTAGCGCCCCAGCTGCAGGTCGACCAGGTCGCCTTCCTCCAGGTAGACGATCTGGTCGGTCACGCCGGCCAGGGCCATGGCGTCGCTGGCCAGGAAGTGCTCCTTGCCCCCCTCGCCGACACCCAGCACCAGCGGCGAGCCGGCCCGGGCGCCGACCACGCGGTGCGGCTCGTCCTTGCAGAAGACGGCGATGGCGTAGGCGCCATGCAGCTGCGCCACGGCGGCCTTCACAGCGTCGAACAGGTCGCCTTCGTAAAGGCTGTCCACCAGGTGGGCGATGACCTCGGTGTCCGTCTGGCTGGCGAACGCATAGCCCTTGGCCTGCAGCACGGCGCGCAGCTCGTCGTGGTTCTCGATGATGCCGTTGTGGACCAGCGCGATGCGGCCGGCCTTGTCGGCGGCCGTGGCGCCGGGGCCGTGGCTGAAATGGGGATGGGCGTTGTGCACCGCCGGCGCCCCGTGGGTGGCCCAGCGGGTGTGGGCAATGCCGGTCGTGCCTTCCAGCTTTTCGGCAGTGACCTGCTGCAAAAGCTCGGCCACGCGCTCGGTGCTGCGGGCGCGTCGCAGGCCCTGGGTGTGCACCGCCACGCCGCAGGAGTCATAGCCCCGGTATTCCAGCCGCTGCAGGCCCTGGACGAGGATGGGGACGATGTTGCGGTCCGAGACCGAGGCGACGATGCCACACATGGGGTTTGCTCCTGAGTTGCGGTGACTGTAGGTCGACGAACGAGGAATTTGTGTCCAAAATGAATCGCTTGATGAAATTAAGATTCACCCAGTCCAACATGAGAAATAAAATTCCAAAAAATTTAAAAGATGGAAGATCAATTTCTCGACGCCACCGACCTGCGCCTGCTGGACCTGCTCCAGCAGGACGCCTCACTGAGCAACCTCGCCCTGGCGCAGGCCGTGCACGTGTCGCCGCCCACCTGCCTGCGGCGGGTCAAGCGCCTGCAGGAAGCCGGCCTGATCGAGCGGCAGGTGGCGGTACTCCATGCCGACAGGCTCGGCGCGATGCTGGGGCATGGCCTGGAGGCCATCGTGGAGGTGACGCTGGAGCGCCAGGGCGCCGAGCAGCTGGAGGCCTTCGAGCAGCGCGTGGTGGCCGACGAGGCGGTGCAGCAGTGCTACCGCGTGTCACCCGGCCCGGACTTCATCCTGCACGTGCGCGCGGCCGACATGCCGGCCTACCTGGCCTTGCAGCAGCGCCTGTTCACCAGCGACGCCAACGTGCGCAACGTGAAAGCCTTCTTTTCGGTCCGGCGCGCCAAGTTCGCGCCCCGGCTGCCGCTGCCCGCCAGGCCCTGAGTCACGCCGCCGCGGGCGCACCCCGCAAGGCAGCGCCAGCCTCAGGACTTCTTCTTCGGCCGCTGCCAGTTCGCGATCGACACCTGCTTGCCCCGCGCCACCGACAGCGCGCCGGCCGGCGTGTCCTTGGTGATGGTGGAGCCGCCGCCGATGGTGCCGCCCGCGCCCAGGGTGACCGGCGCGACCAGCACGCAGTTGCTGCCCACGTGCACGTCGGCCTCGATGACGGTGCGGTGCTTGTTGGCGCCGTCGTAGTTGGCGGTGATGCTGCCCGCGCCGTAGTTCACCCGCTCGCCCACCGTGGCATCGCCCAGGTAGGCCAGGTGGTTGGCCTTGGCGCCGGCGGCGAGGGTGGAATTCTTCACCTCCACGAAGTTGCCGATATGCACCTCGGCGCCCAGCTTCGCGCCCGGGCGCAGGCGGGCGAAGGGACCGATGAGGGCGCCCTCGCCCACTTCCACGCCCAGCTTCTCGCCGTCGATGTGGGTGAAGGGATGGATCACCGCGCCCGCCGCGATGCGCGCGTTGGCGATGACGCAGTTCGCGCCGATGCGCACGCCCTCGCCCAGCTGCACGCAGCCCTCGAACACGCAGTTCACGTCGATCTCGACATCGGCCCCGCATGCCAGCGCGCCGCGCACGTCCAGCCGCGCCGGGTCGGCCAGGCGCACGCCCTGCTCCATCAGGCCGCGGGCCAGGCGCAGCTGGTAGGCGCGCTCCAGTTCCGCCAGCTGCAGCGGGCTGTTCACGCCGTCCACCTGCACCTTGTCCGCCGTCTTGAGGGCGGCCACGGGCACGCCGTCCTGCGCGGCGAACTTCACCACGTCGGTCAGGTAGTACTCGCCCTGGGCGTTGTCGTTGGTCAGGCGCGCCAGCCAGGCGCGCATCAGCCGGTTGGGGACGGCCATGAAGCCGGTGTAGACCTCGCGGATGGCGCGCTGGGCCTCGCTGGCGTCCTTGTGCTCGACGATCGCCTTCACCGCCTCGCCCTCGCGCACGATGCGGCCGTAGCCCGTGGGGTCGGGCATGTCCACCGTCAGCAGGGCCAGCTTCTCGCCGCCGCAGGCAGCCACCAGCTCGCGCAGGGTCTCGGTGGCGATCAGCGGGACGTCACCATTGAGCACCAGGCAGGTGCCATCATCGGGCAGCAGCGGCAGCGCCTGCTGGACGGCGTGGCCGGTCCCCAGCTGGGGCTGCTGCAGGACGGTCTCGCAACCGGCCAGGCCGCTGGATTGCGCAAACCCCTGCGCCGCCCGGGCCACCTGGTCGGCGCCATGGCCCGTGACCACGACCACCCGCCGCGGCTTCAACCCCGCGGCCGAGTCGATCACATGGGCCAGCAGGGCGCGGCCGCCCAAACGGTGCAACACTTTGGGCAGGCTGCTTTTCATGCGCGTGCCCTTGCCGGCGGCCATGACCACCACATCCACTGCCGCCATCGACGTCATCGGGTTTCCTCGTTCCTTCATGAACCGACCATTGAATCTCGTCCGGATTATCGGCGCGCTGGCCCTGTCCCTGGCGCTGGGCCTGGGACTGTCCGGATGCAGCGCCATCAAGCTGGGCTACGACAGCCTGCCGCAGCTGGCCTACTGGTGGCTGGACGGGTACTTCGACTTCAACGACGCCCAGTCGCCCCGGGTGCGCGAGGCCCTGTCCCGGCTGCAGCAGTGGCACCGGTCGCAGGAGTTGCCCCAGTACGTGGAGCTCCTGAAGCAGGCCGAGAAGCTGGCGCCCGGCGACATCACGGCAGCCCAGGCCTGCCAGCTGGTCGAGGCAGGCATGGCCCGCCTGCAGCCCCTGGCCGACCAGGCCGAACCGGTGATGGCCGACATCGCGCTGGCCTTCACCCCGGCCCAGCTCACGCACCTGTCCCAGCGCCATGAACGCAACAACGCGGACTTCCGCAAGGAGTGGATCACGGCGCCCGCCGCCGAGGTGCGCGAGCGCCGCATCAAGCAGCTGACAGACCGCTTCGAGCGCGCCTATTCCCGGCTGGAGCCCGCGCAGGTGGCGGTGCTGCGCCTGCAGGTGGAGGCCCATCCCTTCGATGCCGCGCGTACCCTGGCCGAGCGCCAGCGGCGGCAGGCGCAGGCCCTGCAGGCCCTGCGGCAGGTGCAGGCCCCCGGAACGCCGCCGGCCGAGGCGCGCCGACAGGTGCGCCTGCTGCTGGCCCAGGTGACCGCCTCCGCCGACCCGGCCTGGCGCCGCCAACAGGAGGCGATGCTGCAGCAGCAATGCGCCCTGGTCGCCGCCGTGCACAACGCCGCCACGCCAGCACAGCGCGAGCAGCTGGCGCGGCGCCTGCGCGCCTGGCAGCGGGACCTGGGGGACCTCGCGGCCGCCGCGCAATCCTGACCCAGTGGCACCCTGACCCCGCACCGTGGGGCGGGCGAGGGCCTCAGCCCACCGGCCAGACCACGCCGTTGTCGTTGAGGATGGCGTCCAGCGGCACGTCGTGCGGCTCGGGCTCGAGGTCGGCGACGAAGCCGTTGGTGAAGCCCAGGCCCACGGTGAAGGGCTTGGGCTGCAGCGTGGCAAGGGTGCGGTCGTAGAAGCCTCCACCGTACCCCAGGCGGTAGCCGCCGGGGCCGTAGCCCACGCAGGGCACGAACAGCAGGGTCGGGACGATGACCTCGGTGTCCTTGGGCTTGGGAATGCCGTAGGCGTCCTCCTCCATGGGGCAGCCGGGGAACCAGGCGTGGAAGGTGAGGGTCTTGTGGACCTTGTCCACCACCGGCAGGCCGATGCGCCGGCGCTGGGGCTCGTCCAGCAGCTCGCCGTCCTCCTTCCAGCGGTGCAGGGCCGGCAGGGGATCGAACTCGCCCTTGATCGGCCAGTAGGCGCCGATCACGGTGTCGGGACGGCCGACCAGCCAGATGCGCATGACCCGCTGCAGCAGGTCGGCGCGGGCCAGCCGGTCGGGCAGGTGGAGGCGTTCTTCAAGCAGGCGTTGACGCAGGGCTTTTTTTTCCTCGGACTTGTCCATAATTCCCCGATGAAGTTCCGATTGATTCTGACACTGATCGCGGCCACCCTGGCCGGCGCGGCATCGGCCCAGGCCCGCCCCGACCCGCGCGGCGACGAGGTGGCCGTGGAAATGGGCCAGGCCTTCCGCCAAGGCAACAAGGCCCGGCTGGCGCAGCTGCTGCCCCAGCTGCGCGGCCACCCGCTGGAGCCCTGGGGGGCCTACTGGGAGCTGCGCGCCCGCCTGGACACCGCCTCCGGCCAGGAGGTGCAGGACTTCTTCCAGCGCTACGCCGGCACCTACCAGGAAGACCGCCTGCGCAATGACTGGCTGCTGCTGCTGGGGCAGCGGCGCGACTGGACGAACTTCGCCGACCAGCACCCCAGGTTCCGCATGAACGACGACACCCAGGTGCGCTGCTACGCCCTGCTGGTGCAGCAGCTGCGCGAGGGCACGACGCCGGCGCTGCTGGAAGAAGTGCGGCGCCTGTGGTTCGCCCAGCGCGAAGCCGAGGACGCCTGCAGCACGGCCGCCCGCACCCTGGTCAACGAGGCCCCCCGGGCCACACGGCTGACGACGATGGACGTGTGGCGCCGGGCCCGCCTGGCGGCCGAGTACAACAAGCCGCGCGCCGCCGCGCAGGCCGTCGAGATCGTGGCGCCGGCCGCCGACGCGCTGGCGATGGAAGCCATCGCCAACCCGCAGAAGTTCCTGGCCAGCAAGGTCGTGGCCCTGTCCCGCGCGCGCAAGGAGGTCATCGTGCTGGCCCTGGTGCGGCTGGCCGCGACCGACCTGGACGATGCCGCCAAACGGCTGGAGAACAAGTGGGGCCCCATGCTCACCGCCGAGGAGCGCAACTGGGTCTGGGGCGCGATCGGCCGGCAGGCGGCCCAGAGGCTGCAGCCCGACGCCCTGGCCCACTTCGCCCGCGTGACGCGCGATGCCGACCTCACCGACGACATGCTGGCCTGGAAGGCCCGCGCCGCGCTGCGCGCCGGCTCCACGCCGGACTGGAAGGCGCTGCAGGCGGCCGTGGAGGCCATGGGGCCCGCGGCGCAGGCCGATCCCACCTGGGTGTACTGGCGCGCCCGCGCCCTGCTGGCCACCGGCAGCGACGCCGATCGCGCCGAGGGCCGGCGCCTGATGGCCACCATCGCCTCGCCGCGCGGCTTCTACGAGCAGCTGGCGCTGGAGGAACTGGGCCAGAAGGTCACCCTGCCGCCCCGCCCCGCCCCCCTCACCGCCGAGGAGCGCGAAGCCGCGCGCCAGAACCCCGGGCTGCAGCGCGCGCTGCACGCCATCGCCCTGGGCCTGCGCAGCGAGGGCGTGCGCGAGTGGAACTACACCACCAACCTGGCCCGCCCCGGCGGCATGGCCGACCGCGAGCTGCTGGCCGCCGCCGCGCTGGCCTGCGAGCGCGAGGTGTGGGACCGCTGCATCAACACCAGTGAGCGCACGAAGTCCGAGTTCGACCTGGAGCAGCGCTTTCCCATGCCATTCCGCGACGCGGTGGTGCGCCGCAGCCGCGAGA
>JACCDZ011602180.1_pt1 | contig 11403 bp, 9 predicted proteins | sample 7449551 | NCBI WGS metagenome assembly JACCDZ01 (sample SAMN15323452, study PRJNA562643) | freshwater metagenome | isolation source: river surface water | place: USA:Blue River Watershed | collected 2017-08-18
AATAAACTCAGATCTGCGGTTTGCTTGGTGTTGTTCTTCGGTACATTTCACTCCGTCTGAACATTCGTTTACCAATTGGCGTTCGCCATAGCCTTTGGCTGTTAAACGCGATGCGCTTATTCCTTGGGCTATTAACCATGCTCTGGTTGATTTCGCTCGATTATCTGATAATTTTACTGTATTTAACGCTCTACTAAAGTATATCTAACGTAATTGTTGGGACTATGTAATATGTAAAATTATGGGATTCCTGTTTGTGGGCGTGTTTTTATATTTTGTATTTCGCCTAGGGTGCTGTTATAATTTGGATTGTAGCTTTTTTATTTTTTAAAGTTTTAAACTTCTTTATACAAACCAAATAATTGAATTAAATCTGACAGATTTTCAATTTCTAATTTTTCAAAAATTCTTGTTTTATAAGTACTTACGGTAGATTTTTGTAAATCTAGTGCAGTACATATTTCTAAATTTCCATAACCTTCTACCATTAACCTTGCAATTTCAAGCTCACGGTTTGATAGTTGCGCCATTGGATTTATTGGCTTTTTAAAAATATAACTATCGGTAATTTTTTCTTGTATATGCTTACTAAAATATTTACCTGAACTCATTACTAAAGATATAGCATTTTGAATTTCGTGTTCGTTACTCAATTTATTCAAATAACCACAAGCACCAGCTTGTATGTATCTCAAAGCATAAATATCTTCATCATGACCCGAAAATATTAATATTCTGATATTTGGCTGAAGCTTTTTTATAGTTGATATTAAGTTTAACGAATTTCCATCTGGAAACGAAACATCAAGCATTAATAAGTCAATTGGTTCCGTTTGTACAACTTTCATTACATCGGTTAAATTATCCAATTCATGAATTTTTGCACCGCTATATAACTCTTTCAATATAAACGATATTGATTTGGTTACAACTCGGTGGTCATCTGCTGTAATAAAAGTAAAGTTGTGTAATTTTTTTTCCATGTGATTTATAAGGTGTACAATTTACATTGCACGTTTTTGCCCTAGTGTTATTTAAACAATATAATATTTTAGTCTTAATTTACTTTTGTAATATTTTATAAAACAATATAAAATGTTACTTCTGTTTCAACGTTTTGTTTGCTTTTAACATTAATTTTTCCATTAAACAATTCTACAATTTCTTTACAAAGATTTAATCCTAATCCTGCCCCTAAATCTTTAACATCGGCTGCTGCTTTGCCTTGTTGGTAACTATTAAAAATATGCTTTAAATCTTCTTCACTTATGCCGGCACCATTATCTTTTATGGTTACTTTTAAAGTGTGGGTATTGTTTTTACTTTTCTCTATACCTACCCATGCATGTATCACGCCTTTACGTGTAAATTTATTAGCATTTCCTACAATGTTATAAAATAATTGATGTATTTTAACGATGTCTGATGTAATCATTACATCATTTTTTACATGGTTTTCTACAATTAATTTATTTTCATTATTTTCAACAAATTGCGTTAACGCTTTTAAAATTTCATCTAATTCTGTTTTTAAATTAAATGTTGATTTATTTAGTGTTAGCTTTTTGTTTTCGTTTTTAGAAAATTCTAAAATTTGATTGGCTAATAACGATAATGACTGTGTTGTGAATTGTATTGATTTTAACGAATCTTGAACGTCTTCATCGGTTACTTGCTTACTAATTCCACGCGTATAAATTGATATAATATTTAAAGGCGATCTTATTTCGTGGCTTATCATTCCAACAATTCTATTTTTAAAATTTAAGTTTTGTTGAATTTTCTTTTGTGCTTTAACCAAGTTACTTTCGTACATAAATGCTAACCTGGTTAAAAAAGCTAATAATATTGATATTAGAACAATTAAACCAATTAAACCAATTACGGCATAATTGCGTATTTGCTTGTTTTGTTGGTATTGATCTTGAAATTTTTTACGTGCATCGTTGGTAAAAGATACTAAAATATCGTTATACTTTGTTAGCAGCATGTTACTGTACGATAACAATTCTGAATTTACATTGAAAAAGTTAGCGTCTTGATTTTTACTGTTATTTTTTACCGTAGCTAATTTTTTCTTATAATTTAAAAATTCTTTTTGGTAATAATCGTTAGTGGTTTTAAATAGGTTTTGAATTTGTTCTTCAATGCTACCCGAACTCACTTTTTTCCCTTGACGAACTGTTAAAACTACTTTCGATTTTTCTTTTTGTACATCAACTTTACCAGAAATAGCACTTCCTAAACGTGAAAACAATCCCTTTTTTTGAACACTATCAACAGATACAGATGTTTCTACATTTAAACTATCTATAACATCATCGTATTTTATAGCGTTAATTTTAAACAAACCTTCATTTGTTTGTACACTTGGCTTAATTTCTACTTTACGTAACGAATCTATTTTTTTGTTAATATCGTTTACCGAAGTTTGCAACCCTTTATCTTTGTTTAAATACATTGAAAAAGTTGAACTTTTATCGGCCGTATGAACTAAGTTTTTAATGTTTTTATTTAAACTATCAAGCGCTTCATTGTAATTCACCAAATACTTTTCGTCTTTGGTTTGCATATAATATTGCAAATTATACTGCGCGGTAATATAATCGTTTTTAGTTAAATCGCTAAAGTGCTTTGCTTGTTCAGAAATGTGCATTTCAGCCTCAATTTCTTCAAGTTTAGGCTCATTAAAAATTTCATTATAAACAATTACCAATAATAAAATTTGAAAAACAATTACACTTACAACCAAAGTATAATGCACTGCTTTACGGTATTTAAAACTACCTTTTTTAAAGTTTAATTCATTAACTTTTTCTATTTCCAAAATAATTTAGTCTATTAAATTTATATATCACTATTTTTTTAAATACTATTATTCAAAGTATTTAACTGCCTATTAATTAAACTACTAATTGTTTATTATTTAAAATTATTATGGTAAAGTGTTTTTCAAAAAACTGGTTTATTTTAATTTACAAATATATAAAATTTAAATAATTAAACAGGTAGTGAATTATTCTAAATTAGGTTTTTATGATTTGTATTTGTTTTATATCATACGCATATTTATGTTATTTTCTTTTAAATATACAAAATTTAAACGAATAACATAAAAATAGTATTAATTTTTTAATAAATAGTTATTTTGTTTGATTTTTAAGTTTTGATAATTTATTATGAATTTTTCGTTTTTTTATTGAATAAAATGTAATTAAAAAGACTATTTAGTATTATTTGATGCTTTAAAAAGGCGTAATTCGTCCCAAGAAAAAGCATCGCCAATTTCAGATTTTATTTCGGTTAGCGTTTTTTCTTCGTTTTTTTCGAATATTTTTTGCAGTTGCAACAGTTTCTTTTTCGATAATACTTCGGTAATATCAATTTGCTCCTCAGCAATTAATCTAGTAATATGTTGATATATTGTACCCACAGATAGTTTTCTTTGGGTAGCAATTTGTTCAACAGTAAATTTTTGTTTAAATAAAAACAAAGTTTTATTGGTAGTACTTTCTTTAACCACTTTTGGTTTCGATTTTTTTTGGGTTTCTTCTATCTCATCATCATCACTAACCAAAAGCTGCTTTCGTAACGTTTCATGAATTGTTGTTAAATGATTTAGTTTGTAAACACTTTGCTCTTTGGTTTGTAAATTTTGGTTTGTAAATAATTCATCTTTTACAAATAATTCAACCATTTTATTAGTTTTAAGCAATTTTAAAACCATTTTAATATGTTGGTCTTCAAAAGTGCGTAATTGTTCGGTAAAAAGTACAAAACCCTTTTTCTTTTTAGATTGTTCTAATACAAACAAAGTATCAAAAGCCAATTCATCTAATTTTGGATAAAAATATGTGTACGCTTTTGTAAAACGTTGTTTTAAAAAATCGATTCTAAAATCGGGTGCAGTAAAAATAGTATGCAATTCATTTAAAAACTGTAAACCTACTTTATACAATTGTTCTAATAAACTATTTTGCTTTTCGGCCCAAGATTTATAAACTTTTCTGGTAGCATTAGCATCGGGCACCCAAGTTTCAATCCATTTGTAAAAGTCGTTAAATTGTTGTTGCCAATAAAACGTATCGTAAATTTGTTGCCATAAATACACCATTTTACTTTGTAACAATACATTGTTATGCTGTATTTGTGTACTTAAATTGGTAAAATGTATAATATTTTCATCGGCATTTAATTGTTTAAAAGCTACCGGCTTTGTTAAAACCAAACCTTGTAAAGTACGTAAACGCGATAAAGCCACATATGCTTGCCCACTCATAAAAACATCGTTAATATCTAATACAGCTTTATCAAACGTTAGTCCTTGTGATTTATGAACAGTAATTGCCCAAGCCAATTTTAAGGGATATTGTACAAAAGTACCCAAAACCTCTTCTTCAATTTCTTTGGTTTGATCGTTTAAAACGTAACGTACATTTTGCCATTCATATTTTTCAACGGTAATTTTCACGTTGTCTTCAGGTAAATACACTTCAATTTCGTTTTCCGATACATAAAAAACAGTTCCAATTTTTCCGTTATAATAACGTTTTTCAAAACTTAAATCGTTTTTAACAAACATTACTTGAGCTCCTTTTTTTAAAACCAATTCGTTTTCTAATGGATACATTTTATCGGGAAAATCGCCAATAATTTCGGGTAAAAACACAAATTCATTCCCTTTTAAAATAGCCAATTGGTTTGCATTCATTTCATCGGCTTTACGGTTGTGTGTAGTAAGTGTTATATAACCTTTATTTTGTTGATAATCAAAATGTTCGTTAACTTGTTTTGCTAATAAATCGTAATCAAAAGCTGTGAGTGTATTGCTTCTAAAATTGTTTAATAGTTTTATAAAATTAGCATCATCTTGACGGAAAATTTTAGTTAATTCAATACAAATAGGCAATTCGGTTTGCATTACCCATGCATTAAAAAAATAAATACCGTTGTAAAAATTTTTAAGTACATTCCATTCATTTTGTTTAACTACTGGCGGCAACTGCCACAAATCGCCAATAAATAAAACCTGTACACCACCAAATGGTTCAACCGATTTGCGTATAGATTGTAGCAATTCGTTCATAGCATCTAACACATCAGCACGCAACATAGAAACTTCATCAATAACTAAAAGTTCTAAACTTTTAATAATGTTTTGTTTGGTTTGTTGCATTTTAAAATGCCTTTTTATAGTTTGTTTGGTTTCAAAATACAAACCATTTAATGAATTTTTATATTCGGTTGTTGGTATATACGAAGCAAACGGCAACTGAAAAAAAGAATGTATAGTTACACCACCCGCATTTAGTGCTGCTATACCAGTAGGCGCAACAACTACCGTATTTTTATGGGTAGTTTTTAAAATAGTTTTAAGCAAAGTAGTTTTACCTGTACCTGCTTTACCGGTTAAAAAAACATTTTTATTGGTGTGCTGTATGTATTGTAAAACTAATTGTGCTTCGGGTGTCATTTTGTAAATATTTACAGTTGCAATTTAATCATAAAAACAAAAAAAACCCGTAACATTTAAATATTACAGGTTTTGTAGTTTGTAAATTAAAAACTATTTTTTAGTTTCCTTTTTCTCTGTTTTAGCAGGCTCTTCTTTTTTAGTTTCAACTTTTTTACCCGTTTTTTCCTCGTACTGTTTATGTAATAAGTCTAAAACTTCCTGAGTTAAATCGTATTGTTCTTTAGCATATAAAACCGATGCTGCATCGCCCGTTCCATAAATATAATCGTAGCCTTTTTCTTTACCATAGCTTTTAATGAATTTTTTCATTCTAGAAACCATTGAATCGCGTTCAACAGCACTTTCCTCTTGAAATTTCTTCATATAATTTTGTTCCTTATCTGCTAAAGTTTGTTGACGACGTTCTAATTCTGCCTGACGTTTTTGTGCCCATTCCATACCTTTTGTTTGCGCCGATTTTTGTAAATCTAACACATCGTTCTGGAATCTACGAGCATCGCTTTCTAATTCATTTTTCATTTTATCAGACATTGTTTTGAATTTAGCTTCAAAATCTTTGAACTCCTGATAATCTTTCATTAATACTTCCGTATCTATATATGCTGTTTTTAAAGCACCTGTTTGTGTTGCGCTTTTAGAATCGTTTCCTTTTACTGCTGTTTCTTTATTGCATGCCATTAAAGTAAAAACTGCTGCAACTAACACCATTATTTTTTTCATAGATGGTTATTTTTTAAAATTTTAATTTTCAACAAAAGTATTTAAAATTCTTTAATTTGATTTATTATAGAAAATTTAAATACAATTTTAATTTTTAATTATTTCTATTTATAAAAAACGAATGCTATATTTTCGTTTTAAAGGATTTTTAGATTTTTTTGATATGGATATTCATTTTAATATAAAATCGTTTAAAAAAAACTATTTAAAATTATTTTTTTAAAATATAGATGTGCGATGAATACTCTTTTTTAAAAAAACCATACAAATTTGATACAAATCCTATAAAAAAAGCTTTTAATACATTTTTACTATTGCTTTTATACTTTTCAGATAATAACGAAACATAAAAACTATCAAAATACATAGGTTTTATATGCATAAGTGTAAATTGATGTTGTAAACCTATTTTTTTTATAGACTGTTTACTAAAATGCCAAAGATGTCTAGGTACATCCCAAGCAGCCCAGTATTGTTTATAATACTTTGCATCGTACGATTTATAATTGGGAACTGCAATAACTAAAATCCCATCTTCTTTTAAGTGATTTTTAAAAAATGTAAAATATTCATTTAAATCAGTTACGTGTTCTAACACATGCCAAAGTGTAATAACATCAAACAAATCATTGTTTATTTCTTTAATAGATTTTTTTACAGTTACATTTTTATTTTGTGTTAAATTACGTGCAGTTGTATTTGGTTCTACCCCTACTCCTTGTACTGAAAATGTATCAATTCCATACTTTAAAAAATCACCTGTTCCGCATCCTATATCTAAAACTTTTAGGTATTGCTTATTAGTTTGTTTTTTAATTAAATTCCACTTGCTTTTTATAGTGTAGTTTTTTACTAATTGATATACTTTTTCAAACCAATTTCTAGTTCCATCGGTATGAGAAATATAATCTGCACTTTGATAATAACTTTCTAATTTATCAAAAGAAGTAAATTTGGTTTCGTACATTTCAAATGCATCGTTGTAAACTAATTCAAATTTTTCTTTTGAAACACTATAATCTGTAAGTATTTGTTTTGATTTTATCGACATATCTTCTAAATAAAAAAGAGTTTGTTCCACGTGAAACAAACCTATCTTCCCATATGAATTAAAAGTATTGAAATATCCGAAGGTGCTACGCCACTAATACGTGATGCTTGCGATATAGTAACAGGACGTATCTTTTTTAATTTTTCTTTAGCTTCATAAGACATTGATTTAATTTTATCATAATCAAAATTCTCAGGAATACGTACATCTTCTAACCTATTCAGTTTATCTGCATTATTTTTTTCCTTTTCAATATATCCAGAATATTTAACTTGAATAATAGCTTGATCAATAATTTCTTGATCTAATTCATGCGTATGTATATAATTCTTTACACCTTCAAAGCGTAAAATATCAGTATCAGCTAACTGAGGACGCGAAAATACTTTAAACATTTTATCAGGTTGTTTCATTGGTTCACTTAGCTTTTCTTCTAAAATAGGATTTGCTTCAATTGGCTTAACCGATGTTTCTTTAAAATATTGTACAAATTTCTCTGATGCATCTAGCTTATACTCCATTCTTTTTAAACGATCAACTCGAGCTAAACCTATTTCAAAACCTTTAGGTGTTAACCTAAAATCGGCGTTATCTTGGCGTAACAATGTTCTATATTCTGCGCGTGAAGTAAACATACGGTAAGGTTCCTCAGTACCTTTTGTAATTAAATCATCAATTAAAACACCAATATAAGCTTCGTTTCTTTTTAAAATAAAAGGTTCTTTATTTTGTACTTTTAAAGCAGCATTGATACCTGCCATTAAACCTTGTGCAGCAGCTTCTTCATATCCTGTTGTACCATTAATTTGTCCTGCAAAAAACAAACCTTCAACCAATTTAGTTTCTAAAGTATGTTTTAGCTGTGTAGGCGGGAAATAATCGTATTCAATAGCATATCCAGGTCTAAAAAACTTCACTTTTTCAAAACCTACAACGCTGCGTAAAGCTTTAAATTGTACATCTTCTGGTAACGATGTTGAAAAACCATTTACATATACTTCAACTGTATTCCAACCTTCTGGTTCTACAAAAAGTTGATGGCGGTCTTTATCAGCGAAACGATTAATTTTATCTTCAATAGATGGGCAATAACGTGGACCTAAACTTTGAATTCTACCATTAAACATTGGCGAACGATCAAAGCCTTCACGCAATAAATTATGTACTTCAGGCGATGTATAAGTCATGTAACAAGAACGCTGCTGTTGCAATGGTTTTGTTACATCAGAATAAGAAAATTTCTGAGGAATAGTATCACCAGGTTGTTCTTCCATTTTTGAATAATCTAACGATCTGCCATCAACACGTGGTGGTGTTCCCGTTTTCATTCTACCAGCTTCAAAACCTATTTTTACTAAATCTTCAGTGATACCAAATGATGCACTTTCACCTGCTCTACCACCACCAAACTGACGTTCTCCAATATGAATCAATCCATTTAAAAAAGTACCATTTGTAAGAACAATAGTTTCTGCTTTAATTTCTATACCAAGATTAGTTCTAACACCTATAACTTTATAATTTTCTATCAACAGTCCTGAAACCATTTCCTGATAAAAATCTAAATTTTCAGTACCTTCTAACATCATGCGCCAAGTTTCAGCAAAACGCATTCTGTCGCTTTGACAACGTGGCGACCACATAGCAGGACCTTTAGAAATATTCAACATTTTAAACTGTATAGCCGATTGATCTGATACAATACCAGAGTAACCACCCAAAGCATCAATCTCACGAACTATTTGTCCTTTTGCAATTCCACCCATAGCAGGATTACAACTCATTTGGGCAATATTTTGAAGACTCATTGTTACCAATAATGTTTTCATACCCATATTTGCAGCAGCAGCAGCAGCTTCAGAACCAGCATGACCTGCACCAACTACAATAACATCATATTTATCTTGAAATATACTCATTGTTCCACGTGAAACATTTTAATTAATGAAATAAAAATTATTGTTCCACGTGGAACATATTAATTTTTTCTTGTTCTTTTAAACGCATTAATTGTGCGTCTTCTTCAGTTTTATCCTTATAACCACAGTAATGTAAAACACCATGACTCATAACTCTTAATAACTCATTCTGGAACGATACCTCGTATTCTTTTGCATTCTCTTCAATTCGTTCTACCGAAATAAATATATCTCCCGAAATTAAATCACCAATACAGTAATCAAAGCTTATAATATCAGTTAGCGTATCGTGCTGTAAATACTCTAAATTAATTTTATGTAAATATTCATCATCACAAAAAATGTAATTTATTTCTCCTGCTTCTTTATCCTCAGATTCAATTATAGCATCAATCCATTCCTCGTAAATAGCTTCATTTTCCAGCGTAAAAGTGGTTTCGTAATTAAAAATTACCATAATTTTTAGATTAAAATACTTGCAAAGTTACAACGAAACTAAAAAAGGTATCTAAAAATAATAATAAAATATATAAAATATTGAATATCAAATATTTAAATAAATATTCTATTAAAGATCCACACAATCTATATAAACATTTAACTATTTACCTATATACCCCTATCACCTTTTAATCATTTAACTATTTACTTATATAACCCTAGATCCACTTAACCACATAACCAAAACATCAATTCAACTTTAAAACAGTTTTCAACATATACTAAATAAAAGAAAAATATATTTTTAAAATTTAAAAAAAGTTTCTTTTTAATAATGCTTGTTAATAGGTTGAATAACTTTTTTACTTTTTTATATGATTTGTTAGTTATTAGTAGTTATTAACATTATATTAACTTTTAAGATACTTAAAATCAATAATATAATATATTTAATGTTTATATCTATTTATCTTTTTAATAGTTTTATTTAATATTTTATTTTCAATTTTATGTGAATATCCCTGTTTATTTTGTTTATAAATGGTGAATATTTTTAAATACTTTTTTTGGTTTTATATTCTTTTTTTGTGCCTTATACTTTTTAATCTATTTTTTTACAAATAGTTTTATAAACTTATCAACGTTTATTAACATAGGTTATTAATAAGTGTTTGTTGTTTATTAATAAATTGTAATTTAAATAGCTTTATTTATTTAAATATCATATTATCAGTTAGTTAAGTTATAAAAATTAGATTCTTCTTGTAGAAATAGTTCTACATATAACTACCTGTAAATGAACTACATTTGTAATGGGTATAATATAATTTATTAAATTATAACTGGTTATATAGTTACTTTCTTTTTACAACTAGTTTAATGCATTATTTCATGGATCTTAATATAAAAAATAGCGTTATAATTATTGCTGATACAAACCTTATATACGCACAAAATTTGGTTGATTCACTTTTAAGTTTTCATAAAAATGCTACTTTTTTAATAGCTAATTCGTTTAATGAATTACAAAATTTAATAGAAAGTAATAATGTATATTTATTAATTACCGATATTTATTTTTACGATATCACTATTTTAAGTTCAATACCAATTTTTTTAAAACAAAACAAAAACCTTAAAATACTTATTAATTCCAATTTACCCGAAGAGATTTACGCGATACGCAGTATTTCTTCAGGGGCTCATGGTTATGTAACTAAAGATAAACCTGTTAATTATTTACATAATGCAATACTACACGTATTACAAAATTCAAAATTTTTAAGCGATTTAATTCAAAATAAAATTGTAAATAGCTTTTTTACAAATAGTTCTATTAATTTATTGAATAAACTTTCTAATCGCGAATTACAAATTGCACAATTTTGGTATAACGGTGTTAATAATGTTGATGTTGCTAAAATATTACAAATACAACCAGCTACTTTAAAAGGCTATTACAGAAACATTATTTTTAAAAAAACACAAGTAAACAGTTACCTTCAACTATTTCAACTATTTGATTTGTAGTTTTTTAAGTTTTATTTTTAACTTTTTATTACAAAATAACTTATTTAAAATTTGTAGTATTAATTCTACAAATATTAACCCGTTGGGTGTAATTATTTGCAGTAAAATAGACTGATTAGATATTGGTCAAGATACTGAATTTCAGTATCTTGAAGTCGCTAAACAAACCAATATCTATGTCAAATATAGTGAAAAATTATTTTAGAGTTTTAGAAGTTATAAGTTCATTGAATTTTGAATTAGAATTTAAATCAGGAGTAGGTAGA
>JACCDZ011840618.1_pt1 | contig 11403 bp, 11 predicted proteins | sample 7449551 | NCBI WGS metagenome assembly JACCDZ01 (sample SAMN15323452, study PRJNA562643) | freshwater metagenome | isolation source: river surface water | place: USA:Blue River Watershed | collected 2017-08-18
CCTGAGAAATATTTCGCCTAAATACCAGCCGCAATGAAGCGATGATTTTCTTTGGCTTTGTCAGCATTTCACTGATGGCTTTCGCGATAATATCAAGTCCTGCGCGCACAATGGAGCATTGGGCATAGCCATGTTTTTTGAGTTTGAAAGCAAGAAGTTTTTTCGTGTGACTGGGTTTCAGGTGCTTGATAAGGCGCTGGAACCGCTTTAGCAGTTACTGTCATGTAGTGTGGAATTTATTAGAGAAACACCTTATGGCACGTAGCTCGGATGAAGCATATCAGAAGTTAAATATCAAAGGTCTGACAATACTTTCCGACGATGAAATTGCTGAGCTTTCGTATAAAGAGCCAAAGCTTGTACAGCGCCCTATTTTAGAAAGCAGTACAAAAGCTGTGATTGCGCGCCCACCTCAGGAGATGATTGCTATTTTAGAATGAATTGTCTACCATGATGCCCTTTGTTTCTGATGATGGTGAATAAAATGAAATTTACTTTACTAAAGACAAGCAGTAAGGCTCGTCGAGGTAAGTTATATTTTGAGCGTGGTGTCGTTGAAACTCCTGCTTTTATGCCAGTAGGAACATATGGTGCAGTAAAATCATTGTCCCCTGAGGATATTAAAGTAACAGGTGCTGAGATTCTGCTTGGAAACACGTTCCATTTATGGTTAAGACCTGGGACTGAAATCATTAAAATGCACGGAGATCTGCATGATTTTATGCGATGGCAAGGTCCGATCTTAACAGACTCTGGCGGCTTTCAGGTGTTTAGCCTCGGCGCGCTTAGAAAATTAACTGAAGAAGGGGTGACCTTTCGCTCGCCACTTGACGGTGCCAAAGTATTTCTTGATCCAGAAACTTCAATGCAAATTCAGCGTGATTTAGGCTCTGATATTGTCATGTGTTTTGATGAATGCACCCCATACCCTGCTACGGAATCAGAAGCAAGAAAATCGATGGAGCTTTCCATGCGCTGGGCATTAAGAAGCAAAGTTGCACATGGCAATAATCCTGCTGCTTTATTTGGCATTATTCAAGGCGGAATGTATGAGCATTTGCGTGATGCATCATTGGTAGCGTTGACAGAAATTGGATTTGATGGCTATGCAATTGGAGGACTGTCCGTAGGTGAACCAAAATCGGAAATGATCCGTATTTTAAATCATCTGGCGCATCAGATGCCAAACGATAAACCGCGCTACCTAATGGGGGTGGGGAAACCACAAGATCTTATCGAAGGCGTGCGCCGTGGAATTGATATGTTCGACTGTGTGATGCCGTCAAGAAATGCCAGAAACGGACATTTATTTGTTAAGAATGGTGTGATTAGAATTCGAAATAGTCAGTATAAAACAGATACCTCTCCCTTGGATGATAGTTGTGATTGTTATACATGTAGAAATTTTTCCCGCAGTTATTTGCATCATTTAGACAAAACAAAAGAAAGCCTGGGTGCGCGCCTTAACACCATCCATAATATCACGTACTACCAGCGTTTAATGAAGGACATTCGTAACACCTTAGATAAAGATAGATTTGAGTGCTTTGTAGAAGAGTTTTATCGTAATATTGGTCAGGAAGTTCCTAAGCTTAAACTTTAGCAAACCGTTTGCTGAAAGTGACCAAAATAGTGTTTGACATCATTATGCTTTTAGCTAGAATGGCACCTGTTCTTGCGGCTGCAAGGAAGTTCATTTTACTAAATTGCACAAGTTTTGTGCCAGAGTGGCGAAATTGGTAGACGCAGTGGATTCAAAATCCACCGGTGGCGACACTGTGCCGGTTCGAGTCCGGCCTCTGGTACCAAAAGATAGGATATATCCCTGTTTAGTTGATTGTTTCACATACGGCAGAGACAAAAAAAGGATACAATACCCAATACTCAAAAGATTATCCAAGCCGATGTAATCAGGTGTTTGAAATCAGCGTTAACCCCAGCTACTTTGATCAGAATGTATCACTCTAGTTATAACAGATATTTCTCTTTAATGACTTTTATCTGATCTCGGACTTGTCCTGCCTCTTCAAACTCAAGATTTCTGGCGTGATCCTTCATGGTTTTTTCGAGTTTTTTTATCAGGTTAATGGCTTCTTTGACGCCCAAAATCTCATCGACCTGAATATCAGTAACTTTTTTCCTGGCGTTATTTTTCGCGCTTTTTTTACTCAATTCGGGAGATAGCTCAAATAAGTCGCCGACCTTCTTTTTAATGGAGGCTGGGGTGATACCGTGCTTGGTGTTAAACACTTGTTGCTTGTTGCGTCGGCGCAACGTTTCATCCATGGCTCGTTGCATTGATCCTGTGATGACCTCAGCATAAAGAATAGCTTTGCCATTGATGTGGCGAGCAGCTCGCCCAATAGTTTGAATCAAAGAGCGCTCTGAGCGCAAAAATCCTTCTTTGTCCGCATCAAAGATGAGTACCGTGCTGACCTCAGGCATATCTAAACCTTCGCGTAATAGATTGATTCCGACAAGCACATCAAAAACGCCCAAACGCAAATCGCGAATGATTTCCACGCGTTCGACCGTATCAACATCAGCATGCAGATAACGGACATTGACGCCATGTTCAGCTAAGTAATCGGTTAAATCTTCAGCCATGCGCTTGGTGAGGGTAGTGATGAGTATACGTTCATCTTTGCTCACAGCTTTGTTGATCTCCGATAATGCATCATCAACTTGAATAGTTACGGGTCTTACTTCAACAATTGGATCTAATAATCCCGTTGGACGCACCACTTGTTCAGCCACGTTTTGTTGATGTTTCGCCTCATACTCGGCAGGGGTTGCTGAGACATAAATTGCCTGTGAGATAAGCGCCTCAAATTCATGGAATTTTAAAGGGCGATTATCCAAGGCAGATGGCAGACGAAAACCATAATTGACCAGGTTTTCTTTGCGTGAGCGATCTCCTTTGTACATTCCGCCAAACTGCGGAATGGTCACATGCGACTCATCGATCACGATAAAAGCATTTTCAGGCAAATAATCTAATAAAGTCGGTGGTGGTTCGCCAGGGGCGCGTGCAGAAAGCAGCCGTGAATAGTTCTCGATTCCTGTGCAATAACCTAGCTCATTAATCATCTCGATATCATAGAGTGTGCGTTGTTCAATGCGCTGGGCTTCTAGTAGACGATTTTCTTTTTGAAAGTAACGGATGCGCTCTCGCAGTTCATCTTTGATTTCTTCAACCATGCTTTGCTGACGTTCTTTGGAGCTGACATAATGTGTGCTTGGGAAAATGGTGGCACGATAAGTGCTTGAGGTCATTTTACCCGTGAGTGGGTCAATGAGCTTAATGCTTTCAATTTCGTCATCAAATAACTCAACTCTCACGGCATCCTTGTCTGAATCAGCAGGAAATATGTCGATAACTTCGCCGCGCACGCGATAAGTGCCTCGTGAGAAATCCATGTCGTTGCGCTGGTATTGCATGTCACTTAGCCTACGCAAAATGCTTCGTTGATCCATTTTCTCTCCAACTTTTAAATGCAGGAGCATTTGCATGTATTGTTCAGGGTCCCCCAATCCGTAAATGGCAGAAACTGTGGCAACAATGATGACATCCTCTCGTTCCAAAATGGCTTTGGTCGCAGAAAGACGCATTTGTTCAACATGTTCATTAATGGAAGAATCTTTTTCAATATAAGTGTCAGAGGCGGCAACATAGGCTTCAGGTTGATAGTAGTCATAATAGGATACGAAGTATTCAACAGCATTATTGGGGAAAAACTGCTTCATCTCGGCGTAAAGTTGCGCGGCCAGCGTTTTGTTGTGCGCCAAAATCAAGGTGGGGCGCTGAACATTTTGGATAACGTTGGCAATCGTATAGGTTTTGCCAGAGCCTGTAACACCAAGAAGTGTCTGATGCCTGAGACCGTCATGTAGTCCTTTTGTCAACGAAGCAATAGCATCAGGCTGATCCCCTGCTGGTGCGTAATTTGTCGCCAGCTGAAATGGGTTATTTTGTCTATCAAGTCGCATAGTTCAATTCAAAGTTACTCATGATGCCTCTGCGTCTATGATAACAGAGTCACAAAAACATGGCGATTTGATTACAAATATTTCAGCAATAGCCACAGACTTGAGTTGCTTATTTCCTTATGCTCAGGTTAAAACAGCTTCTATGCTTAAGGTACAAGAACAAGCATATAAGGAAATTAATCATGAGTAGCAATATAGAAAGATTCATTTATGCCATTGCTGAAATGCGCTATGAGGAAGCAAGAAAAAATCCACAAGATGAGCCGCGTTTTATGATGAGCTTGGTAACGGAGGAAATCGAACGAGGGTTGATTGAAGCTACGCTGGCTTACACGGGTTTTCATCTTAACAATACCGCTGAAGTATTGGGGATAAGCCCTGCGACATTGAGGTCAAAGATTAAAAAATATGGTATTTATGTGCTTGATTTTTCAAGCTAAATACAGTGGCTTAAGCAATTCCTTCGCGCACGAGGTCGTGCATATGAATTATCCCAGAGATTTCACTGTGTTCGTTCAAGACGGCAAGCGTGGTAATTTTTAGCTGGTTCATGATGGTTAATGCGTCAATTGCCATGGACTGAGCGGAGATGGTTTTTGGTTTTTTGCCCATGACTTCAGCGATAGGCATGCCTTTGTGATACAAGGATTGTTGAAATACTCTGCGCAAGTCACCATCCGTAAAAATACCGTTTAACGTTTTGTGATCATCGGAAACAAGGCACATTCCTAAGCCCTTGGAGCTAATTTCTAAAATAGCCTCTTCCAACGAGCTTTTTGAGCTTACAATCGGGAGTGCATGACCTGTTTTCATTAAATCAGCCACCTTGAGGAGTAACCGTTTGCCAAGCGCGCCACTAGGGTGTGAGCTTGCGAAATCCTCTGCGCTAAAATTCTTGGCGTTAAGAAGGGCGATGGCAAGTGCATCCCCCAGCACGAGTGTTGTCGTTGTACTTGAAGTGGGGGCAAGATTGTGCGGACAAGCTTCTTTAGTGACACCCAGATTCAACGAAATATCGGCCGCTTGTGCCAGTGCCGATTCTGGTTTGCTGGATATTGAAATCAAAGGAATATTAAGGCGTTTGATCATAGGGATCAATGCCGTTAATTCAGGGGTTGATCCTGAGTTAGAAATAGCGATGACAATATCTTGGCGCGTAATCATGCCAAAGTCGCCATGTCCTGCTTCCGCTGGATGCACGAAAAATGCAGGCGTCCCCGTGCTTGCAAGCGTGGCAGCAATCTTAGAGGCAATATGCCCTGATTTACCCATGCCAATAATAATGACTCGCCCTTGGCATTTGAGAATCAACTCGCAGGCAGCAATAAAACTTTGATCAATATAGTTTTTAAGATTTTCCAGGCTTTCGATTTCTAAGTTAATGGTTTTTATTGCATCACTAATAAATGGGCTGATCATAGACATAGATAAAACACTCTCCTTTCAATGGGGGCATTGTATACCACTTGCAAACGGTTTTGCAGTATTTCTATACCACTCGTAAATCATTTTGCGGTGCTTAATTGCAAAGCAGTTTGTGAAGATTTTGGTAAGGTGAATTGCAGGGAATAGCGGGGACTATTGTCAAAGTTCAACTTACCAAAATCACGCAAAATGCAAAGCAAGAAACTCTGTAAAATGGTTTATGAGTGGTATATGTAGGTATGACTCTTTAGTTTCCCCGACTAGCTTTCATTCCAGTTTCTGATTGACTGGAGTTACGCACTGTAGTTTAGAAAACACCACGTCAGCCCCACACCCAGAGCTTGTGAGGCAGGGTGTTGAAAAACGCAAAGGTGCATAACTACGCTGATCAATAAAGTGACAACTTGCTGATAAAAAGATTTGCTTTTTATGCAGTCTTGCTATACTGGCGCCGACTTTTATGGTCTTTGAATGATTTTGTTTGCATAGGTGTGTGATTTGGTCACCACAGATGTGTTGGCAGGCGCGTTTAGAGCACATGGAGTCGGCGGAGTTTAATTCAAATAAAGTAAGAGAGTAGAGAGTATGTCGCAGCAAACAGGTGCCGTAAAATTTTTTAATGAAACAAAAGGCTTTGGCTTTATCAAACCTGATAATGGTGGTTCAGAGGTTTTTGTTCACGTAACTGCATTAAATGGGTTACAAACACTGGCAAACGATCAACGTGTTTCATTTGAGGTTGAAGAAGGTCGCCGTGGTCCGCAGGCCATTAATGTTCGCATCGCCTGATAATAAAATGGTCCAAGATCAATCCTGGGAGTGATACCTTCGTTGCTTCAACCGTGTTCTTCTTTGAGGGTTTGCTCCGTAAAGAGGAGAAATTTTTAGTTGCAGGCATGACAAAATAAAGGTAAATTTTTTATCATTTACGGGGCGTAGCGCAGTCTGGTAGCGCGTTAGCATGGGGTGCTAAAGGTCGTGGGTTCGAGTCCCGCCGTCCCGACCATACGGTTTATCGTCACGACTAGAAGGAGAAAATGATGAAGAAGAAGCTATGTCTTATGTTGTCAGGAATATTTATTTTAACAGGCTGTGCACAGTTTAACGAACCTAAACCAGCAGTGGAGTCAGATACGCAAGCGCAAAATATTTCTGCGTTTGATGTGCAAAAGAGGGAGAATAATGGAAGCATGGATGAAAACAAGGTCAAGGTGCCTTTGGTAGAAACGCCAGACGCAGTAGTCACGGAAGCTCAGCGTGCAATACCCGCAGAAGGGATGACTGGAGACAATGACGTTTTACCTGCACAAACAGAAAATACATCAACAAACAACACCAATGAAGTGGTAACCTACAAAATTGAGATTGGTGATAGCCTTTATAGCATTGCGCGAAAAAACAGGATCAGCATCGTATGTCTTGCAAAAGCCAATAAAATTACTGATCCAAATCGCCTGGCAGCAGGACAGACGTTAGTTATTCCCAAGGTGCGTGATTGCTAGTTTATATGCCTTCGCGCAAGAATCGCGTTTCTAAAGTCAGCGGCATCAAATGTATCGCAAAAGCTTGTAGTACCATTAGTTTGTAATTCCAGCACCGTAAGCATGCTGATTAGATTAGATTAGATTTGCTTTGTGTTGAGCTCCTTGACATTATCAAACTCAATCGACATCTGATTGCCTTGCGTTTCATTCACCAGAATGCGTGAGGCGTATTTTTCTCCCGTCATTTCAATGCTTTGAATTGCTTTGTCAAGTGGTGAACCTCGCGGCTTAAGAGCAATATGCCAGGAGTCATTGTTTTGCGTAAAATAGATGTAAAAATATTGTTTTAAAGCTTCGGCATTACCTTTAAAGATTGATAGAAATACCGTGGTAAACGAAAAGACAATGGGTTGTTCTTTTTTGGTAATGGTAATCGCTGGTTTACCCTCTATCGATTGCTCAATTTTATCTGAGGTGACGATTAGAGTTGACTGGAAAGGTTTTTCTTGTAGCCACTTTAGTCCATTTTTTTTCGATAGTTCAAATGTTCCACTGGATTTCAAGGGTTTCGATAGTAGTTTCATATGACGTATTTGAATAAATTGCCCGCACACGTGATCAATTTTAGCCTGTTTTTGTTGAACCTTATCGAAAGCGAGCTGATTTTTTGCCGACAATGGGTGGTTAAAAATGTCATCAGAGGCTTCTGCGTGAGCCAGATTCAACGTTACATAGATGCTTAAAAAGCAGATGAATAGTAATTTTTGAATGGTTTTAATCATGGCTAAAGGTCTCAATTTTATGAATTAATATCGATGGAGAAACAAACTGCAGCTCTTGAGTATTTCGGGCAATAGCAAGTTGTGTCGTACGTCCCTTGGTGAGTTTTTGCCTTGTGAGTTTGTCATAGATCACATAACTGATCTTAAGGCGATTCTGGTATTCAATAATCAAACTCTGAATCTCAATCAACTGCCCAAATCTCGCAGGTTGAATGTATTTAATGTGCAGATCGACCACAGGCCAGATGTAGCCGCTTTCTGCCATGGCAGAATAGTCATAGCCAATTTTATCTAAAAGCTCACAGCGAGCAATTTCAAAGTATTTGACATAATGACCATGCCATGCGATCTGCAGGCTATCTACATCATAAAATGGAATCGTAATTTCACTGACATGTGAAACAGCCTTGCTATTCATCAGATTTGCACCAGAAATCAAAAAAATTAAACCACTGGGTTGGGTATTGTAAGCAATACTCGGCGAGAAAGTCACTGTATTGTTGGGCATACTGGGTCAGTTCCTGTTCACGCTGTTGTCTTGAAAGGTACAGTTGGGTAGCAAATAGACGGAAAATCACGTCATATTTTTGCTTATTTTTAAGGCATAACATCGTGTAAACAGGAGCTTTTAAAAGGTGAGCAAGTAGGAATCCGCCCTGTGGAAATTGCGCTTTTTTGCCTAAAAAGCTAGCTGAAACCAAGTGTTGCTTTCGACTGGTGGGGGTGCGATCGCAGGCAATAATGACGATCTCACCCTGATCAATTTTATGTTGTAATTGCATTGCAATGCTTAGGTCAAAATTCACTACAGGAATGAGATTAAGTTGAGAGTCTGGGTTAAGTGTAGTTAGGAGCTCATTAAATTTCTGGGCGTGTTGATTGAAAATAAGTGCGTTGATTTTGCAGGTTTGAGAAGATGAAGCAATGGCGCGCATAATTTCGATATTGCCAAGGTGAGCGCTAAAGATAACAAAGCCTTGTTTGCTATTGATTAAGTGCAGGAGTTCATGGCGATTTGGGAAATTAAGATGCTCTCGTGTTATCTGGTGATTCCACACGGCGACTTTATCGACCAGGTTATGACCGAAAGCAACAAACTGCTGAAATGCCATAGCCTTGATATGAATATTCTGGTGCCTGGCATAAGTTGCAAGATTCAAAAAATATTGCTGTGATGCCAGGCGTGCTGTTTTGTTAAAACAATAAAAGTACACCATGACAGGGTAAGCCAAACAGTAAGTAATGCGTCTACCAATTAATTTAACAGCTGCCAGCATAATCTTAAGTGCCAAGAGATTTCCCTTCTCGGGTAATTTGGACCAATGAGTCTTGGAAGTGTCTTTGTAATGATTATTCGCCTGTGGCATGGACTTTAGATGAGCGTGTTAAATGGGGTCAAGGCACATAATAAAACATCGACCGAAAAAGTCGAGTGTAAATATTTTCCACTTGAGACTCTTTCATCGCTGACATAACGCCTCCCACTCAGCGTCATTTAGTGCTTTAAGTGGTAATGTTTGCCAGAAATTTTCACGTAAAAGTTTAGACATAATGGCTAATGCGTTCTCTCAACAGCGATATGTGCAAGTGAAATCAGGGCATCCTTATATACTGAATCGGATAAAACAATGAGTGCCTCAATGGCAAGTTTCGCGGATTGCTGTGCTTTTTGGGTGGCATATTCAATCGCACCACTTTGGTTGATAATTTGAATGATTTTATCCATTTCAGGGTGATGTCCCTGTTCTATTGCCTCACGGATTAGCGCTTTCTCTTTGTCAAGTGAACCTTGTAAAGCATAGATGACTGGTAGCGTAACCTTACCCTCAGCCAAGTCATCCCCGATGTTTTTACCTAGAGTGTTGCTATCCGCGGTATAATCCAGCACATCATCAGCAATCTGAAAGGCATTGCCAAGGTGAATGCCATATTGCCGTAAAGCATGTTGAGTTGAAGTTGGCGCATCAGCAATGATGCTTGCAACATCACATGCTGCCTCGAATAGTTTGGCGGTTTTGCAATAGATAACCTCCATATATTGCGTTTCGGTGATGTCGGGGTTATTACAATTAAGTAACTGCAAAACTTCACCCTCAGCAATTTTATTCGTGGCATTTGCCAGGATCTGCATGATTTTCATTTGATCAAGCTCGACCATCATTTGAAACGCACGTGAATAAAGAAAATCGCCCGTTAATACAGAGGCGGCATTACCAAAGACATTATTGGCTGTTTCTTTGCCGCGGCGTAATGCTGATTCATCCACAACATCATCATGCAAAAGTGTTGCCGTGTGAATAAACTCAATAATAGCCGCAGCTTTAGTGTGCGCTTGTCCTTTATAAGCCAAAGCACGCGCAACCAGCATTAACAAAAGTGGGCGCAGGCGTTTGCCACCACTATGAATAATATAGTGGCTAATCTGGTTAATCAGTACGACATCAGAGCTTAATTGGTTAATGATGACCTGATGATTCTGCTCAATGTCATGATTTAATAATTGCTGGATTTGTTTAAGGCTTAGCATTATTTTTGTGTACAACTTATATGAAGGGTTGAGAATAATCTGAGCATAGCTTCACGTCAAGGACATTACTGGAATCTACGATGTAAAAAACTCCCAAGTATCACAGTGAAAATAAGTGACACCAGAAATATGCCAGCCATCGTTATCCAATGAACGCCTAACCAAATGCTTAATATTTTTTGGATAAATGCAGTTAAAATGGCGCCAGGAGCAATTAAGCGCAAGCTTAAATTGTAAATGGCAGAAAGTTTTATGTTTGTGGCTTTATGAAACTGGTAGCTTAATTTTTGTGCATCACAGATCCAGCCAAATGCAAGTATCTCAATGTAGGCAATCACGAAAATTAAATTGAAAATGAGTTCGCTTTGGATGATTTGCTGTGCGGTCTTTGCCAAAACATGTTGATATAGTATTACTGCTGCCAAAAGAAGAATAAAAAGTGGCAGATAAACATACCATTTATGCGTAGATGCTGAAGTGCCCAAGCCTTTGAACGTTTGGCACAATAATATGGCTGCCGTCAATAAACAGAAGAAAAACACGCCAAAAGACAATAGATTTAATGTGTAAGCATACTGAAAACCTAAGGCTTCTGAAGTAGATTCACCACCGCTAACATACAAGCTTTGCACAAGCATAATAACGATCACGGCAAGAATGCTGCCAATCGCAAACATCGAGCTAAAGCGGCGAATCGGGCATTGAGCATTTAAATGCGTCCCTAAAACGGAGTTAATTCCAAGCCCAATTAAACCTGAGAAAAGGGCTAAACTTAGGGCGCTTCCCCAGACATCTATCAATGAGAGTAAATGGAAATTTGGCGTAAAAAAATGACTGGTTGCACTCCCTATGTTAAGGGTATTCACAATAAACAGCCCAACCAAAGAGGCAAGCCCCAAAGTGGAAAAAGCACAAGCCAAGTTCAGAAAACGCTGACGGGTCTGGGCAAGCCAAATGACCAAAACGATCAGCGAGCTTAAGATTAGGCTAATGACAAGGGTGAAATGATCAATAAGGAAAAGGGTTCTCTCAGGCGATTGGCTTATGTACCAGAGACTTGTATAGACAAGGCTTGTGCTTATTGTTGACATTCGTGTACTCACAAGGATAAGCAGTAAAGCAGCCAGTGTCAGCGATAACAGACCAATAAAGCGCAAACGCCGAGAGCGTGAAACATAGTGTACGCTGCCTGTAA
>JACCDZ011525953.1_pt1 | contig 11399 bp, 9 predicted proteins | sample 7449551 | NCBI WGS metagenome assembly JACCDZ01 (sample SAMN15323452, study PRJNA562643) | freshwater metagenome | isolation source: river surface water | place: USA:Blue River Watershed | collected 2017-08-18
AGTGGTAATCCTGGCGGGCTTTCCGTTGGTGTCCTGGATTGTAGTTTCAGTGTTCGTTCTCAAGTGGAACGGTTAGCTAACGCGATTTGTGGGTGAATGCACTTTTTTAAGGGCGACGTGTTCGTTGGGCTGATAACTTCGCGTTCCGCACAAAAAATCCGCTAGCTGAGTAGGTATAGAGCCTCTGCGTCGTACTCCCAAACCGTTTAACCCTTCCCCCTTGAATTCCCCGTCCTATGCCCCATTTAGTCTTCACCTGCCTGTAAAGGCTGATTCCCCTAGTAAATTCGTGCATGTATTCAGGAGTTCGACAAATGACCGTTGATGCCCGCAAAGAGACCCGTGGCTTTCAGACCGAAGCCAAGCAGTTGCTGCATTTGATGATCCATTCATTGTATTCAAACAAGGAAATTTTCCTGCGCGAGCTGGTTTCCAATGCCTCGGATGCGGCGGATAAGCTGCGTTTTGAAGCGGTTTCCAATGGCGATTTGTATGAAGGTGATGCGGAGTTAAAGATTCGTATCAGCTTTGATAAAGAAGCAAAGACCCTCACCATTAGCGACAACGGTATTGGTATGTCGCGCGATGAGGTGGTTGAAAACCTGGGTACTATCGCCAAGTCTGGTACTGCGCAATTTATGCAGAAGTTGACTGGTGATCAAAAGAAAGATGCGCAATTAATCGGTCAGTTTGGTGTGGGTTTCTACTCCGCATTTATTGTTGCCGATCGCGTTGTAGTGACTACTCGCCGCGCCGGTGCGCCAGCTAATGAAGCCGTGCGTTGGGAGTGTACTGGCGAAGCAGAATTTACCGTTGAGTCGGTAGAAAAAGCATCACGCGGTATGACTGTTGAATTGCATTTGAAAGATGATGCATTGGAATTTGCGGATCATTGGCGTTTGCGTTCCATCATCAAAAAGTACTCCGATCACATTGCCATTCCGGTGGTTATGCAAAAGCAAACTCCAGCAGGTGAAGATGCAGAAAGTGCCGAGCCTGAAGATGAAGTGATCAACACAGCTACTGCACTCTGGACTCGTTCACGTTCTGATGTGACTGATGAGGAATATAAAGAATTCTGTAAGCACGTAAGCCATGATTACGCTGAACCACTGAGCTGGAGCCACAATCGTGTGGAGGGCACTCTGGATTACACCAGCCTGTTGTATATCCCGGCACGCGCGCCTTTTGATTTGTACAACCGCGATGCTTCACGTGGTTTGAAACTGTATGTGCAACGCACGTTTATCATGGATGATGCAGAACAGTTCCTGCCGCTGTACCTGCGCTTTATCAAAGGGGTAGTGGACTCGAATGATTTGAGCTTGAACGTATCGCGCGAAATTTTGCAGAAAGATCCCAACATCGATTCCATGCGCTCTGCATTGACCAAACGTGTGTTGGATATGCTGAGCAAAATGGCGAAGAGTGAGCCGGAAAATTACACTACTTTCTGGAAAGAATTTGGTCAGGTAATGAAAGAAGGTCCGGCAGAAGATTTTGCCAACCGTGAAAAAATTGCCAAGCTGCTGCGTTTTGCATCAACCCACACTGAAACGGCTGAGCAAAGCCAATCGCTCGACGATTATGTAGCGCGCATGAAAGAAGGGCAGGAAAAGATTTACTACATTGCCGCTGAAAACTTCAACACCGCGAAAAGTAGCCCACATCTGGAAGTGTTCCGTAAAAAGGGCATTGAAGTGTTGTTGTTGTCGGATCGCGTTGACGAGTGGCTGATGAGTCACTTGCAAGAATTCGAAGGCAAGAGCTTCCAGGATGTGGGCAAGGGCGAATTGGATCTGGGTAAACTGGATTCCGAGGAAGAGAAAGAGGCCCAGGAAAAAGTTGCCGAGCAACTTAAACCCCTGTTAGAGCGTGTGAAGACTGCTTTGGGTGAAGAGGTTTCTGAAGTACGTATAACCCATCGCTTAACCGATTCACCGGCCTGTGTGGTCGTTGGTCAATTCGATATGGGTGCGCAGATGCGCCGTATATTGGAAGCCGCTGGTCAGAAAGTGCCAGATTCCAAGCCTATTTTTGAGTTGAACCCTGAGCATCCGCTGGTGAAAAAGCTGGATGCAGAGTCCAACGATGGCCGTTTTGGCGATTTGGCGCACATCCTGTTTGATCAGGCTAACCTGGCAGAAGGCGCACAATTGCAGGACCCAGCGGCATATGTGCAGCGCTTGAATAAGCTGTTGCTGGAGCTTAGCAACTAAGCACTTACCATTCTTATTGTGTTATTCAAAATGACCTTGTCTGAGCGACCCCGTCTATACTCAGTCAAGGTCATTTTTTTTGCCCGTTATTATTCCCATTAACGAAAACAGATTTTTAGACTGGTTTTCCGGTTTACGATTTTTAAGGTAAAGCCCTATGGAATATAAAGAAGTTAGTTTGCCTGCTGTTAAATCTATTGCTCTGGTTGCACATGACAATAAAAAACAGGATTTACTTGCCTGGTGTAAAAAGCATCGCAACGATTTACAGCAACACACCTTGGTTGCCACAGGGACTACCGGTGCGTTAATTGGGAAAGAAACCGCCCTGCCAATTAACAAATTAATTTCCGGACCGCTCGGCGGCGATCAGCAAATTGGTGCGCTGATTACCGAAGGCAAGGTGGATATGTTGATTTTCTTTTGGGACCCCTTTGAACCAATGCCGCACGATCCGGATGTAAAAGCGCTGCTGCGGATTGCGGCGGTGTGGAATATTCCGGTGGCCTGTAACCAAAGCTCTGCCGATTTTATGGTGGTCTCACCGCTGTTCAATCGTGAATCGACCCACGCAGTTCCCGATTACGATGCCTATATCGCCAAGCGTTCCAGTGCGAGTCGCTAATTATGAATATTGAACAATTACAACAAGTATACTTTTCCGCCGATTGTCTCTACAGCCTGCAAGATGTAGAAGAGGCGCTGGATAATTTGATTGCGCCCATTATTCAGGATCTGGGCGATAAAACGCCGCTGGTATTGGGGGTAATGAATGGCAGCCTTGCAACATTGGGTTATTTATTGCCGCGGTTGCCTTGTTTATTGGAGGTGGATTACGTGCATGCCACTCGCTACCAGGGGGCATTGCAAGGCAATCAATTAATCTGGAAGCGCAAGCCGGATGTTGAATTAAAAGGTCGCTATATTTTGTTGGTTGACGATTTGCTGGATCAAGGAATCACCCTGAAAGCAATCGCGGATTATTGCCTCGAACAAGGTGCTGCTCAGGTAAAAATTGCAGTGTTAGGGACAAAAAAAATCCAGGGCTACCAAGCGCCAATTACCGCAGACTACAGTGCGTTGGAGATTCCGGATAAATATGTGTTCGGTTTTGGAATGGATTATCACAACTACTGGCGCAATGCGCCGGGCATTTTTGCATGTCAGGATTAATGTATGTTGGCAATTATTGGCGGTTCCGGTTTGAATCAATTTTCGGAATTGCGCATTACTAAAGAGCGATTTTTTTCTACTCCTTACGGCGATTGCTCTGCGCCGCTCACGTTTGCTGAAATTGAGTCTGAAGGCAAAATAAATTCAATTATTTTTTTACCGCGTCACGGCAAAGGCCATCGGTTACCACCACATCTTATTAATTACCGGGCGAACCTTTGGGCGTTAAAAGAGGCGGGAGTTACGCGCATTCTTGCTATCAATGCTGTCGGTGGAATGGGCGCTGGAATGGGACCTGGGGCGTTTGTTGTGCCGCATCAGTTAATCGATTACACCTGGGGACGCGAGCATAGTTTTAATTTTGCGGCAGATGGTTATGTTAACCATATCGACTTCACTCAGCCCTATAGCGCTCGGATGCGCGAGTTGCTGATTAAGGCGTTAAATTCCGCTGGACTGCCGTTTCACCCACAGGCTGTTTATGGTTGCACTCAGGGGCCACGTTTGGAAACAGCGGCGGAAATCCAGCGCCTGATTCGTGACGGGTGTGATTTGGTTGGAATGACCGCTATGCCGGAGGCTTCGCTTGCCCGTGAGCTGGGTATGGAATATGCCTCACTTTGCCTGGTAGTGAATTGGGCCGCCGGCCTTGCAGATCAAGAGCTTAGCCTTGATGAGATGATGCGGGTTCTTGCTGCTGGTATTAGCGACATTAAAAAAGCAATTTTCATATTTGCAAAAACAACAATTTGATTGAAGAAGCAACAAAAAAATCACCTCTTATTTCTAAGTTTTGTTAATATCTGTTAACTCGGGTATTTTTGTTCTACCGAATAATACCCGTTAGTTCTGGATAGCTTGCTGGCCTGCTGTGCTGGCGATCAACGGATGAGACAAACCGAGCAAATAACAATAAGCATCAAGGCTGTAGAGGTGTTTCATATGACGACAGATCGTGAAATTGGCACGGTTAAATGGTTTAACAACGTGCGTGGATATGGGTTTATAACCAGAGGAGAAGGAGGCGAGGATATTTTCGTGCATTATCGAAATATCCGTGCGGATGGTTACCGCTCCCTAGCTGAAGGTCAGAACGTGGAGTTTCAGTTACAAAAAGGTGATAAAGGCTTGCAAGCAGAAGATGTAGTTCTGCTGGGCTAAGTAGTTTGATGCGACACAATAAAAACCCCGGCTTCGAGCCGGGGTTTTTATTTATTCAATTTGCGTTTCTGCTTTTTAATTTTTAAATATTTATCTGATCATGGTGCAGAAACCTTACTGGACGTAGTTGCCTCTGTCGTTCCTGTATAGGGCGTTACTTGAATGATAGCGGCCAAGACCGGATGATCCAGATAATGCACTTCACCGCTGCGCATGTCGCGCTCTTGTTGTAACAAAATAATTTGACGTGTTACGTATTCTTGCCCTGAAGTTTCAGTCGCCGCATTATTTGCGTTGGGATCAAAGCTGCCGTTTGCCCATTGCTGATTTTCACTGGCTAAAGCTTGGTCCAACTCCAGATTACCATCCAGCGATAAGCCAGAGGTATTGGTGCGCGTGAAGTTAGGGCGCAAGGGAATTTCCGGCCAGGTGCGAGTCACCTCCTGGCCGACATTCACATCAAATTGCGAGTACCAAAAATTGGTTTGCAATTCCAGATAAGTGGCAACACTCAAGCGAATACTGCCTTCCAAAGTCTGGTGTTGGCCAAACTGCTGGCCACCATTAATTAAAATCGCTTTGGATGCTTTTTTGTTAGTGATGACTTGCCGCCATGCTTGATGAAACAACACTTCAAAACGTGAATTGTTTTCCAACCGTTTGGCCTGCGCATTTAGTTGGCGCTCAGCAGCAGGCAACAAATAAAATGGTTCTTTGGTGAGATCTACCGTTGAAGTTAGTGGAGTGCTATTTGTTCCGATGGAGTTGGTGGCCTCGGGGCTAGCTGTTGCACTTGCTGCGTTAGGGTCCTTTAATTCAACCCAATCACCCGGGTAGCGCAATTTAATATTGTTGGGCCAATGCTCCTGGCCTGCATCATCTTTGCGGGCAAATACAATCAACTCCACCTGGTACCAGCCCTCATGATTGGACTTTGGTGCTTGTGCCACGGTGCTGACGCTAGCGAGCAGAGTTGTTACACCGATCAAGCCGGTAATTATGTTATGCGAAACTCGCGAAACAAAATTCATATTAAGATTCCTGAAATATTTTCAGTGGTGAATGATCGATTCGTTGTTAGTGTTTTGGTGTCAGGTAATCAAGCAAATCCATAACACCTTGGATACGTTTTTCGGTCGCTTCCAGATCCAGCGTAAATTTCAACTGACTGGCGCCTTCCAATTTGTATACGCGTGGTTGGCTTTGAACCAACTTTACAATCTGCAGCGGGTCAACCTTGGTATCACTGGTGAACTCAACTTTGCCACCGCGACTATTGGCTTCGAGTTTGATGATGCCAATTGCTTCTGCGCGAATTTTAATTTGCGTAACGCGGAAGAGGTTTTTAATTGCCTCTGGCAACAAACCAAAGCGGTCAATCATCTCTACTTGCAGTTCTCGCAGTGCCTCTTCATTTTGGGCGTTCGCCAGACGCTTGTACATCACCAAGCGCGTATGTACATCGGGCAAGTAATCCGAGGGGATTAATGCCGGAATGCGCAAATTAATGTCAATGGCTTCACTGAGTGCTTTTTCCAGATCGGCTTGCTTGCCCTGGCGAATGGCTTTAACCGCGCGGTCGAGCATATCCATATAGAGCGAGAAGCCGATGGTTTGGATTTGGCCGCTTTGCTCTTCGCCGAGTAATTCACCGGCGCCGCGAATTTCCATATCGTAAGTTGCCAGGGTAAAACCTGCGCCCAGGTCTTCGGCGGCACTGATGGCCTCTAAACGTTTTACCGCATCGTCGGTCATGGCACGGCGGTCCGGCGTTAATAAATACGCGTAGGCCTGATGGTGCGAGCGCCCAACGCGGCCGCGCAATTGGTGCAATTGTGCGAGGCCAAATTTATCGGCGCGATCAATAATAATGGTGTTGGCGCTGGGAATATCGATACCGGTTTCAATGATGGTGGTGCACACCATAATGTTAAAACGCTTGTGGTAGAAATCACTCATCACTCGCTCAAGGTCGCGCTCGCGCATTTGACCATGGCCCACCGCGATACGCGCCTCGGGAATTAATTCCTGTAAGTCGCGTGCGGTTTTTTCAATGGTATCCACTTCGTTGTGCAGGTAATACACTTGGCCACCGCGCAAGATTTCGCGCAGGATTGCCTCTTTAATGGTGGCTTCATCGTAAGTACGCACAAAGGTTTTTACCGACAAGCGACGCGCTGGCGGCGTGGCGATAATCGATAAATCCCGAATGCCCGCCATGGACATATTCAAGGTGCGGGGGATTGGCGTTGCGGTAAGTGTGAGAATATCAATTTCCGCGCGCAGCGATTTAATTTGCTCTTTTTGGCGCACGCCAAAACGGTGTTCTTCGTCGATAATTAGCAAGCCAAGATTTTTGAATTTAATATCCGGCTGCAATAATTTATGGGTGCCAACAACGATATCGACTTTACCTTCCGCAACTCGCTCCAATACTTGATTCACTTCTTTGGTGGTGCGGAAACGCGATAGCACTTCAACAGTAATTGGCCATTCCGCAAAGCGATCCTTCAGTGATTCGTAATGTTGCTGTGCAAGCAGGGTTGTAGGTGCAAGTATTGCCACCTGCTTGCCACCGTGGCTCGCCACAAAAGCGGCGCGCATGGCGACTTCGGTTTTGCCAAACCCCACGTCGCCACACACCAGGCGATCCATAGGTTTATTGGAGAGCATATCGCTCAACACAGATTCAATAGCGCGTTGTTGATCAGGCGTCTCTTCAAATGGAAAACTGGCGGAGAATGCTTCATACGCGGTTTTAGGGTCGGGGAACGCAAAACCTTTGCGTGCCGCACGGCGCGCATAGACTTCCAGTAATTCCGCTGCTGTATCGCGAATTTGCTCCGCGGCTTTTTTGCGTGCTTTTTGCCAGGACTCACTACCGAGTCTGTGCAGCGGCGCCAAATCATCCTCAGCACCACTGTAGCGACTAATCAAATGCAGGTTAGTGACTGGAACATAGAGCTTGGCTTCGTCCGCATATTCCAGTGTTAGAAATTCGTTGGTTTGATTATCAATAGTGATAGTTTCCAAACCGCGATAGCGACCAACACCGTGATCGATATGTACCACTGCCGCACCGATTTTTAATTCGGTGAGGTTTTTCACCACCATATCGGCGTTGTCTTGCGTTTGCTTGCGGCGGCGCTGTTGCTGGATACGTTCACCGAATAATTGCGACTCAGCAATTACGGCAAGTTTGGGGTCCGTTTGTAATAAACCTTGATCCAGTGGGGCAACGGTAATAGCGATTTTTTCGCTGCTCGCCAGAAATTCGTTCCAGGTTTCGAGCGCGGCGGGGCGAATACGAATGCGGCCGAGTAACTCCAATAATGTTTCGCGGCGACCGGCGGACTCCGCGCAAAACAAAACCCGGCCATTAAATTCCATTAAAAACGCCTGGATTGCTGCGAGCGGATTGTCCGCCTGCGCACGAATTGGCAGCGAAGGTGTTGCTTCGGTGGCGAAGTTGATTTGTCCTTCTTTCTCGTCGAGCGGTGTTGAACCTACAAAGGTGCGGCAATAATTTTTTAGATTGCCGAACAGCTCATCAATAGCAAGATAAATATCCCTTGGTGGTAATAACGGGCGCAGCGGGTCAACACGACGACTTTCGTAGCGGCGTAATAACTCCACCCAGAAACTCTCCGCGGATTTTTCGATATCGCCCAGCGCATACACCTGAGTGTTTTGTGGCAAGTAATCAAACAGTGTGCTGCAGGCATCAAAAAATAACGGCAGGTAGTATTCGATACCCGGTGGTGAAATACCGGCGCTAATGTCCTGGAAGACGGGGCAAGCTTTGTGGTTAACATCAAAGCGTTCCAGCCATTGTTGTTTAAATAAATTAATCCCGGCTTTGTTGAGCGGAAATTCCTTCGCTGGCAATAGCTGGATTTTTTCTACTTTATCAATAGTGAGCTGGGTTTCAGGATCAAAGGTACGCAGGCTTTCAATTTCATCGTCAAATAAATCGATCCGATAGGGCAGGTCACTGCCCATGGGATAAATATCCATTAGTGAGCCGCGCACGGCAAATTCACCGTGCTCATAAACCGTATCCACGCAGCGGTAGCCGGCGCGTTCCAGGTTTTGGCGCAATTGATTGGTATCAATTTGTTCGCCGACCGACACCATCAAACTGTTACCGAGCAAATATGACTGTGGCATCAAACGCTGCAACAAAGTGGTGATTGGCACCACCAAAATGCCTTGTTTTACAGCAGGTAATTGATAAAGGGTGCGCAGCCGTTCAGAGATAATATCCTGGTGCGGCGAGATAGTATCGTAGGGGAGTGTCTCCCAATCCGCTAATTGCAAGACTGGTAAGCCGTTTGCATCTCCTGCAAAAAATCGTAGCTCGGTTTCCAAGCGAATCGCGGAGCTGGTATCGGCAGTCACAATGAGGCTTAACCCGGAATAAAGTGTAGCGGCGTTAGCAATCGCGAGCGCTTGGGCGCTGCCATAGAGTTGGCCCCAGTATTGGCGATTACCCGCGCGCATTGATACCGGAGGTTTGGCTAAAGGGGATAAGGTCATAAGGTCAAAATCTGGTTAGAGCGCCGGGTTCGAAAGCCTGTTAATAGCTATGTATTAATAAATGGCCTGGCAATCAGTAAGTATTGGTTGAAAACTGATCAATTCGAACTAGGCTGGTTGTAATCATGGATTGGCCGGTATTGTACCTGTCTGGTTAAAAGCCTCTAGCCCTGATGGAGGCAATTCCCAGGAAAAAATGGATTTACCTCTTAGTGCTAAACAATTCGGATGGAAGCATCCTTTCGAGCTACCTGCTCGGAGACGCTTACGTGGTTTATGGTTTAAATCTGATTAAATTGGTGCCACATTTTACGAAAACTTTGCAGGTTTCTTACGCTGATTTTGCATGCTTTTGGTGCGTAACCATACAGAATGCGCGCCACTTTCTATACCTTTCTTTACATCAGGATTGTGACATCTGTTGCGTACGCCGTGCGGCGCGAGATAGTTAGTTAAGGACATCGGACAGAGTGTTAGAAACAACCAGCGCCGCGTGAATGCCGCGTTTTGCTGGTGGTGACAAACAAGTTGCTTCAATAAGAATTATTATCATCCGTGTCGGCCAACGAGTATAAAAATGCTCGAGGAATTAACTATGTCATCCCTGGATGCGATTGCGCACAATTGGTCATTTGCCGTTTACATCTTCGGCATTATTTTTGTTTGCGTATTTATGTTGGCGATCCCTGTATTTATGGGTGGTCGCAGTAAAGGTCGCGCCAAAGAAGAACCCTTTGAGTCGGGTATTGTTGCTGTTGGCGGTGCGCGTCTTCGCCTCTCGGCAAAATTTTATTTGATCGCGATGTTCTTCGTGATTTTCGATATCGAAGCATTATTCCTCTATGCCTGGTCGGTTTCCGTGCGTGAAAGTGGTTGGCCAGGTTTTATTGAAGTACTGATTTTTGTACTCGTTCTGTTGGTTGGTTTGATCTACATCTGGCGCTTGGGTGCGCTGGACTGGTCATCAGAATCCCGCCGTCGTCGCATTCGCGATGAGGCCAACCAGCGTTCCAATCTGTCCTGATTTTTATTGTGATCAGCTTTTTGCTGGTCACTTTCTGTATTCGAGTTTCCAGTTTTCCGAGGCTTAAGCGATGGACTATACCCTGACCCGTATTGATCCGAATAACCCGCAATCCGGCAATCCTGATCGCCGCCAACAGCAAGCGCCTGATCCGGTGGAAGATCAGGTACATCGCAATATATTCCTCGGCAAATTAGAAGACATGCTGCACGGCGCGGTTAACTGGGGCCGTAAAAACTCGCTCTGGCCGTACAACTTTGGTTTGTCCTGTTGCTATGTAGAAATGGCTACTGCTTTTACTGCGCCACACGATTTGGCGCGTTTCGGTTCGGAAGTAATCCGCGCTTCACCTCGTCAAGCCGACTTGATGGTGGTAGCTGGTACCTGCTTTATCAAAATGGCGCCGGTAGTGCAGCGTTTATACGAACAAATGCTGGAACCCAAGTGGGTAATTTCCATGGGCTCTTGCGCTAACTCCGGTGGCATGTACGACATTTATTCGGTTGTGCAAGGCGTGGATAAATTTTTACCCGTTGATCTTTATATTCCCGGTTGCCCGCCGCGCCCCGAAGCTTTTTTGCAAGGTTTGATGTTGCTGCAGGAATCTATTGGCAAAGAACGTCGCCCGCTGACTTGGGTTGGTGGTGATCAGGGTGTGTTCCGCCCGGTGATGCCCGCACAGCGCGACGTTAAACAGGAAGAGCGTATTCAAGTAGTCAATTTGCGCGAGCCAGATGGGGTTTAAGCCCGACGTTTAGTGACGCTGCAAGATAAAAATTTAAAAAAATTATTTTAGTGATGAGCAATCGATGACTGAGAACGCAAGTCTGGATACAGCGCTACCCAAAGTGGTAAGTGAACTCTTCGCAGAGTTTGGTGAAGGCAATTTTATTGTCCAACCGACCAAAGATGATGTTCCAACGCTTTGGGTGCCGAGAGAAAAACTGGTTGATGTGTTGCGTTTTTTGCGCGATTTGCCGCAGCCGTATTCCATGCTTTACGACTTGAGTGCGATGGACGAACGCTTGCGCACCCATCGCTATGGTTTGCCCGCTGCGGACTTCACCGTTTTCTATCATTTGTTGTCGATTGAGCGTAATAGCGATGTGCGTATTAAAGTCGCTTTATTTGCCGATAGCTTGAGCGTGCCCAGTGTTATTAAACTCTGGCCTAACGCCAACTGGTACGAGCGCGAAGTCTGGGATTTGTTCGGCATCGAATTTGATGGCCATCCATTGCTCGTACGCATTATGTTGCCACGCACCTGGACTGGTCACCCGCTG
>JACCDZ010489105.1_pt1 | contig 11397 bp, 7 predicted proteins | sample 7449551 | NCBI WGS metagenome assembly JACCDZ01 (sample SAMN15323452, study PRJNA562643) | freshwater metagenome | isolation source: river surface water | place: USA:Blue River Watershed | collected 2017-08-18
CGGCATGGCGTGGGCGCTCACGCTGCCTGGTAGGCCAGGTGGCCGTGGGCCACGGTGGCGCGCACGCGGCCCAGCAGTTCATAGCCTTCAAACGGCGTATGGTGCGAGCGGCTGCGCAAGGTGTCCGCGCCCACCACCCAGGGGGTTTGCGGGTCGAACACACAGATATCGGCCACGCCACCCACGGCCAGGCCGCCGGGGCCACCTTGGGCCGAGGTGGAGCGCACCAGGGCCGCCGGGCCGCTGGTGAGCAGGCCCAGGAGTTTGGGCAAGGCCACGCCGCACTCGCTGGCCCACTTCAAGCCCAGCGGCAGCAGCAGCTCCAGCCCGGTGGCGCCGGGTTCGGCTTCGGCAAAGGGCAGGGCTTTTTCGTCTTCTCCCACCGGCATGTGGTCGGACACCAGCGCGTCGATGGTGCCATCAGCCAAGGCAGCGCGCAGCGCATCGCGGTCCCGGGTCTGGCGCAGCGGCGGCGTCAGGCGCGTGCGGCTGTCGAAGTAGCCCATATCGACATCGCTCAGGTGCAGCGAGTTGATGCTGACATCGCAGGTCACCGCCAAGCCCTCGGCCTTGGCTTTGCGCACCAGTTCGACACCGGCTGCGCTGGAGAGGCGGCACAGGTGCACGCGGGCGCCAGTGGAGCGCATCAGCTCGAAAATGGTGTGCAGGGCAATGGTTTCCGCCGCCACCGGCACCCCGGCCAGGCCCATGCGCGTGGCAAAGGGGCCGCTGGCCGCCACGCCCTTGCCCAGGTGGTAATCCTGCGGGCGCAGCCACACGGTGTAGCCGAAGGTGCTGGCGTACTGCAGGGCACGCTGCACCACCTGGGTGTTGGCCAGGGCCACTTCGGCCTGCGAAAAGCCCACGCATCCGGCGTCTGTCAGCGCGTGCATTTCGGTCAGCACCTCGCCCTTGAGGCCCCGGGTGAGTGCGCCCAGTGGGAACACGCGTGCCTGGTTGAGACTGCGGGCGCGGTAACGCAACATTTCCACCAGACCGGGCTCGTCCAGCACCGGGTCGGTGTCGGGCGGGCACACCAGGGCGGTCACGCCACCGGCCACGGCAGCAGCCAGTTCGCTGGCCAGCATGCCTTTGTGTTCCTGTCCAGGCTCACGCAGGCGGGCACACAGGTCCACCAGGCCCGGGGTCACCACGCAGCCTTGGGCCGCAATGGTGGCATCGGCCACAAAGCCAGCCGGTGCGGCGCCCACGGCCAGCACCTTGCCGTTGGCGATGGCGACATCGGCCACGCCGTCGAATTGCGAGGCCGGGTCGATGACGCGGCCACCCTGGATGAGTAGATTTTTCAGCATGCTTCGTTCCCCGCCACAATGCTCATCACGGCCATACGCACCGCAATCCCGAAGGTCACCTGCGGCAGGATCACGCTCTGGCGTCCGTCCACCACTTCAGAATCAATTTCCACACCGCGATTGATGGGTCCGGGATGCATGACGATGGCATCGCTCTTGGCCCACTGCAGCCGCTCCGGTGTCAGCCCAAAGCTCTTGAAGAACTCGTTGCTCGAAGGCAGCAGAGCCCCGCTCATGCGCTCGTTTTGCAGGCGCAGCATGATGATGACGTCGCAGCCCTTGATGCCTTCTTCGAGCGAGTGGCACACGCGCACGCCCATCTGCGCCATGTCGGACGGCACCTAGGTTTTGGGACCGACCACCCGCACCTCCGCCGCGCCCAATGTAGTGAGCGCATGGATGTCGGAACGGGCCACGCGCGAGTGCAAGACGTCACCCACGATGGCGACTGTGAGGTTGGAAAAATCTTTCTTGTAGTGCCGGATGGTGAACATGTCCAGCAGGCCCTGGGTGGGGTGGGCATGTCGGCCGTCGCCAGCATTGATGACGTGCACATGCGGGGCCACGTGCTGGGCAATGAGGTAAGGCGCGCCGGACTCGCTGTGGCGCACCACGAACATGTCCGCCGCCATGGCGCTCAAGTTGGCCACGGTGTCGAGCAGGGATTCGCCCTTGGAGGCGCTGGAGCGCGCGATGTCGAGGTTGATGACGTCGGCCGAGAGGCGCGTGGCGGCAATCTCGAAAGTGGTGCGGGTGCGGGTGCTGTTCTCGAAGAACAGGTTGAACACGCTTTTGCCGCGCAGCAGCGGCACCTTTTTCACTTCGCGGTCGTTGACCGAGACGAAGTTGGTGGCGGTATCCAGAATCTGCGTCAGGATGGCCTTGGGCAGGCCTTCGGTGGAGAGCAGGTGCACCAGCTCTCCATGTTTGTTGAGTTGCGGGTTGCGTTTGTAGAGCACGATCAAGCCTCCTGAAGGGCCGCCCCGAAGGCGGCTTGCGCCCCCACGGGGGGCAGTGAATACACGCAGTGATGAACGTGGGGGCTCACAGGACATTTCCCTTCACATCGAAACTGAACACACCGGCCTCGCTGCGGGCCAGTGCTAGTGACTGCCCGGCGCCGAGTGCTACACGTGCGGCGGCGAAGTCGGCCTGCACCGGCAGTTGGCGCCCGCCGCGGTCCACCAGCACGGCCAAGCGCACGCTGGCTGGGCGGCCGAAATCGAACAACTCATTGAGCACGGCGCGCAGGGTGCGTCCGGTGTAGAGCACGTCGTCCAGCAACAGAATGTCAGCACCGTTCACTTCGAACGGCAGCGATGTCTGTGCCGAAGCGGCCAGGCCGCGCTGGGCAAAGTCATCGCGGTGCATGGCCGAAGAAATGGCGCCGGGGGCGTCGGGAAGATTCAAGTCCTTGTGCAGGCGCTGGGCCAGCCAGTAGCCGCCCGAAACGATGCCCACCAGGCGGGTGTTGGGGGCGCACATGCGTTGCACGCCTTGGCGCAACTCGCCATAGAGCGCTTCCGCGTCAAGAATGATTGCCCCCACGCTTGCCATTGCATGTGCTGCGCTGCCCCCCACGGGGGTGCTCACGCCTTGGGACGGCCCGGCGGCGTTCATGTCCAAAGTACTCACGTCAAACTCCTCAAAAACTGTTCCAGGATGATGCAGGCGCTGGCGGCATCGGCATCGCGTGCGCCGCTGGCCAGGGCTTCGGTGGTGCTGTAGCGTTCGTCCACCTCGGCCACGGGCAGGTTGAAGCGACCGCGCAGCTGGCGGGCGAACTTCTGGGCGCGGCCGGTGTTTTCGTGGGCAGCGCCGTCCGGGTGAAAAGGTACACCTACCACGATGGCGTCGGGCTGCCACTCCTTGATGCGCTTGCCGATTTCGACAAAGCGGGCATCACCCTGCAGATGGATGGTGGACTGCGGCTGGGCCGTGCCCAACATGCGCGTGCCGTAGGCCACGCCGGTGCGCTTGGTGCCGAAATCGAATGCGAGAAAGCTAGCGCAGGACGCTGGAACCGTGGAATGCTGCGGCGCGATGCTCATGCGTGCCCTGCCTCTGAGCTGATCATCCAGGGCTGCAGACCCAACAGAGCGAGCGCGTCGCTCCAGCGGCGTTCGATGGGGCTGTCGAAAATGATGGCTTGGTCGGCTGGTACCGTGAGCCATGCATTGGCACCGAGTTCCGACTCCAGCTGGCCTTCGCCCCAGGACGAGTACCCCAGCGACAGCAGAAGCTTGCGCGGGCCCGCGCCGTTGGACAAGGCCTCGAGCACGTCGCGCGAGGTGGTCATCTCGAGTCCAGACTCCGGAATCAACATTCCCGAGGCGTACACCTGTTCAGCGGTATCACCATCACTGGCTTGTTGGGACGGATGGAGAACAAAGCCGCGGTCCAGTTGCAGCGGCCCGCCGTGGAATACCGGGACATTTTTAAGATCCGGGCGCCCAAGGGCCATTTCCACTTTGTCAAACAACTCGCCCACCGAAATGTCAGCGGGCTTGTTGATCACCAGGCCCAGCGCACCTTGGGGGCTGTGCTCGCAGACATAAACCACGCTTTTGGTAAAAATCCCGTCGTCCAAGGCGGGCATCGCTATCAAGAAGTGGTTGGTCAGGTTGATAGGAGCAGAATCGCCAGGCATTCGGCAATTTTACCTTCCACCATGGCTTACCTTTTTGACACCGGTTTGGTCTGGCTGCGCCGCGACCTGCGCCTGCACGACAACGCCGCCCTGGCCGCCGCCTTGCAGCAATGCCGCCAGGTGCATTGCCTTTTTGTGCTGGACCGCGCCATTTTGGATCCGCTGCCGCGCCGGGATCGGCGTGTCGCATTTATTCTGGAGAGCCTGCGCGAACTCGATACCGCCTTGCGCCAACGCAGCGGGAGGGACGATACGGGTTTGCTGGTGTGCCATGGAGATGCTATTGAATTGGTAGCTTCTTGCGCAATATCCACGGGGGCTAAGGCCGTATTTCATGCGCAAGACTACGAACCTCTGGCTTTGCGCCGCGACACGGAGGTTGGCCGCCAATTGGATGCCCACGGCATCGCCATGGTGGCAGTCAAAGACCATGTGGTATTCGAAAAAACCGAGGTGCAAACCCGAACCGGCACGCCCTACACCGTCTTCACACCGTACTTGCGTGCCTGGATACAGGCGCTGATTGCCGACACGGGTGCGTGGCAGCCACGCGATGTGGAAATTGCCGGTCGCTTGGTGCCCCGCCCCTCCCCATACGCTTGCGGCGTACCAACGCTCGCAGACATTGGATTTGAGGCCCCAGCCCCCTTGCCTGCACTTCGGGGGGGGCGGGCCGCGGCATTGGCGCTGTTGGAAGACTTCGTGGAACGTATGGATGCCTACGACGAGCGGCGCGACTTTCCTGCGTTGAAAGGCCCAAGCTACCTGAGCGTGCACCTGCGCTTTGGCACCGTGTCCATCCGCGAACTCGTCAGCGCTGCGCAGGCACGTGTGCGTGCCGACAGCCGTGGTGCCGAAGTCTGGCGCAGCGAGTTGGCTTGGCGCGACTTCTACTTCCAGATCCTCGCCAACTTCCCACACGTAGCGACCAGTGCGTTCAAGGCTCCCTACGACGCTATCGTCTGGGACGAGGGCTCTGAATCCGATGCACTTTTTGCCGCGTGGTGTGAAGGCCGCACAGGCTACCCGCTGGTGGATGCGGCGATGGGACAGCTCAATCAGACCGGCTACATGCACAACCGCCTGCGCATGGTAGTGGGCAGTTTCTTGGTAAAGAACCTGGGGCTGGACTGGCGCCGCGGCGAACGCTACTTTGCGGAAAAACTCAACGATTTTGACCTGGCGGCCAACAATGGCGGTTGGCAGTGGGTGGCGTCCAGCGGCTGCGATGCCCAGCCTTACTTCCGCATATTTAACCCGGTTCGCCAAAGCGAACGCTTTGATCCACAAGGCAAGTTCATCGTGCGCTACCTTCCGCAGCTGGCGGGTTTAGGTGAACGCAACATCCATGCCCCGTGGCTGGCCGATGCCCCCACGCTGGAACGCAGCGGTGTTGCGCTCGGTGAGAACTACCCGCGCCCGGTGGTTGACCATGCACGCTCACGCGCCAAAACACTGTTGCGCTACAGCGTGGTAGCGGCCGCAGCCAAAACTTGAGCACCAAAAAAAACAAGGCCAGACCGGGTTTCCCCGTCTGGCCTCTGGTTTTGTACTGAAACAGTCGTGACTAGGCAGCAAACTCTTGCTGGGTGTAGCGTTGCACCAAGGCTAGCAACTCGTCTTCCGAGTAGGGCTTGCCGAGGTAGTGGTCCACCCCCAGCTCCTTGGCGTGGTCACGGTGCTTCTGCGCAATACGCGAGGTGATCATGATGATCGGCAGGTCCTTGAGCCGCGCATCATTGCGAATATTACGGGCCAAGTCAAAACCATCCATGCGTGGCATTTCGATATCGGACAACACGACCGCCGGACGCTCTTCCATGAGTCGCTCCAAGGCCTGCAAACCGTCCGCCGCCACGGCCACGCGATAACCCTCACGCTTGAGCAAACGCTGGGTCACGCGGCGTACCGTAATGGAGTCGTCCACCACCAACACCAGCGGGAGTTGATCGGCAGTCACCGGCAGTGTCTGCACCGAAGCAACACCTCCCGAGTCCATCGCGTCCGTGCTTCGCTCGCTTTGTTGAGCGAGCACCCGGGCGCGTTCACCATACACACTGGACAAGGCCACGGGGTTGTAAATCAACACCACCGCACCCGAGGCCAATACCGACATGCCGGTGAGACCCGGCAGACGCGCCAGTTGTGGTCCGAGGTTTTTTACCACCACTTCTCGGTTACCCAACACGTCGTCCACGTGCAGTGCCATGCGCTGGCCCGCGCTTCGCAGCACCACCACTTGTTGCGTCTTGGCGGGTGGCTCGTGGCTGCGCGCCGACACCTGCAACAAGGCCCCCGCCCAGAAGAAGGGCAGGTGCTCGCCCGCAAAGAAGTACTCGCCAGACGCGTAGGCCGCAGCCACCACCGATTCGGCACTGCGTTGCACGGTCTCAATCAGATTGGACGGTACACCAATGGTCAGTTCGCCCATGCGCATCATGACCACCTGCGTTACCGCAGTCGTCAGCGGCAGAATCAGCTTGAACTGGCTACCTTTACCCTCTTCGGTACTGGTTTCGATGCGGCCACCCAATGCAGAAACTTCGGAGCGCACCACGTCCATGCCAATGCCCCGACCAGAAAGCTCCGTTATCTGCTCGGCTGTGGAAAAGCCTGGCATGAAGATCAGGTTGGCAGCATCCGCGGTGGAGAGTTCCTGCTCTGCGCCAATCAGCCCATTCGCAATGGCACGTGCACGGATGCGGTCCAGATGCAAACCACCGCCATCGTCGGAGAACGACACCGACACGTCGTTGCTGTGCTGGTCCACCTGAACAGTCACCGTACCGTTGGCAGACTTGCCAGCAGAAGTGCGGCTCGCGGCATCTTCAATGCCATGGGACACCGCGTTGCGCAACATGTGCTCAAAAGCGGGCACCATGCGCTCCAGCACGCCACGGTCCATTTCGATAGAGCCGCCAATGATGTCAAGCTTGACCTGCTTGCCCGTGTCTTTGCCGGCCTGGCGCACCACGCCGTACAGGCGCTCCGACACGCTGTCGAACTCGACCATGCGGGTACGCAACAGGTCGCGCTGCAATTCGCGTGCCTGGCGCCCCTGGGCAATCAGATCGTCTTCGGTTCCGTCGATTTCGCGTTGCAGGTTGCGTTGCACCGTCGCCACGTCGTGGACCGACTCTGCCATCATGCGGGTGAGTTCCTGCACACGGGTGAAGCGGTCGAACTCCAGCGGGTCGAAAGACTGGGCCGTGTCTTTGGCCTGGGCCAGACGCGACTGCATCTGGGACTCGGACTGCAGTTCCACATCACGCAGCTGCTGGCGCAAACGCTCAAGGTTACCGCCCAGATCATCCAGCGATGAGCGGATCTGATTCAAACGCCCATCCATCCGTGAACGGGTGATCAAAACCTCACCGGCCTGGTTCACCAAACGGTCGAGCAGACGCGAGCGCACACGCACGGTCTGGTTGTTGGTCTGGCGTTGGGGCACCATGGCCGCGGCCTGCACACCGCGCATGGCGGGAGATATCTGCACCACCGGAGCGCCGACAAAAGCTGGAACTGCCGCTGTCGGTGCAGGTGCCGCGGAGGCAACCACAGCGGCATTGGCTGCAACTGCCTCTGCAGGTCCGTTGGCATCAAGCTCCGGCGCGACGCCCAGTGTGTCGAAGACGGTCTGAATCCGGTCCAGGCGCGACTGCAATGGTTCAATCTGCTGGGTTTGCAGATTTTCTGCACCGATGTTCTCGATGCTGGACTCCATGTTGTGGGCCATTTCCCCCAAGCGCATGGCACCCGCCAGGCGTGCACTACCTTTGAGGGTATGCAAACCGCGCAGCACTTCGTTGCGGGCAATCTGATCGTCCGGATGGTCCATCCACTGACGCAGCGATGCGGCCAACTGCGGCAACAACTCCTGCGCTTCTTCCTGGAATATCGGGAACAAGTCGTCGTCGAGATTGTCTACCGCATCGAGGTCTTCGTCCTCTGCCTCCACCACAGCCAATGGCGCTGCCATTACCATGGAGTGCGCAGCAGCCCCCTCCACTGAATCAGCCACAAGAGCCTCTGGCGCTGGAATGGGGGCAGGCACAAGGTCATCCGCGACAACAGCGGTGGGTTCCGCAGCGGTTTCTGTATCCGGCTGGTCTTCCGGTATGTCGAAGTCCGCATCACCTGCTGGCGCTGGGAATTCCGTATCGGTAATCGCTTGCAAGGCTTCCTGCAGACCCGCTGTAGGCTCTTTGAGGAAGCCGGCAGCGAACTGGTGCAACAGGCGTCGAATGTCTTCAGCAGCTTCCAGGCACACCGATGCGATTTCGGGGGTGCCGGCACGGTGCAACTGCACATGCTCCAAAGCATGTTCCAAGGCACGCCCCAGAGACGACAGGGCACTGAAGCCCACCGTGGCGGAGCTTCCCTGTAGCGAATGCGCCAGCACTATGGCGGTATCCGGCACAGGCTCTTCACACCCCAGGGCCCATTCGCCGAGTTCAGTTTGAAGTCGCCGGGACCATTCGTCGGCTTCGTTGAGGTATACGTTGTACAGCGGGATGCTCAGGCGCAAATCACCGATGACCTTGACCGTTTCGTCCACCGGTTCATCGACTGAACCCAAAACCAAGTCATCCGTAATCTCGGGCTCGGCCATCACCTCGATTAAAGGCTCAGCGGGTGCATCGTCTGCGGCGGCGTCCGATGTGGGCAAACCGTCGAGGGACGCCAACTGGGTCGGTGCCATGGCCGATTCGTAGGCGTGCCGAGCGCCTTCGGAAGCAAAGTCATCCAAGGATGCGAGTTTTGTGGGCCCGTCTTCCTCGGGTTCCACCTCCAAGGGCTGCAATGCGGTCGACACCTCGGATTCGGACGGGGGAAAGCTCAGGGCAATGACAGGCTCTGAAACTGCATCCAGCGTTGGCTCGGGCTCCAACACGTCCAAATCGGTATCGAGCAAGGCACCGTTGTCAGCAGCACTCGGGGCCGGAGGAACAGGTGCTTCCCGCGAAGTCCCGGTACCGAGGTCACCAAAGTCGAAGTCGCCGATATTGAAGTCTTCGGAAACACTCGGGGCAGGTGCTGTCGGCGTATCGAAGGAAAGACCTTCCGCAAAAGACAAGGTTTGCGTCGCCGCAAAATCGTTGCGCAATTCCGCGGGCTCGGTCTGTAAGTCCGCAGGAGCCGCCAGCGCGGTGGATTCAAAATCCTGAGGGGCGTCCACCGGTGCGAATTCTTCAGGCATCTCGATCGCGACGCCGTGGGCAGAGGTGTCGAGGTCTACCGCCTCCACGATTTCGGCACTGTCCCAATCGATATCGACCGTTGCAACTGCCGTCCCGGCAGCGTCCACGGCTGGCAGCTCTTCAACCAAGCCGGCAGCATCTGCGGTGTCAGAAACATCAACCACATCCACCTCGGGGAGGCCCATGTCCGCAGCCAATTCTTCCGGCGCAATTCGGGGCAAGCTGTCTTCCGAAGCCGTGGGGGTGGACTCAGCGCCAGCGTCCCAGGGTAGGGCGACATAGCGGCCATCCAGGCGCATGGCGTCGGCACTGGTGCGGAAATCGGCCGCGCTCCAACGCTCTGCATCGCCTCGGGCGATGTCCTCGATCCAGCGCCCAAAAGCCTGCATCGCACTGCGGCACAGTTGCAACAAGCCTGCGCTGGCCGCACGCTGCTCTGCGAGCAAGCCGTTCATGATCTGTTCAAACGACCATGCCGCCTCACCAAATTCGGTCAGACCCACCATGCGGGAGCTGCCCTTCAGGGTATGGAAAGCCCTGCGCAATACCGTCTGTTCACCCAGTTCTGCCGGTGCATCGATCAACGCATCGATGGCAGCCAAACCGTTCTGCGCCACTTCACGTGCTTCTTCCAGGAAGATGTCAAGCAGCTCGCCATCGTCGTCCTCATCGTCCGACGCCAGCGCCACAGCAGCCGGAGCTGATACCACGACCGGAGCGGGAGCTGGCTGTGCCTCCACTGGCAAAACAGTCTCCGAGGGAAGGCTGGCTGCAGGTGTAGGCGTTGGCAGCTGCACCTGCTCGCGGCCCATCAAGGGTTTGAGCTCTCCGGAGTCTTCGTCAAACACGAACAACTTCTTGGCCAGCTCGCGCTGGTAGCTGAGCATATCGATGAGAAAGCCCATGGCTCCCAGGTTGTTGCCCAACTGTTCAAACAACGGATTGGAAGTACCCGGTGCGACCTCGTCGATCAACAACTGCTCGACCTTTGCCCGCATGCGCAAGGCCGCAAGAGAGGGTTGGTCCAGCCCCAAAACAGAGAACACTCCGCGCATGGCAGCCAGGTGGTTTGGCACCTCACGCAACGGACCCTTGTCCGTCGTATTGCGGAAAAATGCGTCCAGCGATTTTTCCACTTCACCCAGCGCGCCGCGCAACTCCGCCACCACGCTGCCCATGGTCTGGCGGTCACTGACGCGGCGGTACAGGTCCTCCATCCAGCTTTCCATGGGGTCCGGCTGCCCGCCCCCTGTCACGTGGTCGAGGCGCTGCGCCAGCCGCGCCGAGCGGTGTGCCAACTCCGAGTCGGTAGGGTCCAGGTCTTCGTAAACCGCATCCAGGTACAAAATGGTGGTGGCGACCTCCATGGCAACCGCGGGGTCGGGAGCGCTGGCTTTCTTGACGGTCGCATCGGCGGTACGTGCCAACGCCCACGCCAATTCCTTGCTCTCCGGGTGAAGCTTCGCCATGAGGTCTGTCACAGCAGCAAACTGCTCGCCGGCGAGTTTGAGCTTGTGACTATCCCCGCCGCTCAGCGCCGACCAGGTCTCGGAGGCCGATGCAATGCGCTTGCGCAGCATTTGCAACAAAGCGGGGTCGTAGCGACCAAATTGTTCGGTTTCATAGTCCACCGCTTTGGCTGCGCCCAACCCGTAGGCCTGACGGACCGCTTCCAGACACGGAGCTGCTCCCTGCGCCGTAGGTTCTGCAACCGCACAGAAAAAAAGCAGGTCTTGGGCCAACCGCTCAGAGACCGTGTTGTCTCCCCGGCTCAGCGTCGCGTACTGCTGCAATACACGCGAAGCTGCGCGCTTGGTATACACATTGTGACGAATGGCGCCCAGTGCAAAAGCTTCAAAATACCCGGCAGCGATGGCCCAAAAAGTACGGGGCTGCAAACGGTCTTGTCCATTGGCCAAGCCGGTGGCAACGTCCACCATGCGGCGGGCTGCCGCCGCGTTGGCCGATTTGACTATATTGAGAGTGGCCCAGTCGAGTTTCTCCCGTGTTGCGACCGAGTAGGACAAGGGCGCCGCTGACGGCAACTCGGACACCTCAAGCCAGCGCCAGTTGAATGACCACAGGTCTGCAGGGTGTACGCGCTCAGAGCCCGCCAACTCCGCGACCGCCTGGTACTGCGGAAACAAGGCCACAGCAGACGCATGCTTGCCCTTGACCAAGCCTTCCAGGTACTCGGTCAGCGCAAAGCTGGCGCGCTCCAACTTCGTGGCAG
>JACCDZ012115583.1_pt1 | contig 11397 bp, 24 predicted proteins | sample 7449551 | NCBI WGS metagenome assembly JACCDZ01 (sample SAMN15323452, study PRJNA562643) | freshwater metagenome | isolation source: river surface water | place: USA:Blue River Watershed | collected 2017-08-18
CACTTCGAACAAGTACGCGAGCCTCAACAACATGAACGCGATGCAGATGGCCATGATCGCCGAAGAAGCCGGCGTCCTCGACAAGATCATCGCCCATCAGGACAAGCTCAAGGACATCATCAAGTTGTGAAGCCGAAAGGCCCTGTTAGCGAAAGCTGCAGGGCCTTTCTGTTTTTCGCAAGTTTTACAGGGGCTATAATGACATCCGTTGAAAGGAATATCATGAACGAAACCACTGTAAAGCTCCTCGCTACTGCAGCTCTCGCTTCGACCCTCACCGCCTGTGGCATCATTGCCGTGCAGACCAAGAAGAAAATCAAAAACCTTGATGCTCGACTGGCTGCCCGCAAGGAGCTCATGGACGAGATGGCCGCCGTGCGAGACCCCAGCATCGATCAGCTCAAGCGGTGGATCCGTCGAGGATCCGAAATCGACAACATGCCCATCTAAGGAAGGGGCCCTCACGGGCTCTTTCTTTTTGATTCGCAGGTTTCACAGATCCTTTAATGACACCCTCTGAAAGGATAAGACAATGACCACCGCATTGAAGCTCACCCAGAAGACCATCCTCACGATCGCTGAGGCCACCGGCATGACCGCCGACGCCGTCAACTCCGTGTACGAAAACTACTGCTCTCTCGACAAGAGCGGCTACGTCGTACTGGACCTGATGTGCACCAACGGTTGTGCTCACGAGCCTGTATCGGTCGACGAGGAGACCTTCAACCAAGACTTCATGTTCGTGACCGAACCGTCCGACACCGAATTCCGAGAAGTACTCAACATCCGATAAGGGATGGCCTCCGCGGAGGCTTTCTCTTTTGACAAGGAGCCTCTATGGCTAGACCCTCAGCCACCGACTGGGTTATCTGCAAGACGTGTACCCATACCGAGAACATCCACAAGAAGTACGACGGTCGATCCACCAAGGATCGCGAGTGCTACGCATATCTGTGTAGCTGCACCAAGTTCGAGAAGAAGTAATGGACGAGTTAATAGAAGCTCTGGTGCGAAAGCATCAGATTCTGAAAAGAAAGAAACCAGAACCATATTTCGACTCTCGAGATCTGATCGATTCTTCTATCCGAGGTCAACAGGAAGTCATACGAGCTAAAGCGATATTGGCGTGTGCACGCATCGATCGAGAAGTTCGCTACTTGAAATCGCGTGAATCACAAGCCCTATAATGACATCCCTGAAAGGAACATCCCATGGACAACTATGTGATTTATACAGTCTCGTTGAACGACGAAGATGCATTCCAGAAGGTGATTGGTATCAAAAACATCAATACCGAATCATATAATGTCCAGGCCGTAAAGGACCCTCGTCGCATCGCGAAGGAGGACCAGTGGTTCTGGGCGGTTGTGGATTTGGATGATGATATGGTGCTGTTCACCAACGTCGGAACCATCGATCGCTTCAATGAAGCTACTCAAGACTCACCGCACCCCATCAAGTACCTCTAGGACTAGAAGAAACTCTCGAAAGAGGGCTTTCTTCTTTTCGCATGAATCACAAGGGCTATAGTGACACCTCTGAAAGGAACATCATGGCAATTGAAGACATGACCCCCGACCAGCTCAAGGACTTCATGCACACCATCGCCATGATCCGAGCGAACATCGAGAACTGGAAGTACGTCGAAGCCAACAAGCACCTGCTACCGCGGGAGCGCCTGGAACAGACGATCGAACAGATGATCAACATGTTCGATCCGATCGTGATGGCTGCACAGACCCAAGCTGAAGTCGAGGCTCTGACCAAATTCGACCCGATCGACCTGATCTGATTAAGGAGAATCGCCCGCAAGGGCCTTTCTCTTTTTGGTCACTTTTATGGGTAGTTCTCGCAAGAATCACAAGGGCTATAGTGACACCCACGTAACTGGATTAACCAGGAGGTGCCGGATAAACCTCACCGGCAATTGCGTGGCTTCATATTTTTGACGCCCATCAATCATCTACCAGAAAGGTAAGAAGGCCGTGAGTAATGCGCTAATCGATGCTCTGGCAAAAGAGTATGACAAGCATTATGCCGCCATGACAGCAGCCCGCAAGAACCTGGAGAAGGCGATCCAGGACGCGATCACGAACGGAACGTTCAAGTCCGACTCAACCAATCTGACCATCTGGAAGATGCTGCAGAACCTACGCAAGCGAGGGATCATCGAGAATCTCGGTACGCGCAAGATGCCGGAATGGACAACCGTCGTCAAGGCGGCGAAGAAGTGAGCGAGCTGGCGATCATTCAAGATTTACGACGAGATGCGCAGGAAGTTCTCTGGACGGAGATCGCACAGCATATTCTCGACCTCAAACTTGAGGATCTTCCAAACGAAGATGACATTTGCATGCTCCGAGAGGATTATGACGAAGAGAAATGGACCGCCTTTTATCAGACGGAAACCAATCTCGAGAGGATATATGAGGTCTCGTATCATTTCGACGTGGAGAAATTTTACGTCACGACTTACACAATTACCTACTGCAACAAACACGAACCACCCCATCTCTACTGAGGAGTAACCAATGGGAAATCATCAGGTCGGCAAAGCGGCCTCGAAAGCAATACCAATCCTGCTGACCATCGCATCGAGTGTCGGTGTGGCAGGCACAGCATTCCTTTTCGCTCGAGCCGGCATGAAGGCGGAGCGCAAGGTGCTTGAGCAATCAAAAGTCACCCAGACGATGCGAGAGCTCGAGGCATTCGACACCGTATTCAAATCTCTCGAGAAGGAGAAGAAGTAATGCCCAGGCCCCGACCAGTTCGTTTCAACTTCGGAAAGAGAAAACAAGAATCCATCCAAGCTGAGGTGCTATATCTCGGCAAGCATGCGATCACCGACAAGCCGGTTCTCGTGGTGGGTCTCGACAACTCGCAAGCCGCGGGATATCTCGAGCGAGGGTTCAACGTCAAGGTGAAGATGCCGAACACGCGCTTCATGGGTCAAGAGATCGAGGAGCCGATCCTATACCTCCAGATCGATATTCCCGAGTCTTTTGACGAGAGCATCCTGGCTGGATGGCGACTCAACTCATATGTCGACGACAGTAAGATCGCCGTCGTCGAGTTCGAGTCTCAGCCCTGGTGGATTTCCGAGAAGCAGAAGTCGGGAGTTCGTCTACGTCTGACGGAGATCTACACGCCGGATGACGAACCCGAGGTCGACACGCGCACTGGCTTCGAGGTTCTCAAGGATCTCGAGAAGGACGTCTTCAACGACTACGAGACCTACGTTCAGGCTCAGCGGGATGCGTGCATGCCTGTGTGGTCGAGGCAGCAGTGGCAACGCTTCTATCAAGAGAATGCTCGTCCGGGACTCAGTCAGCGCGACTACGAGAACCTCAACAACCGTCAGCGAACAACGTGGGTTGTCGGCGAGAAGATCGGGATGTTCGGGTGTGACTACATCATCGCGAGCGTGACCGATCTCGATGACCAGTGGGGTATCCGAGCGGATCGGAAGTACTGCGAGAGTCTGTATTTCCGCGTGCCGAAATGAGCGACAACCGCGTCCGCAAGACAAGAGGACGCAACAAGCAAGCAGTAGCCCTTATGAAACTCGAGGGCATCAAATACACCGAAGCACTTCGGAGAGTTAGGACAGAAATCGATGACCAGTCTTCAGCCGTACGTAACACCGAACAAGACGCGTCGCAAGCAGATCAACGAGACCGTGGAGACGGGTCTCGCGATCGTGGAGGCAGCGAACAAGGCCTACAACATCGTCAAGGAGTGGAGGCGCCGTAAGTTCTCATATTCCGTGACGATCAGTGAGTCGGATGGCCTCTACCAGGACGTGCACGACTGGCTCCTGAGCGTCTTCCCGAACGAGAAGCACCGCAGCCTCACTGTGGCATCGAGTCGTCGTACTCGGGGCTACGAGGATACGGTGGCTCCTGATTCGGTACCGGGGAAGGTGGAGAAGGTCGATCCGCTGCAGATCCGCTTCAACGACAAGAAGGCGCGTGTCCTCGAGTTCGGCGGACATCGCGTAGAGGTCGCTCTGGTGGAGCCGGACACGTCGGAGAAGCACTCGAAGTTCTTCGAACGCAACCAGGTCTACAACGACATCATCTTCACGGCGTTCTCTTACGAGGCGCAGCAGGCGGTTATCCGTCAGCTCGAGAAGCTCAACCAGGCGCGTGCCACTACGCGCAAGGCAGTTCTCAAGATGACCACTACGTGGGGCGATTGGAGGACAAGGTCCGACCTTCCTCCGCGCACCATGGATTCGGTGAACCTTCCGAAGGACCAGAAGGATCGGATCATCCAGGACCTCGGGGCCTTCCTCGAGGCGGAGGACAAGTACAACCGTTTGGCCATTCCGTGGCACCGCGGTTACATGTTCTACGGCCCTCCGGGAACTGGTAAGACGAGCCTGGTCAAGGCGCTCGCCAACCACTTCAACCTGGACCTGTGGTATATCTCGCTCTCGGACCTGTCAGCGGAGTCGAGCCTGCTCAACCTGATCGGTGGAGTGGGCCCGCGCTCGATGCTGCTGCTCGAGGATATCGACACGATCAAGATCGCTCACGATCGTGACTCGGCAGACGCCGGGAAGATCTCCACGGGTTCGCTGCTGAACACCCTCGATGGGGTGGCGACTCCTCATGGCCTCATCACGGTCATGACGACGAACCGCTTCGATATCCTCGACCCGGCACTCAAGAGGGCTGGTCGTATGGATCTCATCGAGGAGCTGGCATATCCGTCGAAGTCGACCGTACGCGAGATGTTCGAGTATTTCTACTCGGACACGACGCCTCTGGCCGGCATCAAGGAGAACGAGTTCATCGAGAAGCAGATCAGCACCTCGCAGATCGCTGAGATCTTCAAGAGGCACATGGACGACCCGAAGACGGCCGTGCGTGACCTCAAGGATCTCGTCAAGGATTACCGCCTCCCGGAGGGATCATGAGGAAGAGCAAGATCGAGAAGATCATCGCTAAGTCGCAGAAGCTTGCGGCGAAGCTCCAGAAGAAGCACAAGAAGTCCATCAAGAAGGAGAAGAAGTAGATGACCGTTGCAGCAAAGACCAAGAAGGTCACCAGCAAGGCCAAGGTCGCCAACCTCAAGGGCGGCCTGACCAAGCGCGACATCACCAACATCGGCAAGAAGTCGAACGAGATGAAGGAGGCCGGTGTGTCGGAGAAGGAGCGCATCAAGGCCGCCGGAGATGAAGCGCGTCGGATCAAGATCGATCGGGCGAAGGACGACGAGGTGATCACGCTGGAGGGTCTGTCCACGCTGACCCTCCGCATCCGTGAGTACAAGCGCGAGGGCCTCAGCAACGTGGCCATCGGTGCTCGTGTCGGAGTATCGGAGTCGACCGTACGTCGTCGCCTGAAGACGCCTCTGACCGAGGAGGAGACGCTGCTGGAGGGCATGCTCGACGAGCTCTCCAACACGCGTGACGAGATCATCGAGAAGTTCATGCACAACCCGAGGTTCGCTCGCGTGTTCAAGGACGACGGCAACTGGATCCTGCGCACGCACACCATCAAGCGCCGTGCCTCGTTCTCGCGTCGTGAGGGTCGCGGTCACCGCATGAGCTTCACGCTCGAGTTCTCGGCATATCGTCAGCCGACGAAGCCGCTCGAGAGCTGATATGGACTGGGGCGCTCTTATCCTGGGGTTCTTGGTCGGAGCGCTCGGTGGGTTTGGGTTCGGATGGTTCGTGTTCGATCGTTTTCGTTCACGGACCATCCGGGCCCATCTCGCTGAGCTGACTTATATCGACGATCGACTCAAGGTCATTCAAGGCAAGATGCTCGCTGGCGATCCGGATCTCACTCCGGCTGAGGTGGCTGAGTTCATATCTACGCAAAGGTATGTGGAGAAAGATGGCAATACGGAAGGACGGACGTCCGCGGACAGTTCCGATCATCTACAAGAGGGGTCCGATTCTCAAGGGTGGTCCGATCGATATTCCTCCGGGAGCTGAGGTCAAGACCATGCACGTCGATGAAGCGGTTGAGTTCATCGACTCGCTCTATGAGAGGGATATTCCGGATGAGTGATCCCTACGACATCGAAGGCACCGATAAGTGCCCGAATTGCTACGGCACAGGAGCTGTCGCCGTAGGTCCCTTGGGTGCTCGGCCGCCCAAGGGTAAGTGTCCCGAATGCGAAGGCACGGGCAAACGACTAGACGGAGAGATCAACTGATGAAGACATTCAACCTGCTGCTGGGCCTGGTACTCGGGCTCGTCATCGGACTGCTGACCTCGCTGTCGGCACTCCTTTTCGGCGCGCTGTGGTTCGTGACGGACGACAAGAAGAAGCCCCTCAATCGCACTCGTACCTACGAGACGCGAGACGCGAGAGCTACCGCCTTCAACCACGAGTACGACTCTCGTCTCGAGGCCGAGGAGATGCTCGACATGATGGAGGAGATCATCAAGTCTCAGGGTCGTGTCACGGTGGAAGACCTCAAGGTCGGCACGGGATATCCTCCCACGTTCGCCGATCGCCAGATGGGATGGAAGTCTCTCAAGGAGGCCAAGGTCGAGCGTCCGCTCTATGGCGCGAAGTACCGAATCTTCTTCCCGAAGCCCGAGACCTGGTAGGAGATATCTAATGGCAAAGAAGATCCCAACCGCGCTGGTGCGCGATCCCGACAACCGAGCCAAGGTCCTCCTCGAGGTCAACCCGGGCTGCGAGTGGGTGTTCGATGGCGAGGGTGTCCCGACACGCAAGTGGAACGGCACCTGCATGATGATCGACGAGTTCGGCCAGTGGTGGGCGCGTCGTGAGGTCAAGCCCGGCAAGGGTGAGCCCGAAGGCTATATCGTCGTGGACTACGACGAAGTCACCGGGAAGACTCAGGGCTGGGAGCCGGCCGAGCAGTCATCGTTCAAGAAGTTCCTTGACGAGGCTCTCGGCCATATCCCGGAAGCCATCTGGACGCCGGGCACGTACGAGCTCGTGGGGCCAAAGATCCAGGGCAACACCGAACAGCTCGACCGTCACATGCTGCTCAAGCATGAGAACGCGCCGATCATTCCGGATCTCAACCTCGTTCTCAGCCCGAAGGCAGTGGGGAAGATCTTGCAGAAGATCCACCTCGTCGCCGGCTGGGAAGGTGTCGTCTGGCACCACCCCGACGGCCGAATGGCCAAACTCAAGGCTCGAGACTTCTAAGGAGAGAAATGATGACTGAACTGAACGACACCAAGCTGAAGCGTCTCGTCGGTAAGGCTGTGAACGAGGCCAACGCCGCAGCAGACGAGCTCGAGTCTCTGGGAGCTGCGCCCGAGGTGGTGCGACTGGTGCGCCCGAGGGCGACGGCCGAGTCGAACTACAAGCAGACGCATATTCAGGCGTACGAGGTTCGGATGGCGGACAAGATCGAAATCGGTGGACACCTCTGTGAGATCGTCGGTATCGGAGATGAGGGTTTGCACACCGTCATCATGCATGTGCTGGACCCGGTGAATCGCGTGTATGAGCTTAAGCTCGGCGCGACGCAGCCCCTAACGATCCAGAGGAAGGCAAACTAATGGCCTTCGACAGTGGCTCCATCAACGAGATCGCAGACACTCTGAAGGCGTCTGAAGATCGTTCCATTCAGCTGTTCAACAACGAGTTGGCGTTCGTCGTCGACTGGGAGGATGCAAAGTAATGCCCAATAGCAAGTATGTCCAGGATTACATCCCCATCACCAATGAAAAGATCGTCATGGAGGACTACAAGGAGCATGTTCGACTCGCCAGCATGACGAATTCTCTCCCGCTGACATTTCCCGACTTCAAGCACGAACGTCTGAAGGGAATGTCCATGCTCGACGTTGACAGCCCCATTCACACCACGGAGGACGCGGAGTTTCTCGAGCGCCTGATGGAGCTTGCAAGTCGTGTCGAGTTCGGCATGAAGTGCAAGATCAAGATCGGTCGAGACAACGAGATCCCCAACGGTCGCTATTACTTCCAGATCGCCTGCTGGCGAATGGACGTGATCACCAAGAAGGATGGCTGGGGATTCGGAGGTAAGGCATATCTGTCTCGCCACATGACCGACTCCGAGCTCTTCCAGATCATGTTCGGTCTTTACAAGGGTTACTGGGAGCACGAAGCCCGAGAGAACTTCACCATCGACGGCGTGCGACCGTTTGGTCCGCATATCTCCACCGAGGCACTCATCTCGGTGTCCCGACAGGTGGACGTACGCAGTGCCAAGCACGTGGAGGATGTCAAATGACCGTCACATTCGAAACCCGATTCGGCGGGGGATATCTCGCCGAGCCCATGTTCGAGTCGATGTATTTCCCGGCAGGGGAAGCACACGTCAAGCTGATTCCGGAGAAGGAGCGGAAGGACGTCGGCAAGCTCACTCAGTACGCGCGCATCAACAACGCTGACGGCAACGATCTCATGATCTTGCAGATGTGGGCGGATGCGGTACACGGGCGGAACGAGGAAGCGATCCTGGAGATGCCATATCTTCCAGGAGCCAGGGCGGACCATCCCGAAGAGATGATTTTCGGGGCGGCCGTCTATGCCGACATCATCAACCGCATGGATCTGGAGAAGGTTATTTGCTTCGATCCGCACAGTCACCGAATGCCGGAGCTGATCAACAATCTCGTCGAGCTGGGCCCTGCGGCTCTTGTTCGGCAGCATATCGTGGGGCATGCCGATCGAGGTGGTCCTCAGCGATATCAGGGGATCATCGCACCGGATAAGGGTGCCGTGGAACGAGCAACGTTCGTAGCTCTCGCGACGCACCTGCCGTTGTTCCGCGCCGAGAAGGTTCGCGACCCCGACACAGGGAAGCTCTCAGGCTTCACGTGCGAGCCTCTCCCGGAAGAGGGTAAGTTCCTCGTCGTGGATGATATCTGCGACGGTGGAGGCACCTTCATGGGCCTCGCAGAGGCTACTGGCGTGGGTCGTGAGCGACTCGGTCTGTATGTCTCTCACGGCGTCTTCTCCGGGGCTGCGTACAACCTCTTCGGATACTTCGACGAGATCTGGACAACGGATTCTCTCGACACCGCAAGCAAGATCAACGATGGCCCTCATCAGGTCAACATCATCGAACTCAACCGCACTCTCAAAGGATATTCCGCATGAGCAAGCCTTCCATCATCGCACCTCTTCTCCAGACCGACGCCTACAAGATCGATCACCGTCGTCAGTACCCCGAAGGAACGGAGTACGTCTACAGCAACTTCACCAATCGCGGAAGTCGCATGCCGGGTGTCAACCACGTTGTCCACTTCGGACTCCAGGCGTTCCTGCAGGACTACTGCATGGACGCCTACGAGGAGTTCTTCAAGGCCGATGAAGACAAGGCGATCGAGTTCTACAACAAGGCGATCGCAGACATCATCGGACCGAACGACGTCGGCGAGGAGCACATCCGTGCCCTGCACAAGAAGGGATATTTGCCGCTGCGGTTCTGTGCGGTTCCCGAGGGTACGCTGGTGCCGCTGCGCGTTCCGAGCTTCACGGTGGAGAACACGGATCCGGAGTTCTTCTGGCTCACGAACTTCATCGAGACGGTTGTCAGTGCATATTACTGGCACCCGTCGACGGTGGCAACGATCGCGCATCAGTACCGTCTGATCCTGGACAAGGCTGCAGCACGCACCGGTACGCCGTCGGAGGTCGTGGACTACCAGCTGCACGACTTCTCATATCGTGGGCAGGTCGGTAGCGAGGCAGCGGCACTCTCGGGTCTGGGTCACCTGCTCTCCTTCAAGGGCAGTGACACGCTGCTGGCGTACGACTACGCGCGTCGCTTCTACCGGGGCAACAACGGCCCGATTCTCCAGAGCGTTCCGGCAACGGAGCACTCGGTGATGTGTGCCGGTGGCGAGGACGACGAATTCGAGACGTACGACCGCCTGCTGGATCTGTATCCGTCGGGTATCGTCTCGATCGTCAGCGACACGTGGGATCTGTGGAACGTCGTCGGGGATATCCTGCCGCAGCTCAAGGGTAAGATCATGGGTCGTGACGGTAAGACGGTCATCCGTCCGGACTCGGGCGACCCTGCGGATATCCTCACGGGCACCATGGGCGACATGTCTCCGTTCGGATCGTCTCTCGAGGACAAGGGTCTCATCAACGCACTCTGGGAAGAGTTCGGCGGTGACTACAACGAGAAGGAGTTCAAGAACCTGGACTCGCATATCGGTGCGATCTACGGTGACTCGATCACTCTCGAGCGTGCGCAGAACATCCTCGACCGTCTGGCGGACAACGGATTCGCCTCCGGGAACGTGGTTCTCGGTGTGGGTTCATATTCCTACCAGATGGTCACTCGTGACACCTTCGGCAGTGCCATGAAAGCGACGTGGGTGCAGATCAACGGTGAGGGTAAGGCGATCATGAAGGCGCCGAAGACCGACAACGGTCTGAAGAAGAGCGCCACTGGTCGTCTGGCGGTTCACGACGATGGTACGGGACATCTTTTCCTCAACGAGAACGTCTCGCCCGAGGAGGAGAAGCTCAGCCTCCTCAAGCCCATCTGGGAAGATGGCAAGTTCGTCAAGGGTGCATATCAGTCCTTCGCCGACGTGCGTGAGACTCTGCGTGCCAACTCTCACCTGCTGTTCCCACGCGGCAACTAACACATGAAGAGGTGGATCTATGAAAGTGGAGATTCTAAGATCCGTTGAGCCTCGGATTGACGTCGAAAGACAAATCGGTCGACTCGTGACCGTTAAATTCAACATCGAGTACATGGGATGGGGTTACACCCTGACCGCGCTCGAGCTCGCTGTCCTCTACTCAGGTCACGAGGATATCGTCAACTCCTCGGGCCGCCTGCAGTACCTCAACCTGCCCGATGACGTCATTCTCCACTTGGAGAAGTACGGCATGAGCGGGAACCAAGATGACTGGGCGCTGTTCGTGGCGCGCAGCCGACACAAGGAGAAGAAGTGAACCAGAAGACAGCAATCGCCCTTTCCGTCGCGAGCGGGATCGGTCTGGCCGGGGTGGTCGTCACCGCCGGCAAGCTGGTCATCAAGAAGAAGCCCGAGCTGAAGGAGAAGGTCGAGACCGGCCTCATCTGGACGAGCGGACTCTTCATCGGTGCCGGCATCGGGATCTTGGTCTCACCCAAGATCATCAGCAAGTCGCAGGCCGCGAGCATTCTCGCGAGCGACTGATCGAAGCGGGGCCGCTGGGTATATCCTGGCGGCCCCGTTCCGCTCTTGGAAGGAGAGCTATGCGCAACATGGACATTTACGGAATCGGCCTCGAAGAGTCGGAACGTATCCTAGAGATGCTGGTTCCCATCACATGGGTCAGCACGATCACGATCGTCTTGGTCGTTGTCGGTCTCGTGGCCATATCGATCAACGGAGGTAACTAATGGGTTGGGTATCGGGAATCTTCGGCACCATCGGAGTGCTGGCGTTCGAGGTGCTGCTCTTGGCCC
>JACCDZ011975001.1_pt1 | contig 11390 bp, 11 predicted proteins | sample 7449551 | NCBI WGS metagenome assembly JACCDZ01 (sample SAMN15323452, study PRJNA562643) | freshwater metagenome | isolation source: river surface water | place: USA:Blue River Watershed | collected 2017-08-18
AAAAGCCCCGGTATTGCTACCGGGGCTTTTGATCTTGCGTGCTCAGCCTGAATCAACTCGGGCTGAGTGAGCCAGCAGCTATCAGCTGAACTGGTTCATGGTGTTGTCTTTACCGCCAGCTTTCAGAGCTGCTTCACCTGCGAAGTACTCTTTGTGAGCATCGCCGATGTCGGAGCCGGACATGTTCTGGTGCTTAACGCAGGCGATACCCTGACGGATCTCCTGACGCTGAACGCCTTTCACGTAGGCCAGCATGCCCTGGTCTGCGAAGTACCCTTTGGCCAGGTTGTCGGTGGACAGCGCGGCGGTGTGGTAAGTCGGCAGAGTGATCAGGTGGTGGAAGATGCCAGCCTGAGCCGAACCATCACGCTGGAAGGTACGGATCTTCTCGTCAGCAACCTGCGCCAGTTCGGTTTCGTCGTAATCGACGCTCATCAGCTTGGCGCGGTCGTAGGCAGAAACATCCTTGCCTTCGGCAGCGAAGGCATCAAATACCTGCTGACGGAAGTTCAGGGTCCAGTTGAACGATGGGCTGTTGTTGTACACCAGCTTGGCGTTCGGGATCACCTTGCGAACTTCATCAATCATGCCTTTGATCTGACCAACATGCGGCTTCTCGGTTTCGATCCACAGCATGTCTGCGCCGTTCTGCAGCGAAGTGATGCTGTCCAGTACGCAACGCGCTTCACCGGTGCCAGCACGGAACTGGAACAGGTTGGATGGCAGGCGCTTAGGACGCAGCAGCTTGCCACCGCGATTCAGAACCACGTCGCCGTTGTTCAGGTCGGCAGCGGAAACTTCTTCGCAATCGAGGAAGGAGTTGTACTGGTCGCCCAGGTCGCCCGGGGTGTTGGTCACAGCGATCTGCTTGGTCAGGCCGGCACCCAGGGAGTCGGTACGAGCAACGATCACGCCGTTGTCGATGCCCAGCTCGAGGAATGCGTAGCGAACAGCGTTGATCTTGGCCAGGAAGTCGGCATGAGGAACGGTGACTTTACCGTCCTGGTGGCCGCACTGCTTCTCGTCGGAAACCTGGTTTTCGATCTGGATGCAGCAGGCACCGGCTTCGATCATCTTCTTGGCCAGCAGGTAGGTGGCTTCCGGGTTACCGAAACCAGCGTCGATGTCGGCGATGATTGGCACGACGTGAGTTTCGTAGCCGTCGATCTGAGCCTGGATTTCGTCTGCTTTGACTTTGTCGCCAGCAGCGCGAGCGGCGTCCAGAGCGGTGAACAGCAGGTCCAGCTCACGGGCATCAGCCTGGCGCAGGAAGGTGTACAGCTCTTCGATCAGGCCGGAAACCGAGGTTTTCTCGTGCATGGACTGATCCGGCAGCGGGCCGAAGTCCGAACGCAGAGCAGCAACCATCCAGCCCGACAGGTAGAGGTAGCGCTTGTTGGTGGTCTTGAGGTGCTTCTTGATCGAAATCAGCTTCTGCTGACCGATAAAACCATGCCAGCAACCCAGCGACTGGGTGTAGACGGAGGAGTCAGCGTCGTACTCGGCCATATCCTTGCGCATGATATCGGCGGTGTACTGAGCGATTTCCAGGCCGGTTTTGAAACGGTTCTGGGCGCGCATGCGGGCCACGGATTCCGGGTCGATAGCGCTCCAGCTGCTGCCTGCAGCGGCTTTCAGGGCGGCAACGGCTTTGATGTCGTTTTGATAAGCTGACATGGTCAATCCTTCAAGGTGTGAGTGTGGTTAAGCACCGGTTTCCCGCTATAAGCGCTTGTCCAACAAGGCTGCACACAGCTGATCGTGAAGTGTTGACTGGTTCGGCGAGAGTGCCGCAGGAGGGGGATGTACGAACAGTTGGATGACGGTCCTTGCCAGTGGCGTTGCCACTAACCGCTGCAGGGATGAATGCCCTGTGGCGTGAAGACCCTGGTGTCAATCCGGCTGATACGCTAAACGCTTCCCCGTCCCTCGGGACAACTTCGTTCCAGTCGCAACCTCGTCGAACTGCCTTGTGGGCCGGGTAAGACACAGAGCGCAGGATTGGTGAATCGCTGCAGTCTGGAAGACTTCAAGAGTCTTCTGGCTAGCGGGAGCGAGGCAATGATGCGCCCGTGGCAAACGTTCGTCAAACGTTTTGTAGTGTTTTTTTTGCACTACTACATTTTGCTGCGGCAATTCCGACGGGTTGCATTTACGGTACTGCATCAACCTTTATGCGCATGGACATGTCGTCCTTGCCGCCGGTCGAGAAGCGTTGCAGGAAGGCATTGTCCTGGCCTCGGTTCTCGTTGCTGACCCCGCCCAATGAAATCCATTCACCCAGTCGGCCGCTGACCCGGGTGTCGGTGCTTTGTATGTTGATTGCGCCGGGCCGGGAGTTGCTGAGGCTGTCACTGTTGCTGCGGATGCTGATGTTTACCCGGTCGCCGGATACGGTGGCGGTCACCAGAAAGCCCTGCGTCACATTGCGGAACTCGGTATTGCTGATGCGTTGACCAAATGCGCCGGTGCCAGTAGTGGTAATCGGCACGCTCTGGCCAACCTGGATCAGTGCGGGGAAGCCTTCAGTAGCCTGAACCTGCTGGATACCGCCGCGTCTGCTGGCGGTGCTGTTGCTGATGATGCGCGCCTGGTCGCGGCCGTTGACCTCGCCGCGTCCGGCATTGATCTCGACATTACCGGCACGGGCCGTACCGTTGACGCTGAAGCCGCTGCCGGATTGCGTGCTGCTGTCCGAGGTGTCCATGCTGATCATCAGGCGTCTGGGTTGCCTGTCCAGTTGCTCGATGACGCTGCGCAGTTCGTCGATTTTTTCCGGGGGAGCGCTGACAATCAGTTGATTGCCAAAGACATTGGCTCTGCCGGCGTTACCCAGTACGGCTTGCGCGGTGGGCAGCACATCGTCGGCGGTGATGTAGTTCAGCGGAATCACCTCAGTCGCGGCCTGCAGGCCAAGACTGAGGGTGGTGAGAACGATCAGGCACAGTCCGCGCACGGTCATAGCAAGAAACTCCGCAAGTCTGGATCAAGAAGGCTGCTGTCCCATGCCTGGTCAAACTGGGATTGTCTGAGTCGGGCCCGGCCGGGATCGTTGAACAGAGCGTAGCCGGCATATTGGTCCTGTTCCGGGCGAATCAAAAGCCCCCGATCATCAGCCAGGGCAAAGGCAACTTCTTCGCTGTGATAGTCCGGATGAACCTTGCGGATGTGCATGTTGCTGGACAGTCTGCGCGACAGGGTCAGCAGTCGGTGGCCATCCTTGACGGCTCTGGTGCTGTCGCGCAGCAGGATGCGCAGGCGATTGTGTGGGTGAGCCAGCAGGAAATTGCTGCAGGCATCCTGAATCAGGCTGTGATTGTACAGCCAGGGTTCTAGATCCGGGGTGAACAGGCAAAGGCTGCGGCGTGCCTGCTGGAACATGGCCAGCAACAATGCGCGTGCCTGGTCCGGGGTGGAAAAACGCTGCAGTTCACTGGTTTCGCCCAGGGCGCAGGCAGCCGGTTGCCAGGACTCGGCTCGGTGGGAGGTGGAGGGCGGATTATGGATGCTGAAGCGTCCCGGCGAGGCAAATTCGATCGGCGCCAGCTCGCTGGAGGGCGGATCGTCTGTTGTCGGGTTGTCTTCGCTCATGGACGCCTCGTTAGTGGCTTTCGCGCACCATGTCCACGTGCGGAATGCCGGCATCCAGATATTCGCCGCTGACCACTTTAAAGCCCAGTCGCTCGTAGAAGGGGGTGGCATGCACCTGGGCGCTGAGCATCTGGCGGGTCAGCCCGATGCGTTCCGCCTCGGCAATAACGCTGCGCAGAATGGCATCGCCAACGTGCTGGCCACGCCAGTCCCGGAGAACCGATACGCGGCCGATATGGCCATCCGGCAGCAGGCGCGCAGTACCGATGGGGTAGTCGCCCTCGAGGGCCAGAAAATGAATCGCGGACGCGTCTTCCGAATCCCATTCCAGTTCTGGCGGGACGGCCTGTTCATTGATAAAGACGCTTTCACGAATCTGGCGCAGCACGGTGTTGTCCTGTTGCCAGCTGGCAATGCGGACTTGAATCTCACTCATCAGCAAACTCCAGACTGCCTTGCTTGATCAGTTCGCAAAGCAGCTTACGCCCCTCGTCATCACTCAGCCACGGCTGCAGGTTCTCCACATGCAGTGCATCCGCAGCACATATATTGCGTAACAATTCACGCAGATGTCCGGATAGCAGGCGACTGTTGCCACTGGCAAACAGCAGCAGATCCTCGTCGACTTCCGACCACGCCAGTCGTGCACTTGGGTTGCGCACCAGCAGTGCACCTTGATTCAGTGCTTCGAGTAGTTCGTTGTCTTCAATAGGGCTGCCTGCGACGCGTTCGGGGTAGCGCGGTTCCGTCATGAACTGGCCGAACCAGGTCAGCAGCAGTCGCTCATCGCTCATGTGCTCGGCCAGCAGCGCTTTGAGGCGATCGAGTGCGTCGTGGCGGATCTGCTGCGGATCACCCAGCGGCTGGTAATCAGCATCGCTGTAGCGCTCCTCGTCGCTGAGAAACTGAGCCAGAAAGTCGGTGAAATGAGTCAGTACTTCCGCAGCACTCGGCGCCCGGAAGCCGATCGAGTAAGTCATGCAGTCATCTTCGGCGGTGCCGAAATGTGCCAGTCGCGGGGGCAGATACAGCATGTCGCCGGGTTCCAGAACCCACTCCTGGGTTTCCTGAAAGTCGGCCAGAATACGCAAGTCGGCGTGTTCGAGCAGTGCACTGTCAGCGTCGCACATCTGCCCGATGCGCCAGCGACGCGTGCCATGAGCCTGCAGCAGGAACACGTCGTAATTGTCAAAGTGCGGACCCACGCCGCCGCCGGGTGCAGCAAAGCTGATCATCACGTCATCGATGCGCCAGCTGGGCAGGAAGCGGAAGTTGTCCAGCAGTTCAGCGACTTCCGGAATGAATTGATCCACCGCCTGCACCAACAATGTCCAGTCGCGTTCGGGCAGGTTCTGGAAAGTGTCTTCGGTAAAGGGGCCACGCTTCAATTCCCATGGCTGCTCGCCGTGCTCGATCACCAGCCGCGATTCGATTTCTTCTTCCAGCGCCAGGCCGGCCAGTTCGTCCGGCGAGAGCGGACTTTCGAATTCGGGGATGGCCTGGCGGATCAGCAGGGGCTTTTTCTGCCAGTAATCGCGCAGGAATTCGCGGGCAGTCAGGCCACCGAGCAGTTGCAGTGGGGATTCAGGGTTCATTGTTGTAAGTCTTCTGAATAATCAAAACGCCCGGTTCAGCCGGGCGTGCAAGGTCAACGGATACTCAGATCCGCCGGGCTTGGGCGGCAGCGTTACCGATGTAGTTGGCCGGTGTCAGTTGGCGCAATTCGGCTTTGGCTGCTTCAGGCATCTCCAGCGTGTCGATGAAAGTCTGCAGTGCCTCCGGGCTGATGCCCTTGCCGCGAGTCAATTCCTTGAGTTTTTCGTATGGGTTCTCGATCGCGTAGCGGCGCATGACGGTCTGGATCGGTTCGGCGAGGACTTCCCAGCAGGCATCCAGATCGGCGGCAATGCGTGCGGCATTGAGTTCCAGCTTGCCGATACCCTTCAGGCTGGCTTCATAGGCAATCACGCTGTGGGCGAAGCCGACGCCCAGATTGCGCAGCACGGTGGAGTCGGTCAGATCACGCTGCCAGCGCGAGATCGGCAGCTTGCTCGCCAGGTGCTGGAGCAGGGCATTGGCAATCCCGAGGTTGCCTTCAGAGTTTTCGAAGTCGATCGGGTTGACCTTGTGCGGCATGGTCGAGGAGCCGATCTCGCCAGCGATGGTCTTCTGCTTGAAGTAACCCAGGGAGATGTAACCCCAGACGTCGCGGTCAAAGTCGATAAGGATGGTGTTGAAGCGGGCAATCGCGTCAAACAGCTCGGCGATGTAGTCGTGCGGTTCGATCTGTGTGGTGTAGGGGTTGAACGCCAGCCCCAGGTCGCCTTCGATGAACTGGCGGGCGTTGGCTTCCCAGTCGATATCCGGATAGGCCGAGAGGTGCGCGTTGTAGTTGCCGACGGCACCATTGATCTTGCCCAGCAGGGGAACGGCTGCCACCTGGTCGATCTGCCGCTCCAGGCGGTAGACCACATTGGCCAGCTCTTTGCCCAGCGTGGTCGGGGAGGCCGGTTGGCCGTGGGTGCGCGAAAGCATCGGGACGCCGGCGAATTCGATAGCCAGTGCGCGAATTGCATCGGCTACTTGCCGCATCAGTGGCAACAGCACATCGTCGCGGCCCTCGCGCAGCATCAGGGCGTGGGACAGGTTGTTGATGTCCTCGCTGGTGCAAGCGAAGTGAATGAATTCGCTGACGGCGGCCAGTTCCGGCAACTTGGCCGCCTGCTCCTTGAGCAGATACTCCACGGCTTTCACGTCGTGATTGGTGGTGCGCTCGATTTCCTTGATGCGCTCGGCATGCTCCAGCTGGAAATTTTCCGCCAGCTGGTTGAGCACGGCATTGGCCTGCGCGGAGAAGGGCGCTACTTCCGGGATACCCGGATGAGCAGCCAGTCGCTGGAGCCAGCGAACCTCTACCAGCACGCGGCAACGAATCAGGCCGTATTCACTGAAGATCGGGCGCAGAGCACTGGTTTTGCCGGCGTAGCGGCCATCAACGGGGGAAACCGCGGTGAGCGAGGAAAGCAGCATGGGGCGTTCTCGTGAAATCAGTCAGCCAAAAGGGGCGCACATGATACATCAAAGACAGCGCCGGCCGCGCGCTATCCAGGCAGCCGTTCAGCCTTTGCTGCGGCTGATGGACAACAGGCTGGCCGAGAAAATCAACACGGCACCGGCAATGAACGGCAGGTCAGGTGTCTCGCCCCAGCGCAGCCAGGCGATGATGCCGGCAAACACAATGGCCAGATAAGCAAACGGCCCGATGATCCCGGGCGGCGCCAGGCCGTAAGCCTTGGACATGACAATCTGACTGGTGGTGGCCAACAGGCCGACCACCAGTAACAGGCCCAGTTCGTGCGGGTTCAGCGGCTGCCAGGCCCAGGTCAGGGGAATCGCTGAAATCAGCGCGCTGAACAGTGAGAAATAAAAGACGATCCGGTAGGCCGGTTCGGTATCACTCATCTCTCGAATCGAGACAAAGGCAAAGGCGGCCAGCACACTGGCAGACAGGCCGACCAGCGCCTGACCTTGAAACAGGGAAGCACCGGGTTTGGCAACCAGCAGCAAACCGATCAGGCCAATCCCGGTGGTCAGGGCGATGCGCTTGTTCAGTGGTTCCTTGAGCCACCACCAGGCAATGAGAGGGGTGAAGACCGGCGCCGAGTAGGTAAAAAGCATGGCATCGGCCAGCGGCAGGTGCGCGATCGCATAAAAGAAGCAATACATCGCCGCCAGCCCATAGGTGGTGCGCCACAGGTGCGACTTGAGGCGTCGGGTCTTGAGTGGCTGTACACCTTTGAACAGCAGCAGCGGAAGAAAAAACAGCACGCCCACCAGATTGCGGAAGAACACCACCGACTCGTTGTTGACCGTCGCTGAAGCCTCGCGGATCACCACGCCCATCAGCGAGAACAGGAGTGCCGACAAAGCCAGCAGCAAGGCGCCCTGAATGGGCTTGACGCTACGCATGGGGAGGCTCAAGGGGTAGTGCTGCGCATCGGTGGGGGGAGTTCTTTGAGTAGCTTGGAGCGGCTGAACACCAGTTGCCAGCGATGTCCGCCCAGTTGCCGCCAGAGCCTTGCCGAGCGAATGCCGGTGAGCAGCAGTGCGCGAATCCTGGCTGCATTTCCGGCCTGCTGGAGGAAACGCATATCGCCTTGCACCTGAATGCGCAGGCGGAAGGTGCTGATGGTGTCCTGATAGAGCGCGCCACAGGCGGCGATCACATTTTCGTGGGAAACGCCAAAGTGATCGGCTTGCAGCTGGATCTTGTCCAGTCGACTGCCGATGATCTCCAGCAGATCCTCACGCTTGGCGAGCTGGCGCTCCAGCGCGATCAGCGACAGGGCGTACTTGAGCGGTTCGCGCTGCAGGTTGGCCGGATTGCGTTGGAGTGCGTTAGCCAGCGCACGGTAGCCTTCGCCAAGATTGAGATCGTCGCCACCATAGACATCCAGCGTGGTCTCGGGATTGCGTACCAACAGCGCACCCAGCAGGCAACTGGTTGCCGGGGTGCTGGCCTGGCCGGTTTTGGCAATCTTGTCGACCAGACTGGCCGCCTGAAAGATACCTGCCAGCGCGACCAGTTGTTCCTGTAGTCGATTCATGCGCTCTGCACTCTCGGATAGCTGGGTTCAGCGCTCTCGATCACGCCGCCACCGAGGCAGATTTCGCCCGCATAGAAAACCACCGACTGACCGGGTGTGACGGCGCGCTGGGGTTGGTCGAAGATCGCGCGATACCCGGCAGGCGTCTGCTCCAGGGTGCAGGATTGGTCGCTCTGGCGGTAGCGAACCTTGGCGGTCAGGCGCAACGGTGAGCTCAGATCGACCGGGTTGACCCAGAACATCTGCGAGGTCAGCAGCGCGCCGGAGTACAGCCACGGATGCTCATTGCCCTGGCCAACCACCAGCACATTGCGCTCAAGATCCTTGTCCAGCACGTACCAGGGGTCATCACCCGAGTCTTTGAGTCCGCCAATCCCCAGCCCCTGCCGCTGGCCGATGGTGTGGTACATCAGGCCGTGGTGCTTGCCGATCACGCTGCCCGTGGTGGTTTCGATAGTGCCGGGCTGCGCCGGCAGGTACTGCTTGAGGAAGTCACTGAAGCGGCGCTCGCCGATAAAGCAGATGCCGGTGGAATCCTTTTTCTTGGCGGTGGCCAGTCCGTGTTGCTCGGCAATGGCGCGCACCTGGGGTTTCTCCAGTTCGCCCACCGGAAACAGGGTTTTGCTGATCTGCTCACCCCCCACGGCGTGCAGGAAGTAGCTCTGGTCCTTGTTCGGATCAAGCCCCTTGAGCAGTTCGCTGCGACCGTCTGTGTCGCGCCGGCGCACGTAGTGACCGGTAGCAATCAGGTCGGCACCCATGCTCAGCGCATAGTCGAGAAAGGCTTTGAACTTGATTTCACGGTTGCACAGGATGTCTGGATTGGGCGTTCGTCCGGCCTTGTATTCGGCGAGAAAGTGCTCGAAAACATTGTCCCAGTATTCGGCCGCAAAATTGGCGGTGTGCAGGGGAATGCCGATCTTGTCGCAGACCGCCTGTGCATCGGCCAGATCAGCCATGGCCGTGCAGTATTCAGTGCCGTCATCTTCGTCCCAGTTCTTCATGAACAGGCCTTCGACCCGGTAACCCTGCTCCAGCAGCAGCAAGGCTGATACGGAAGAGTCTACGCCGCCGGACATGCCGACGATGACAAGTTGTGATGTTGATTCAGGCATTGGAAGCACGACAGGGCCAGCTTGGGGGAGCCGATTCTATCAGGCGACGGGGAGTGCGTGCGAACTGCTCAGTGAGCACGGATCACCGCAAGGGGAAACGGGTCGCCGATGAGAAAGTCATCCACACAGCGCAGAACCAGAGGGCTGCGCAGGCGTTCGGAGTGCTCGGCTAGCTCCTGACGCGTCATCCAGCGTGCGCCGATGATTCCGTGGTCGAGAACGCTGCCGGCGATCTGCCGCAGCGGTTTTGCGCTGAAACAGACGCGCTGATAGGTAATGCCGTTGCTTGGAGCGGTATACAGGTAAATACCGATGACGCCCGTCAGTTCGACTTCCCAGCCGGTTTCTTCGCGCGTTTCGCGCAGGGCGGCCTGGATCAGACTTTCGTCGGCTTCCAAATGCCCGGCAGGCTGATTAAATACGGCGCGATCATCTGCCATCTCTTCGACCATCAGAAAGCGTCCCTGATTCTCGACGATGGTTGCCACGGTGACATGAGGTGTAAAGCGCATAAGAAATTCCAGGGTAGTGCTGCGTCAGTCTTGAATGGCCGATCAGCGGTCTGCACGTCAGGTAACTGCTGCTAGGATTAACTGCAGATAGCCGATGGAGGTTGTAGCGCGACAGAAGTTTGACTACAGCCAGGTTCAAGGTTTAGATGCGGTCAGATAAGCCTTGAGCGTCTCGGTAATACTTTAAGAGTGAATGTTGTCCGGTACAAAGCTACGTTGATGCGTGGTTGCTAACCACCCCCCAAATACATCCGCCACGTTACCCCTGTGGCGGTTTGTTCAGACCAAATCACAATGGAGTCAAGCATGGGATACCAAAAAATTCAGGTACCTTCGAGCGGTAGCAAAATTACCGTTAATGCCGATATGTCGCTGAATGTGCCGAACAATCCGATCATTCCCTATATCGAGGGTGATGGTATCGGCGTTGATATCAGTCCGGTGATGATCAAGGTGGTTGATGCCGCGGTGGCCAAGGCTTATGGCGGCGCACGCAAGATCTCCTGGATGGAAGTCTATGCCGGCGAGAAAGCTACCCAGGTTTATGATCAGGATACCTGGCTGCCCCAGGAAACCCTGGATGCGGTGCGCGATTATGTGGTTTCCATCAAGGGTCCGCTGACCACTCCGGTGGGTGGGGGTATCCGCTCGCTCAACGTGGCCCTGCGTCAGCAGCTGGATCTGTACGTCTGTCTGCGTCCGGTGCGCTGGTTCACCGGTGTGCCCAGCCCGGTGAAAAAGCCTGGCGACGTTGACATGGTGATCTTCCGTGAGAACTCGGAAGACATCTACGCCGGTATCGAGTGGAAAGCCGGCTCGCCTGAAGCCAACAAGGTCATCAAGTTCCTCAAGGAGGAAATGGGTGTCACCAAGATCCGTTTTGATCAGGACTGCGGTATCGGTATCAAGCCGGTTTCCAAAGAAGGTACCAAGCGTCTGGTACGCAAGGCGCTGCAGTATGTGGTCGACAATGATCGCGAGTCGCTGACCATCGTCCACAAAGGCAATATCATGAAGTTCACCGAGGGTGCCTTCAAGGAGTGGGGCTACGAGGTGGCTGCCGAGGAGTTTGGTGCCACCCTGCTCGATGGCGGCCCATGGATGCAGTTCAAAAACCCGCGCACCGGTCGCAATGTCATCGTCAAGGACGCCATCGCCGACGCCATGCTGCAGCAGATTCTCCTGCGCCCGGCCGAGTACGATGTGATTGCAACCCTGAACCTGAATGGCGACTACCTGTCTGACGCCCTGGCGGCAGAAGTCGGCGGTATCGGCATCGCGCCCGGCGCCAATCTTTCGGACACCATAGCCATGTTCGAGGCGACTCATGGTACCGCGCCGAAGTACGCTGGCCTGGACAAGGTCAACCCGGGCTCGGTGATCCTGTCTGCCGAGATGATGCTGCGTCATATGGGCTGGGTTGAAGCTGCTGATCTGATCATCAAGGGTACTGAAGGTGCCATTGATGCCAAGACAGTGACCTATGACTTCGAACGTCTGATGGATGATGCGAAGTTGCTGTCCTGCTCCGAGTTCGGTGACGCGACTATCGCGCACATGTAAGC
>JACCDZ011870429.1_pt1 | contig 11389 bp, 10 predicted proteins | sample 7449551 | NCBI WGS metagenome assembly JACCDZ01 (sample SAMN15323452, study PRJNA562643) | freshwater metagenome | isolation source: river surface water | place: USA:Blue River Watershed | collected 2017-08-18
GGTTCAGTCTATCGCCCGATGCTGTGGTGCAACTGCAGCATATTGGTAATGACCGCGTGCCAGTGCTTGTGGTTGATAACGCAGCTAGTGATCTCAGTCTGCTGCGAGAGTTTGCCATTCACCAAGCGCAGTTTCAGGATGACGCACATTCTTATTATCCTGGGGTTCGCGCGGGCTTACCGAAAGAATACGCGATTGCAGTACTTTCAGCGTTATATGGATACATTCAGCAGGCTTTTAATTTACCTGCACAGCTGCGCTTGCAGCCTAAGGATCTGTATTTTTCGTTGATTACCCGCCAGCCTAGTGAGCTTTCGATGCTACAACGGCTGCCACATTTTGATGCGACTTCGCCTTACTATTTTGCCTTAGTGCATTATTTGGCGGAAGGTGAGCATGGTGGCACTGGGTTTTTCACCCATTTGCCGACCGGCTTCCAGCGTATTTTGCCCTCGCGGGAAGGCGCGTATTTGCAAAGTGCGCAGAGTTATATTCAACAGTTTGGTCAACCGGCGGCGCATTATCCTGCCGGTGCAGACGGGCATTACGCGCTGTACCACCAGATTGCGTATAAACCGAATCGATTATTGCTTTATCCCGGAAATTTGTTGCATTCGGCGTTGGTAGAACCGGCCAACGATATTAGCGGTAACCCAGCGATGGGGCGGTTAACTAGCAATATTTTTATGCTTTTTGCTTAACACTCGTATCAGACTCGATCCTTCGGCAAGGCTTGCCGTTGGCTCATCAGACCTGCTGCGATTATTATTGTAAGCGCTTACAGTTAATGTAAGATAGTCCGATAATCAGGAAAACGCCGTGGTTTTTGGCGGAAAATTTGAAGCAAGTGAATGATAAATATGACTTATAAATTGCCAACCGATTCCCGCTTGCAACAACCAAATTTTTTATTTGGTGTTGCCACTGCATCTTTCCAAATTGAAGGCGCGAGAGATAGCCGTTTAGCTTGTATTTGGGATACTTTTTGCGCAACGCCTGACAAGATCCGCGATGGATCTAATGGCTTTGTTGCCTGCGATCATCTGCGTTTATTTCGCGAAGACGTCGCGTTAATTGCTTCACTCGGGGTTGACGCTTATCGCTTGTCGATTTCATGGCCGCGAGTGATGCATGCAGATGGAACGCTCAATCAACAGGGCGTCGACTTCTATATTTCGCTGCTAGATGAATTAAAAGCCAATAATATCAAGGCTTTTGTCACGCTATACCATTGGGACTTACCCCAGTACTTAGAAGACAACGGCGGATGGTTGTCGCGGGAAACCGCGTATAAGTTTGCTGAATACGCTGACAAAATCAGTCAAGTGCTGGGTGACCGAGTGTATTCTTGGGCGACGTTAAACGAGCCATTTTGTAGCGGTTATTTAGGCTACGAAGTGGGTATCCATGCACCTGGCTTAAAGAGCAAAGCATTTGGTCGTCAAGCCTCGCATCACCTTTTGCTCGCGCATGGTTTGGCAATGCCAATATTACGGAAAAATTGTCCGAATGCATTGATAGGCATTGTGTTGAATTTTACTCCTGCATATCCATTAACCGACTCAGCCGCAGACAAACGTGCGGCCGAGCTTGCTGATGAGTATTTTAACCAATGGTACATTAAGCCATTGTTTGATAAAGCTTATCCTGCGAGTTTCGCCAATTTGGGCGAAGCTACCCCAACGATTGTGGATGGCGATTTTGCGATTATTGCCCAGCCGCTCGACTTTTTAGGTATCAATTTCTATACCCGAGCTGTGTATCAAGCGGATGCCGATGCCGATTTCCAACAAGTCGATTTACCAAATGTGGTCAGAACTGATATTGGTTGGGAAATTTATCCGCAGGCCTTCACGGATTTATTGGTTTCGCTCCAGCAAAAATATCCACTCCCCCCAATCTACATTACGGAAAATGGCTGTGCGGTAGCAGATGTAATAACAAATGGCGAAGTCATCGACCAAATGCGAGTGGATTATTACCAACAACATTTGCTGGCGGTTGACCAAGCAATCCGGCAAGGGGTTGATGTTCAGGGCTATTTTGCCTGGAGTCTGATGGATAATTTTGAATGGGCCGAAGGCTATTCAAAACGCTTCGGTATTGTGTATGTTGACTACACTAGCCAACAGCGCGTGATTAAACAAAGCGGCTTGGCCTATCGCGATTTCATTCAACAGCGACGCTGATTGCTAAGCGTATAAACTAGAAACGTATCAACAGAAAATAACAATAATCGAGGCGTCAATGTTGAAGTTCAGGGAAAAAGTAGCCTACGGCCTAGGCGATACCGCAAGTAATATTGTGTTCCAAACCGTCATGCTGTATTTGGCGTTTTTCTATACCGACGTGTTTGGGATCTCACCGGTGTTTGTTGGCACCATGTTTTTAGCGGTGCGGATCATTGATGCCATTACCGACCCATTAATGGGGGCGATTGCTGACCGTACACAAACCAAATATGGCAAATTTCGGCCTTATTTATTGTGGTTTGCGCTGCCGTTTGGCTTGATAAGTGTATTGGCCTTTACCACGCCTGATTTCACTGAAACTGGCAAAATGTGGTATGCGTTTTTAACCTATACCGCGTTAATGATGGTTTATACCGCGATTAATATTCCGTATTGCGCTTTAGGTGGCGTGTTAACTGCCGATCCAAAAGAGCGGGTGTCGGTGCAATCGGTGCGCTTTGTGTTTGCGATGTTAGGCGGCTTGATGGTGACGGCGTTAACCGGCACTTTGGTTGACTATTTTGGCCAAGGCGACAAAGCCAAAGGGTATCAACTGGCAATTTTAGCGATGAGCGTGCTTGGGGTCTTGATGTTCTTGGCTTGTTTTTGGGGCACCAAAGAGCGTATTAGTCCGCCACCAAGTCAACAATCTAGTTTTAAAGATGATTTCAAAGCGCTTTGGCAAAACGATCAATGGCGGGTGTTATCCATTGCTGCCGTGTTCTTGTTAACTGGCTCGGTGCTTAGGAATACTCTCGCCATTTATTACGTGAAATATGTTTTATTACAACCAGATAGTATTGACCGGTTTCTCACTTTAGGCATGCTTGGCAGTATTGCAGGTTGTGTCATTGCTCAACCGCTGGCCAAACGTTTTTGCAAAGTTAAGCTTTATCAAACTTTCCAAGTTCTCGCGGCGTTGATGTGTGTTGGTAGTTTATTTGCCGGCACTGAAGCGCCAATGCTCGCTTTAGTTGCTTTTGTGCTGTGGCGATTATTTTTTGACGCGGGCACTCCACTACTGTGGGCAAAAATGGCCGATACCGTGGATTACGGTCAATGGAAAACAGGGATCCGTACCACCGGCATGGTTTACTCATCAATCGTATTTTTTATCAAGTTGGGGTTGGCAATTGGCGGTGCAGCGGCAAGTTGGCTGTTAGCAGGCTATGGCTATGAAGCAAACGTTGCACAAAGTATTGCCACTCAGGATGGGATTTTATGGTCGTTCTGCGTATACCCGGCAGTGGGATCCTTGTTGGTAGCATTTGTGATGCGCTGGTACATTCTAAACACGAAAAAAGTAGAAGAAATAACTCAGGATCTGCAGAAAGTTAGTGAAGTTGGTGCGGTAAATAATCTCGAGACAACGGGTTCAGTGAAGTAGCTTGGTCAGTTAAATGCAGTGGCGATTACAAGCAAAGCTGGTAAGATTGGGCAAATAACAACAAAAAGAGCACCCTAGAGTTATGGCGACCATTTACGACGTCTCACAGTTGGCCGGCGTGTCCTTAGCGACCGTCTCGCGTGTTATGAACAAAAATGCCAATGTTAGTGAAAAAACTCGGCAAAAAGTATTGGCGGCGATGGCCCAGCTTGATTACAAGCCTAATACCTTTGCGCAGTCGTTAGCGTCGAATTGTTCGAACTCGGTTGGGGTGCTGGTTTCGCAGTTAGATGGCCCGTATTACGGACCTATGATGGCTGAAATCGAAGCGGCCCTGCGTGCGGAGAATAAGCACGTCATCATTGCGGTGGGGCATAGTAATGCCGCCACCGAGATGGATAGTGTCGAATTTTTGCTGAGCCGTGGCTGTGATGCTTTAATCCTCGATGTTGAAGCTGTTTCCGACGAGTATCTAATTGAGTTAAGCCAAGGTCCAACGCCTATTGTGCTGATTAACCGCTACATTGCGCAAATCAGTGACCGCTGTATTTATCTAAACAATGAACTCGGCGGCTATCTTGCTACCGAGCATTTGTTAAAGCTTGGCCATCAACAAATTGCCTATATTTCTGGACCGAAAAATAAACACGATGCGTGTGAGCGCTTAGATGGGCATATGCGGGCACTGGCCGAGCATGGTTTAGCTTTTGACTCACAACTTTGTTTTGAAGGGAACTATAAGGAAGAAGGTGGCGTCGATGGCATGCGTTATTTGTTTGCCAGTGGCAAGCCATTCACTGCGGTTGTTTGCGCCAACGACCAAATGGTGTCGGGTGCCATATCGGTATGTTTGGAGCTCGGCATGAAAATCCCAGAGCAACTGTCCTTTGTTGGCTACGATAACATTCCGTTTGCACGTTATATTTCGCCAAAGTTAACCACAATCAACAACCCAATTCATGAGATGGGCAAGATGGCTGCGTTATGGCTGTTGAAACACGTCTTCAAAAATGACATCGAAGTGTTAAGTGTATTCTCGCCAGAATTAGTGGCACGCGAATCCGCGAAGCCGCTTGCAGGTTAATCGCCCAAGTTAGCCTGCTTTTATCGCCAAATCAGCCGAATTACCAGCAAGGTTCGGCTTTCTATGCTAAAGCTACAACATCGCTGACGGATTGCATCAAAAGGGCAATTGTTAAGTGATGGCATGGCTCTATCCCACTCGCGTTTGACAACTTAAAGAGACTAAAAATGAAAAAAATTGCTCTATCGATCATGCTGTTATTTGTTTGTGGTGAGCTAAGCGCTGCCGGTGCTTTAGCAATAGATTCAAATCAAGGTGACCAATACGGTTTTGCTTTTGATTACGCCAGTTTAGGTGAAGCGGAATCGCGCGCTTTGAGTGAATGTGGTGGCAACTGCAGTATTGTCCAGACGTTTGAATCCGGTTGTGCGGCTTATGCTGCAGATCAAACGCCAGGAAGTAGCATTTACGGTTGGGCGACAAGCGATAGCAGTGGCGACGCGCAAAATACTGCGTTGCAATATTGCTCGTCTGAAGGCGGCTCGCAATGTATCGTTCGCGCTTGGGGTTGTAATTCACAGTAGTGCCTGTGATCGCTCAGTTCGCTTGGATGCCTAAGCATTCGAGCCATTGCTGATGGCGGCGAAATAGGGCAGGACGCCCTCCATCGCCACTGCAAACTGCATCATCATTGCAACGAACGGTTATGCACAGGCGTTAAATTTTCCTAGTAATCGCTACTCAATTCTTAGAAAATCAGGTTTTTATAACGTTATTTCCTGAGAAAACTCCGATGTTACCTTGGTATTTTGCCAGTGCAGTTGTAGTGAAAACGTCGTTATTAGGTCTTGGCGGCATTTCGCTGCTGCTCTCTTGCCTCGCGCTTATCGCCCTCAAAGTATTTAGTAACCATGTCGCCGCGCCGCTGAAGCAGCGTATCGCCCAAATTTTTCGAACTGCATTCTTCTTACATTTGAGTGTTTACGCGCTACTTCTCATCAAATTGTCACTCATTGATGGCTGGCAAGACGTGCCTGCTTTTTTGCTTGGCCATTTGGTGCTGCATCATGCTTTTTCAGCATTCATCGGCGCAATTGTGCTTGTCATGACTATTCGCATCTACAATCATCGCCATCGTGGTGTATTGTAAGAATAAGGCCGTTTGCAGGTTGAATTGCGGGTTAGAGAGGATGTTGCGTAGGTCGCAACTGCCCAGTGTTTCGCTGGGCGACGGTTCGATGTAAAGCGCTGGTCAGCTCCATTTTTGTCTATAAATTGGTAGTTAAGTATCTGATTTTTATTAATTTCAACAATTTGGCATTACAATCAGTGTAAAGCTGAATTTCCAGTCTTCGGTGGGTTGTTTTTGTGAACAAAATGCTGACATTGATCTAGATCAACCTTTCTCCAGTTGCTGCTCGTTAAGGTGTCGGCCAGACATTCTTGACTCTTTCATTGAGGACTTTAGCAATGAGCAACAACTATCTTGGCTTGCGCGGAATCGAATTTACCGAATTTGCCAGCGCTGACAGCGACTTCATGCACAAAGTATTTACCGCTTTTGGTTTTTCGAAAACTCGCCAATTCAACGGCAAACAAATCGATTATTACCAACAACATGACATCCATTTTTTACTAAATCGCGAGCGTAGTGGATTCTCGGCTGAGTTTGCCAAAGCGCATGGTCCGGCGATTTGTTCTATGGGCTGGCGGGTTGATAACGCGCAAGAAGCCAAAGCTATTGCTATTAGTCGTGGCGCTCGTGCCGCAGCGCCTGAAGATTGTGATTTGCCATACCCTGCCATTTACGGCATCGGCAATAGTCTGATTTATTTTATTGATCGTTTTGGGAGTAAAGGCTCAATCTACCAACAGGATTTTGTTGAACATCCAGAACCTAATAAAGTTATGGATTTAGGCTTTACCCGTATTGACCATTTAACCAACAACGTAGCAAAAGGCACCATGCATCAATGGGCCGATTTTTATAAAAATGTGTTTGGTTTCACCGAAGTCCGTTACTTTGATATTAAAGGCCAACAAACCGCGCTGTTGTCATACGCATTAAGATCACCGGACGGTAGTTTCTGCATTCCAATCAACGAAGGCAAAGGCGATGATCGCAATCAAATAGACGAGTTCTTGCGCGAGTATCATGGCCCTGGCGTGCAGCATATTGCATTCTTGACTGACGACATTTTGGAATCTTTAGATCATCTGGATCACTCAGTGATCGATACCCTTGATATTCATGAAGACTACTATCAGCAAGTGTTCAAACGAGTGCCTAATGTGCGCGAAGATAAACAACGCATTGAAAAACATCAGGTATTAGTAGATGGAGATAGCGATAGTTATCTACTTCAAATTTTCACCAAAAACTTATTTGGACCGATTTTTGTTGAAATTATTCAGCGAGTCGACAATTTGGGCTTTGGCGAAGGCAATTTCCAAGCGCTATTTGAATCGATTGAACGTGATCAACAAAAACGAGGCGTTTTATGAAAATTCAACAAATTCATCATGTTGCATACCGATGCAAAGACGCTAAAGAGACAGTTAATTTTTATCACCAGTTGCTGAAAATGGATTTCATGTTGGCAATTGCTGAAGATCAAGTACCCTCAACCAAAGAGCAAAACCCCTACATGCATGTATTTCTAGACGCTGGCATGGGGAATATTCTGGCGTTTTTCGAACTCCCAGAATCTCCAACTATGGATCGGGATCGGAACACCCCGACTTGGGTGCAACATATTGCGCTGCAGGTTGCCGATGAAACTGAATTGTTGGCGGCCAAGGTCGAACTAGAAGCGCATGGTTTAGCTGTAGTTGGCCCGACCAACCACGAAATCATCAAGTCGATTTATTTCTTTGACCCTAACGGCCATCGGATTGAATTAACTTGTGTCACGGCAACCCCCAAAATGCTTGCTGAGCTTGATGCGGTGAAATGGCAAATGTTGGAAGAATGGTCGCAGACAAAAAAAGCGCCAAAACAAGCCGCTTGGTTGCATCAACAAGAGTTTACCGCGCCAGCATAACGATAAATTTTGCCGGTTTTGCCAGCAGAATCATGCGCTGCGTCAATAAACCGCATTTGTTTTAATGGCAAAATCATCCACAATAGTTGTTGGTACGTATCCAACAACTGCCGGATACTTTCGGCACTGTTTGCAAGACAGACATTAAAACAAGAGCAAATACCATCAGGAGCAAGATCATGAGTCAACTTGATCGTCGTCAATTTTTAAAACTATCTGGTGCAGGCCTTATCGGCGTGACTATGGGTAGCGTAAGTTTAAAAGCTTTTGCAGCAGATCCAGTCAGCCTGACCGATCCAATCGCTGTCGCGATGAAATATGTTGAAAAATCAGCGGTCGCTGATAAATGCGATACTTGTATGCATATGGGCGCCGGCACAGAGCAACAACGTGGATGTGCAATTTTCGGTGGCAAATTGGTCAACAAAGACGGCTGGTGTTCTGGCTACATGAAAAAGCCATAAGCTGACGCAACATTAAAAATAGGGCTATTGAACAGGAATAGCCCTATTGTTTTAATAAGCCTGCTGTTCTCGCTGTTCTCGCTGTTCTCGCTGTTCTCGCTGTTCTCGCTGTTCTCGCTGTTCTCGCTGTTCTCGCTGTTCTCGCGTACGCACATCGATGATATTCCGTCTTTTCCGGATTTTTATTCCCCACAGTGTCGCCCCTTGATCAAAAAGCTGCATTCACTCGTATACTGGCGCTTATTCGCCAATGCACATTTTGGCACTGCAGTTATCTAGGAATAGCCATGTCTGAAACTATTTTAATTACTGGCGCTGCGCAGCGAGTCGGTTTGCACTGCGCATTAGCGCTGCGGGCGCAAGGCTATGAAGTTATTGCAACCTATCGGCAGGATAAACCAGGAATTGCCGAGCTCAAGGCTGCCGGTGTCCACTGCCTTTACTGTGATTTTCAGCAAGCTGATGCGTTATTGTCGTTAGTTGAAGCAGTGAATGCTCGCACGAACACACTTAGGGCAATTATCCATAATGCGTCAAGTTGGCAAGCGGATGCCGTGTTAGCTTGTGGAGTGCCGCCGTTGGTGGCAAGCGAAGGCAGGAGCATCGGCTTTGACTCAGCCCCAATTGCCAAACAGATGGCCATAGACGCCGGCATTTTCGATGCGATGATGCAGATCCATGCCAAAGTCCCTTATTTGTTAACGAGGGCTTTGTTACCAAATCTATTGGCGAATGGCCAAGCCGATGTGATTGCGTTAACAGACTTCGTTGCAAGTGTCGGCAGCAGCAAACACATGGCGTATGCAGCCTCTCGAGCTGCCATGGAAAATATGGTGATGTCGATGTCTAGGCAATTAGCGCCGACCATCAAGGTTAATGCGATTGCGCCCGCGCTCTTGATGTTTAATGATGGTGATGATGCGAAATATCGTGAGAAAGCGCTGAAAAAGTCACTAATGCAATGTGAGCCAGGGTCGCAAGAAGTGGTCAATAGCATTAATTATCTACTTGCCAGCCAGTACGTCACTGGACGAGTGTTGGCGCTTGATGGTGGCCGGCATTTGAATTTGCCGTGAGTGTCATGCACAGTTCGAGTCGTATCCTTAAACCCTATTGGCGTAATGGTGCAGATCATCGCTCAGGCGCGGATGTCAGTTTTTTAGATATCGTGAAAATTTTTGATTTTCAGCGCATCAAGGTGGGCCGTTGGGTCACTGGCGCAGAGCAACAACTGGCAGCCAACCTGTTTTTCGACGCTTTATGCGACCTACAAGCGGTATTGCAAGTGCCTACGCAGGTGATTTCGTTAAACGGCAGTTTGGCGCTTAGTTTTGGTACTGGCGGCAGTCGGGGCACCTGTGCATTCTATCAACCGCAAGGACGGGTGTTGGCGCTGGCCAAGAACGCAGGCGGGGGGAGTTTAGCGCATGAGTGGTTTCATGCTTTTGATCACTACATTGCGGCGCGGATGTTTAAGGCGGCGACGCCGGCCCAATTTGCGAGTCGACTGTGGTTACAAAACCACGTGGCAGCAAAGGAGTCTATGCACAGCCATCCGCTCAATGATTGGTTAAGTGCGGCCTTTGCTGAGATTTTTTTGGATGAGGGCGCGCCTTCGGCATTCTTCCTACGCGCTAGAGCCTTTGACGCAAAATCACAGCGGCGATATTACGCTTTGCCAGAAGAAATGGCGGCGCGTTCTTTTGAGCAGGTTCTACAGCGTTTGCCGCTGCAGAATAGATTTTTGGTGGATGGGACTTTAGCAGGCCCAGCCTTTGATGCTGGGCTTTATCCGGAAACCGCACGAGCAGAGCGCTTGGCCTGTTACTGGTTGAGTTATTTTCAACAACTGGGGCAAGCGCTAGGAACTAAACGGGGATAGCGTTAAAACGGCCACACGCGTAATTTGCGACCCTTCACTCCAGCAGCCAACAACTGCTGAGCAAGTTTTAACTTTGCCCGCGGCACGGCAACATACGCATTGTCATCACCCAACTGGATTTTGCCAATTTCATCGCCTTGGATGCTTTGCTCGCGCGTGAGGGCGCCAACAATATCACCAGCGCGCAGTTTCTGCTTTTTGCCGGCATCAATTTGCAAACAGGCCATTGGTGGTACCGGCGCGTGTTTATTCAGCACTTCGAGTGGCGGCAATGCCGTGTCTTGCAGTGGCGTTGCCAGTTCGTCATTGATTAACGCGACTTTAAATTCATCCGCTTGATCAAACAAGCTACAAGCCAATCCCTGTTGACCAGCGCGACCAGTCCGACCAATTCGATGGGTATGCGTTTCGACATCATGGGCAAGTTGATAGTTAATCACTAAATCTAAGGCGGCAATGTCCAGACCGCGGGCCGCGACGTCTGTTGCTACTAACACGCTTAAACTGCGGTTAGCAAAGCGGATCAGCGTTTGATCGCGGTCTCGTTGTTCTAAATCACCATGCAGCGCAAGTACGCTAAAGCCAGCATCATGCAGCGCATCTGCGACATCCTGACATTCACGACGAGTATTACAAAACACCAAGCTGCTTGTTGGCTGGTGGTGTTTTAACAACAGTTGTACTGCTTGTAATCGACCGGCAGCCCCTTGCACTCTGAATAATTGTTGGCTGATGGACAGCTCAGTATGCGCAGATTCAATGGTCACCCGAGTTGGATTGGTTAGCAGCGCTGAGGCTAATTGTTCAATTTGTTTAGGGAAGGTGGCACTAAACAACAGCGTTTGCCGAGATGTTGGTGCAAACGTCATGATTTTATCGAGAGTTGGGGCAAAGCCCATTTCGAGCATGCGGTCTGCTTCGTCCAGAACCAACAACTCTAAATCATCCAGTTTGAGCGAGCCTTTGACTAAATGTTCTTCGATACGTCCTGGGGTACCGACAATGATGTGTGCGCCATGTTCAAGCGAGCCAAGTTGCGGGCCAAACGGCACACCACCACAAAGTGTCAGCACTTTGATATTGTGAATAGTGCGGCCTAAACGGCGGATTTCGTTGGCGACTTGGTCAGCAAGTTCACGAGTCGGGCATAACACCAAACTTTGCACACGAAAGCGTTTTACATCTAACAGGCTTAACAAACCCAGACCAAAGGCGGCGGTTTTACCAGATCCAGTTTTGGCTTGGGCTATCAGATCTTTTTTCGCCAGAATGACCGGCAGACTTTCTGCTTGTACCGGAGTCATCTGCAAGTATCCAAGATCGGTGAGGTTGGTAATTAAGGCTTCAGCGATTGGTA
>JACCDZ010268664.1_pt1 | contig 11383 bp, 16 predicted proteins | sample 7449551 | NCBI WGS metagenome assembly JACCDZ01 (sample SAMN15323452, study PRJNA562643) | freshwater metagenome | isolation source: river surface water | place: USA:Blue River Watershed | collected 2017-08-18
ATTACTATTTAGGAAGTTCCCAAACAGATGCAGCAATTGAAAGAGCGAAAGAAAAAATTTATAATGCACATATAACTGAAGCTACAGTAAAAAAAATCTATAAAGTCGCATTTATTGATAAAGATGAAGAAGCTGCTGAAACAATGATGAAGGAAAATATTGCTAATACAACATTTAAAATTTCTCCTTACGAACCCAGTGGTCGTGTTGCTGCAGCAGTCATTAGACAATACGGAACCTTTTTTAACGGCGATAAAACAAAAGTAGCCGTATCATCAAGTTCAACAATGTATATAGCTATTGGTGTATCTGTATTAGTTATACTTTTAATTGCTGCTGGTTATTACTACTACACAAATAAAAATAAAAAAGGTGGTAATAATTCAAGTACAAATACAGTAACAAAATTTTCTTTCGGTAGAATTAAAAGAAGAAGAAATGTCAAATAAATTTTCATATGTGTATACAACACAAGAAGGAATAAAAAAAACAATAAATGCAGATGTTGCACCAACAACAAATATCAAATCATTTTCACAAGAGTCTAATGGATTTTATACAATCACATTAGATTTTTACGACGCAGATATCGTTTTACAAAAGTGTATTGAAATATTTCCTGTGGTTACATATTTACCATTTGTGTTGTCTTTATCACCTGAAATGGAAAAAAATTCCGTGATACTTTATCAAAAACTTAAGAAAGACTACGTGGATGAAAATAAAATACCACCAATTGATGACGCAGTTTTAGTTTTATATAACACGTATATAATGGAATCTAAAAAAAGTTACACTTTCAAAACAGAAGATAATCGTTATTTCATGTGTTTACAGTTCGTTCAAACCCAAGAAGATGCTGACAAAATGATAAATAAATTCATGTACTGTTATTTCACGATTGAAGAATTAAAATCACTTCTTACGAAGGCATTACAACAATATGAAAATATTTCTAAATTTGGTGCGTTCATACAACCTTATCTTGTAAGTAAAAGAGAAAACACAACAATCAAAGTGTCACCATATGATCCTAATAATACAACGATCAAACTATTTGGTAAATTTTTTAATGCATCTGAAACAGTAGTCAATAAACTCAAAACAACAACTGCAGCAACTGCAGCAACTGCAGCAACAACAGAAAGTACAGAAAAAGATTTAGACACAGAATCAGTAGATTCAGTAGATTCAACTGACGAGACAAAACGTGACAATATTAAAACAGTTGTTATTGCTATACTTATTTTATTGGTATGTATTGGATTGTATTATTGTTTCACACAAAATAAAAAAAAATCTCCTGAAGTAAAGTAAAAAAGAATGTCAGATACAAAAACACCTGTGTGTCCCGTTGATGAGTTATGTGCATGTCGTCAAATGGATGACGATCCTAATTTTTTTGCACAACATGGACGTTATTCATGGGACACGGAAGAAAATGAAGGTTATCTTACTATAACAGTCGATGGAAACGAAACAAAAATATGGAACTATCCAACACAAGAAAAACGTGATCGCTCAAAAAGAATGCTTGAAAAGGTGTACGGATTATATTCATTGCTTCAAGTAAAAATAAAAGAACTATATGACGTATGCACAGATGAAGATTACATGGTACTAATAAATAGTTACAATAGAAAATTAAAACGTCGTTTTCAAAACAATCCATCTGCGTTTGTAAAATATGATAATCCTGAATTTATACGTAACGGTTTTAAACTGTTTTTAGAGACGAAACATACATTTCAAGAACTCGATCCTGCTGAAAAAAGATTTCAAGCTGTGAATAAACCTAAAAATCTTAATTATTCAAAAGATCGTATTTTAATTGGTGATGATCAAAAATTACGTTCATTACGTAGACACATTGTTATAAAATTAACAAACTCAGAAAATTATATATTATGTTTGTTAATTCATGAGTTAGCACATACACCACCGAATCACGTGTGTTTTCGTACAGATGACCATAAACATGATTTTCGTATTTTTCAAGCATTATTTTTAACAATTGCGAGAAAGTATGGTTACATCACAAGAACAATTTTTGTTTAATTTAATAAAAAAATATCTTTGACGTTAATTAAAAAAAAACTTATTATTTAAAAAAAAAATGAGTACAACAGTAACTACATCAACTGAGCCAGTTAAAAATGAAAACGGTACATATCAATTAACAATCAACAACTACTCTTTATCAGCTGTTGAAGTTTTTGTTCCAACAACTTTTCGTTATTTCACTGCAGCAGATGAAACACGATTTGCTACAGTTACAAAAGACGCTACATTTATGGGTGATGGAACTTATGCAAGTATGAAAAAGGAAAATTTCTGTGAATTATTTGATTTAATCTTTCGTGCATTTGCTTCTTATGTTATTTATAAATCAGAAGATTCGAAACGTTTTTTCGTTTATTATGACGCACAATATATAACACCTATTCAATTAGGTCTTATTACTATGTTACATTCAAATAAAATATATGAACCTATTTATGACGCCGTCGTTGCTAAAGAAAAGAAAGGTGAAGTTGCTGATGTCGAAAAGGATATTCTCGCTGTTATCTTATTAAAAACTGAATGTACGAGTGTTAAAATTGATTCAGCACTTTTAGCTGACGAATCTATTAAACGTTTTGGTACTTTTTTTAATGATAAGGAAACCATAACATGTGATAAAAAAGAAGTTGAAGAAAAGAAGAAGAAATCTTCATCAATGACAATTGGTATTGTTGTCGTTGTAATCATTGCAATGATTGCTGCTTACTTCTATTTTAAAAATAAAAACGAAGACAGTAAAAATAAGAAAAACACTGGTGAAAATGTGAATGTTTAAATTAAATAAAAAAACAAATACTTGACAATATAATTAAAAAGCAAAAGAAGAATGGTTAAAAAAATTACAATTATTGGAGGCGGTATATCAGGATTATACACCGCACTGAAATTGGTAACGTCTAAAGTTGATATCAAAATTACAATCATAGAAAAAAATAATTACATAGGAGGACGTATATTTACACATCGTGAACGTATTGAAAAACAACGTGTTCACTTTGATTGTGGTGCTGGACGTTTAGGATCGCGTAGTGCTCAACCATTATTATGGAATTTATTAGATTTATTGAATCTTACTGAAAAAACAGTAGGTATTCCTACAACACAAGATCTTCATTTTCAAGAACTTATTGAAAAACTCCAACAATTTTCGGATGAACAATTAATGAATTCTACTATTTCACAATTAATAGGTAACGTTGATCCTAGTATTTTTGGTTATGACGCCGAATTTAAATGTATGAATGCAAAGTATGCAAAGGATTATATACAACGTCATTTTCTTGGTGAACATTTTTACATTAACGGTGGGATGGATCAAATAGTAAAAAAATTAATGGATAAGTTAATGAAACAACGGGGTATAATAATTCGCACGAATTCGTGTGTGTTCGAATTGAATCAAACGTACTGTCGTTTACGCGATGGAACATTAATTGAACATGATCATGTCTATGTTACTATACCGCCGCGACAGTATCTACAACTACGTTTTCCTTCTGTTCTCAAAGATGTTATTTACAATATGAATGCTTCTGTCGAACCTGTATCTCTTTGTAGATTATTTGTTGGTATACGTAACTTCAAAAACTGTACGTCACCATTCGGAAATGTTGGTAGATTAACTCATGCTGGACCTATACGTATGTTTTTTACAATGCATACGTATCCTACGTTTACCGTATGTCAAATTTACACGGATTCTTTATGGGCGAAATGGTGGAATGAACAGATATATTCAAAACGTCTAGGTGTAATGACATCTGAATTGCAAAAATTATTTCCGGATGTAAAACAAAAATTCGTTTGCATGTACTATAAAAATGCATTTTGGAGAAATGGTGTACATGTATGGAAACCTACGTGGACAAACACTTCTGTGAATCAACGTCCATTTCCATGGATTTCTGCTTGTGGTGAGTCGATGTCGAAGACATCTCAAGGATGGATCGAAGGATCACTTGAATCAGTCGAATCCATGTTTTTAGAATCATCAGAAATGTAATAAGATTCTGCACGTATTTTTTTTACGATGTAATAATGTATGTAATCTTCTTGTTCTTTCGTTTCTGGAATTATACATCCGACTTTGTCAGATACACGACGTAATACTTCGAATGGATTTGGATTTTGTGTAATTCTTGCATACAAACAACAACTAACGATACTCGAACGTCCTCTACCACCTTGACAATGTATTAATATATTTTTCCCTTCGTTGTAAAACTGAACGAGTTGTTCAATCAAATTTTTAAAATTAGTGTAACTATCTGGAACTGAATAATCTAATATTGGAAATGTAATAAGTTGTGTCGTATCAAGAAGATGATTTTGGTACGAAGCAACACGAAAGTCTTGTAAATTTACAAATACATTAATACCATAATTATTTTGGTAATCATTAATTTCTGACGTAAAATGAGGATACCGACATTGAAACAAACGGTCTTGAATTATCCATGGCATTTTATTTTTTACACATCGAAAATATTTAAGACAACATATGATCAATCAACCAACGACTTCTTCCGAATCATCAGAATCGACATCCGAGTATTCATTCAAGAATATGTCTTCTTGTACTTGTTGATTTGTAGGGAGATTGTAATAATATTCACTCAACTCCGATGAACGTGTGTAGTATTGTTGTTGTATGGTATTCTTTTGAACAAGACGATTCATTAAAATGACAGAAACAAGTGTCATCCACATTTCTGCATTTTCATATTTTTCGATTGGTTCTGTTGGATAATGTGTGGTAATTAAAAACGTATTTGTTAGTACGAGATATAATGGAAATAATATTCTGGGATTCGTTATCAGTTCATTCATTTTTTTAAATTCTGTTTTCTTTTATGTATACGTAAATCTTTTAATAATTCAACAACGAATATTCATTCAATTTTTTTAATTTTTAAAAATTTGATAAACAAAAGTCACGCAAGTTTTTCGCATCATCATTTTCAACAACAATATAAAGGAAAGTTGTAAGTACGATGATGCTCACAAAAATATACACTGGAGTTATATCATCTACATTTTTTGAATCGTAATCGTTGTCATCGTAAAGTATGTCGCTTACACAAGCTTCTGGATCATAATTCATTTTTTTGTATTTATTGTTGTCATTCCTCTTAAATCAACTAAATCAACTGAATGTTGTAAATACAAAAACGAGGATTCTTTAGATTAAATCAACTGAATGTTGTATTGCTGTTTCATATTTCCAGCACCAGTACGTTCTTGTACGATACGTTTGTTCTTCGTCGAATCGAATTGACCTAAAGCGTCCGTAACATTCTCGGATGACGGAACGAAACTCTTTTGTTTATTACGTCCTTCTTTTGTTACGACGTCGATTTTAATTGGCATGTCATCAACAAGACGACGTGAACTTTGTAATACAGGATCTGACGACACAGGACGACCATACGAACTTTGTGTAGAACCATTGAATGTATTTTCAAAAACTGGACGTGTACTTGATTTTTGATTTGTATTTACAATGACATTTGCATCAGTAGTTTGTTTAAACGATTTACCTGGAGTCTTGTATGTACTTTCTTGTGTGTAGTTACGTGATTCTCTTGTTACATCGAATTGACTTCTTGTTGAATTGATGTCATTCATTTGGAAACGTACACCATGACCACCTGTATTTTCAAAAATGAGAGAATCATCTGGTCTTGTATTGTTGAAATCGTTTTCATGTTTTGGTAAACGTCCACCATGTGATTGACGTACGACGTATGCGTCTTCTGAGATGTCTTGTCGTGGTAAATTTGTAATTTTTTGTGGATCTGCAAATTGTTGTAATGCTGTTGTTAATGAATAATTTTTTACAATGTTACGATTTATTAATGAATCATTTCCAGTCTTACGTTCATCTTTTGTACGTTCACCTGGATTTACAGTATTAACAGTTTGAGAGTAACTAACACCAAAATTTGAAGGAAGGTCACGTATAACAGAACGCAAGTTAAGATCATGTGTATCGACAAGATCACGACGTTCACCTTGAATAAGAACAGGTTGTTTGGTTTGTAAAAAAGAAGCATCATACATTAAAGGATCAGCTTGAATATGTGTATGTTCAGAAGAATGAAACTCTTTAAGAATTTCACGTAAACTTCTTGTTGCATTTGGTTGATCAAGAAAACTATCGATTTCTAAATGTTTACGTGCTTCGAAATTCTCTTGTTTCACAATGTCACCTCTTGGCATTGCAAGATCTTGTAATGATGGTCTTGTAGAATTAACGTCGACGTAATTATCACGATATTCACTTTGAGTACGTTGTTGTCCAGGATCGTAACGTGCAAGATCATTTTGATCAACATGACCATAATGTCCACCAACGAATGTTGCCTTACCGACTTGTACTTTCTCAATTGGTTGAAAATTATTTAAATTTTTAGATGCTAATTGACGATAATATTCATTTTGTACTTCAGATGTTTGTTTTATTTGCATACCTTTACCAGATTGTGTAACATGTTGTGGTAAACGTGTTTCTTCTGGTGTAGCATAGTTCGATTTCTCAGATGCATTCTTAGGTCTCCATTGTATGTCGTCACCAACATATTTTTTCATTGCAATATTTGATGTTTTTGTAGGATCTGTTTGTGTAATTTTACGTACATTAGGAACCATACGATTTTGTATGAAACGATCTAAATTAGCAGGACTAATGTCAATATTATTTTTGACCATCCACAATTTCATACGTGGATCATTAACAATACGACGCGTCTCATTTTCTGTCATACCACCTCCTAATATTTCCATGGCTTGTTCTTGTGTTATTTGATCATATTTATTCAAAAGATTTGCACTTGCATTTTTTGTAATTTTTTTTTGACGCAAGTCTTTACTAAATGTATTATTCGAATCCATCATTTTCATGACATCTTCAGAATCATCTTGTGCTTGAAATGTTTGCGCATTCATAAAATTTGATGACATTCTTTTTAATTTATTTGTTTATTTTTGGTAACAATAAAAAAATAACAAGAAATGACACTCTTTGAAAAATGTGTAATGTGCCATGAAGATCAATTCAAATACATAATGAAACAACCTTGTCCAAAATGTAAAAACATTTATTTTTGTTCGTTGTGTTTAGATTCGTATTTCAAAAGATGTTCAACATCATGTTGTCAATGTAAAATGAAAAGTATCGTACTTTATCATTTGATTCATATGATTTACTTAGATTACGTTGTTATGTTATTGAATTGTTTCATGTATTTTTATTCTTCAAACGGTCTTCAAAATTTTATTTTATGTGCAAATTATTCCTTGTGCATTTCTATGTTACTTCGTCTTATATATTTTGATGTACGGTTAATGGATTATTTTAATTTGTTATCGAACGTGTTATTATGTCTACTTGTAAAATCAGATTTTCATATTTTACAAACGGCATATATTTTTTATGTTGTATTTTATGTCATACAGAAATTCTAAATAATACATTAAAAAATGTTTTATATTTTGATAAAAAATCCAGAACATTACCTCGTCGTTCAACAAAAGTTATTATTTTTTGGTTGTGACATTTTTGACATACGTGGTGTCATACTAGATAAATCTGCTGCATCTAGTATTTATTCAGATCTACAAGGTTTGACGTATTTTCAAAATGCTGTTAATTCAATAATGAATAAAACAACACTGGTAATACGTTTTACACATTCAATTATGAATATTGACGAAATCAAAAAATTAATTCAAGGTCCATATGGTACTCTTGATCATTCAACAATACGTGGTTATATCACAGTTTTTTTGAATAATGGTATTGTAGATTCATTTGTACATATTCCTGATACAATTGAAAAAATAGATCAAGATCTTTTATTAATTGAACAAAGTTTATGTTAATTACTTATTTCGTATTTGTTTGAGAACGTATATGTACAATTAATAATATAAACATGAAAACTACAAGTGTTAAAATCCAATTTAGTTTTTTATCAATCGCTTCGTTCGAAATCGTTAATGTATTTGTATTTGTTCTTCTTAAACGTCCCATACATCTTGAACAACCACATAGACGGTGTTGTTCAGGATTAACTGAAATTACAGTTAATTCCGTTACTCCTGTAGTTAGTTCCTTTGGAGGTGCAATGAGTTCCGTCGTTGATGTAGAGGAAAGTGGAACTTCAGTGTTGATCATTAATCCTTCAGGTTCAATTGGATCTGCTGTAAAAGCACTTTGAAGTGAAAAAGGACGAAATGTATTTCTTGGCATTCGTTAGTTTTTAGTCTATTTTTATTTGTTGTGTATACACAATTTTTTTACGATTATGATAAATTAAAAAAATGAATAAAACAAATACTGTTTTCAAATTTATTCTTATAAATATACCATACATCGTTGTTGCTTTAACGGTACAAGAATATTGTCCACAAGTAATAACACCTTCGTTTATATTATTACTGTGTATTATGTCTTTTGTTCAAACAGCACTTGTGATGTATGGTGATACATTTTGGATGCGTTTGAGTCTGATTTATATGTTTGTTTTACTGATCTTTGTTTTTATTTTTAATATACTTACACAGTTTATAACAGGTAATGATTTATTCAAAATCGCACGTACTTTTGTAAAAACTGCTTAATGATCAACATATTTTATTTAATTAAAATGGACGGATTAAAACCTTTTGAAGTTTTTCGACATCCAGAGTGTCGACGCGTTTCATCTGAAATTTTAAAACACGGATCACGTATTGTTGTTTTTGGTGAATCTGGTTCCGGTACGTCAATGTTTGTAAAAGCACATTGTGATATTTACTGGAATCAGACATTCGCAAAGTATATTTTACTCGACGATGAAACGTCCACATCTGAAATATTTGAAGAATATCCTGGAATACTTGAAGGATCACATAAGTATGTATACATCGATTTAATGACGCCTTGGACAAAAAATGTTCTAAAATTATTTTTTAAAAAAGTTCCACAAAAAACAAAACTCATCATCGTTTCTCCTACATTCGTACAAGATATTCCATGTATAACCGTAAATACAAAATGTCCGAATAAAACTTACGATTTTTTTTGTCAAAATCAGCATTACTTCACATTTTTTCAACGTCATGAAACTTTCAAGTACTTTATTTCATACTGTCAAACAAAAGGAAAATTAAGTATTCTTATGAATAAGTATGTATACAATAGTGATCCTATCGATTTGGTTGAATCTATTGATCCATTACAAGTTCGTACACTTGAAGAATCAGAATACGTTTTTGAAGTAAAAACAGATTTCGATTACACACTGTACGGAACATTAGAAGAACGTTGTAAATTATTAGAAAATCGTTCTTTTTGTGACACTGTTGTTAATGATATTTATGGTTACGATTTTATTACAGAAGCATTAAGAAAAGATTTATGCGCGTACTTATGGTTCCAATGTGTTCATAAAAATTTACAGTTATTACAATAATTACATCTTTAGAAAAACGCCGTGGATAAATTCACGAAAACGTCGTATTTAGAAAAACTTCGTGGATAAATTCACGAAAACGTCGTATTTAGAAAAACGCCGTACGAACTTCACTTAACATACCATCACCGATACAATAACGATAATGTACATGACGTTCAAGTAATTTACCGGATGGTATGTGATACTTCACAGGTTCACGTATTGAAAGATCAGCTGCACCTTCATTATTAGTACGTGTTATACCAGAATTTGCATATTTTTTATATGCTAACCATGGATTATCTTCAATTTCTTTTGAATCATTTTCTTCGGCTGCCCAGTAAAAGACATTAACATTTGCAGGTAGACCTTCGATATGTATAGTACGTTGTGCATCTGATGGTTCTTTAGGTTCTAACGAATCACATGGAAATACAGCATTACCTAAAAATGGAAGATAATATTCACGTTGTATAACGTAATACATCATAATAATACCAACTGCACAATGTAAGATTGTGTAAGGATGGTAATACATTTTTTGATCCATAAGATAGTTCAATATTAAAATCCACCATAATAATGCAAAGGCGATAAGTACGACACGTCCGTACATGTCGAGTTTTAATTTTTTATAAAGTTGTTCTGTTATATTATCCATTTTATTTTTATATTATGAAAAGATAAAAAATGGACAAGTTTTTGAATAATAAAAAACAAGTTGTCACAGACATTGTTGTTGATGAACCTGTAGAAATTCATTTACCTATCCAAAGAGATTCGTATGAAAATTTTCAAAAAATTCAATTGCTTGAAAAAGCGATTGAAGATCTTAATAAAAGATTAACATCTGTGCATGAGTTAGTTTCACGTCTTGTTGAAATTAATGTATTATTACGTCGACAACAAGTTCCTACTTATGATCCTCAAATTCCAGAATTAAATGTTTCGGTTCCTTCTGATCCATCAACGACTAATGATTCATCGTCATCTGTTCCACAAAAATCAATTGTACTTTTACGTTCTTCTGACAATAAACTTGTCATTAAAGGTAAAACATTCGATATTAAAGATCAATTAAAAACACGTTTTGCTGCGCAGTGGAATACACAATTAAAATGTTGGACTTGTGATGTCACACATGAATCCATACTTAAACAATTTTTACAAGAATCAGGTTTTGATGTTGTATAATAATAATTATTGTTATTGTCAATAAAAATTATAAATTCATTCCCATATGACATTTTTTGTATTTTTTTAAAGAACCACATGGACAACGATCATTTACTCTTACATTACGATTACATGATGGTTTTAAATGTTGTTTCGATAATAACGTTAACATACGTTCCATAATAAAATAACAGTTCGAATGACACACAGAAAAATATGCTTGTACGTCATTTTTTTTATAAAAATGTTCACGTAATTCTTCATTTTCAAGAGCTATAACGTTATACATAGGTTGTTCAGAAATACATGTATTTTCAATGATTTCTTGTGTTCTTGGTACGAAAACAATTGGATCGTAAGTAATCGAATCATGAACGATGTAATAGTGTCTTATTGAAAACGAATCACAATCATTTATTGTTTTGACGTTTAAATAACCATCACGTATGTCATTTATGTGTTCAGGAAATATCAAACGGAAAATGTAGACATTAAATAATGAATTACAAAATACATGATTCGATTGTAATTGTTGTTTGAGAATATTAAAGAATTCTTCCATTTTAATTTTTTTAATTCATACGGTCTCAAAATTAATTTTGAACAGAAGACGTAATTTTTAACAATCGTTACAAAATTCTACAAGTCTATCAAATAATTCGACGTCTTCGTCATAGATTACAAAGTTATTATACTTCGATTGA
>JACCDZ010876417.1_pt1 | contig 11381 bp, 20 predicted proteins | sample 7449551 | NCBI WGS metagenome assembly JACCDZ01 (sample SAMN15323452, study PRJNA562643) | freshwater metagenome | isolation source: river surface water | place: USA:Blue River Watershed | collected 2017-08-18
TCTCTGGGATAACATCACCTGCTCTACGTACGAACACGGTATCTCCTACTCTGACTCCTCTGTTCCTGAGGTCAAACAGGTTGTGTAAGGTTACGTTCGAGATAGTGGTACCCGATACCAGCACAGGCTCTAGTCTAGCTACTGGGGTGAGCTTACCAGTTCTACCTACCTGTACATCTATTCCTAGTAGCTTTGTACTCTCTACTGGAGCTAGGAACTTATGAGCCACTGCCCATTTAGGTTCACGCGATAGGAAACCTAACTTAGCTTGCATATCCAGCTGATCTACTTTGTACACTACACCGTCTATCTCGTAAGGTAATTGATTACGAGTATCGTTGAGTGTTTTGTGGTATTGTTTTAGTTCATCTACAGTAGATGCTTTTCTTACCTGATCAGATACTTTAAATCCCAGTAGTTCTAGGAAGGATAACTGCTCACTGTGTAGATTGAATTGCCTAGGTGGATCTACATCTATCAGTGTATAGGCAAAGAATGTTAATTTCCTTGATTTGGTTACCAATGGCTCTAGTTGTCTCAGTGAACCAGATGCCGCGTTGCGTGGATTGGCATACAACTTCAATCCTTTTGAAGCTTGTATTTCATTTAGTGCAGTAAACACATCTTTAGGCATGAGGACTTCGCCTCTTACCTGTAGTCGTTTGATTGGTAGTTTGTCGTGACTCTTTAGTACAATTGGAATAGATTCAATCATCTTTGCGTTTGGTGTGGCTATTTCGCCAGTAATACCATCACCACGAGTCAGTGCTCTAGTTAGAATACCTTCCCTGTACGTCAGATCCAATCCTAAGCCATCGTATTTAGGTTCAGCTACATAGGTAACAAAAGGCATCAGATTCAATCCTAGCTCCATTTGTAGCCTTTGTACAAAGCTAGTGGCTCCCATTTCAGTATAGTCTGTTTCAGTCTTTAGACTGAGCATAGGTGTAGAATGCTTAGCTGACTTTACATCTGATTTGACTGGAGCGCCTACTGTTTGTGTAGGCGAATCTGGTGTTTTGTATTCAGGGTATTGTTGTTCTAGCCGCTGTAGCTCTCTGAACAACTTATCGTACTGTTCATCCGTTACCACTGGATCAGAATCTACGTAGTATTTTAAGTTATAGAACTTAATGAGTTTAGTTAAGTCTTCAATGCGTTTTTTATACGACATATATTTCCTTTGGAATCATTTAATGTCTGATGTTGGTAATTTGTGTCATTACTCGAAATAGCCACATTTCTCATTTAAAATAGTAGCTAAAGCTCTGGCTTGATTTACTGGTGTAGAAGCAAACATGTCTGTTAACATACCTACACCGTAGGATGCTTTATAAAGTTCTCTTAGCAATTCAATATTTTTATCTGACCATTGTTTCCAGAGATTTAAGTATTCTTTCCACAGATCAACATCTTTATTTAGCGGCGGTTTGCCCTTGCCCTCTTTAATGGAAGGGTATAATTTAATTTGCGTTTGATAATGCCACTCTATGCTGTTACCGTCTGGCATAATTGCATAGAAAGCAGAGAACCTTTCATCTCCTTTAGAGGAGACTTCATATCCTCCAGGATACCTTCTACTCCAGTTAAATAGTTTAATTGGAGTCTTAGGCAAGTCATTTGCTATTCTGAGCAAGGTATCGCAATGACACCTCATCGGTTTACAGAAACAAATCAGATTCTTACCGGCTAGCTCAGTCTTTACAGATTCCTTATATCCAGGAGTAATGTTTACATATTCTTCAAACATGTCACATACGGTGTTTCTTCCTAAGTCTTCGTCAATTGCAAATGGATTACCCCAAGGAGAGCCTCTACCACAATACACCCCTTTATCTTCTGGTTTTAATTTGTATTTATTTAATACTACTGGTGACATATCTGAACCTTTCGCACTTGTATATTCGTAATATGTGATCAAAAAGAAAAGCAATAGAGCATATGAGTCCGGTTAATACCGGACTCATATGCATCGTTTATAACAATCGGTTAGTCACCGGGTAACTCTTCACCCATAACGTCATCCAGTACAGTCGCTGCTGCTTGCCATTTACGATAGGCTTCTACTGTTTTGGGATAGAACTGTTTCGCATAATCAAGATACTCTTCTCGAATAGCTTGATTACTTTGAATGAGTCTATTGAAACGTTCAGCTACTAGTTCTTTTGTGTCTGTATACTGGATTGTCATTTTAAATTACTCTTTTCTCAAATGCCAATTAGCGCACGTGTCTTTCATCACACCGTAGAAGAGTCCGTTTGGTTTGTCTGACCAGTTCTTCTTACAATCTTGCCATTCGTATCCGTGAAGGATTCCACCAGAGTGATGAATACATTTCTTACAAGGTCTATTGTTTACGACCTCTTTAGCATCTATTTGCTTCTTAGCTTTCTCACTACTACTATTATTATTATTAGCAATAGGTGTCTGTGCGTCAATTTGCAGCTTTTTAAGCAATTGCGGCTTGGTCTTTATATAGTCAATAAGACCATTAATGTCCTCGTCTGGTACTTTTGTAACAGAACACGGTTCTGTGTTGTGCCACACGGTCATTCCATCACAATTTACACAAAATACCGAAGCGGTATTTAAAAAATCAACAGTTTGTTCCTGTGTATAATTGAAACAGTGTAGTGGATTTTGTTTATTTTGTTGCATCAGTTATTTCCTTCATAACCTACTAAATCAAAGTAATTCTGATAATTGATAACTGGGTGATCTTTTTCAGTTTGGTTCATTTTGACACTCGATATAATTTGTTAATAGTTAGGTGAAACGACGTCACCGCAGTGCTTGTGTTTAGGAAATTCATCATCAATGTCTAGCGACATATCGAATTAAATAGCGTCTTCAAGATCACGATTCAATTCAATGTCAGCAAGGCGTTCCTGCTCTGCAATTTCCTTTTGAGTAAAGATAAACCGATTGATGTTACGCTTTACCCACGCTTTTAGTTTCTTCTTATTGATCACATAAGTGATGCGCTCAATGTAGCGGTTAACGTGCTCAATTCTCGTCTTAACACAACCGCAAGCGACAACGGCAGCAATAGCTTTATTTAGATTATATTGGTTTTGTGGTTGTAACGTATTGAACATGTTCAACAGTTGCATTTTCATTGAAAATTCACAACGATGTTTATTCTTTGGGCTTTCATCCAACCCCCATTTGTTTTGCGATTCGTTATACCGAATATCTGTCACTGTTCCCAGCTTCACAATACGATCAACGTGATCGATGTTGAAGGTGATAAAGTCGTCACCTTCAAAAAGCGGTTCTTTCTTCTTTGTCGTTGTAACAATCAAATAGATTCGACCATTCCACGTATCCGCTACACGGATATGGTCAACCACGAAAGTGGCCGGTTTAGCCGTACCAAATCGCATGACGCGGAGACCCTCGTCATCTGTTGCGTACAGACTGGTGAGGATAACGGTTCCTTTGGGGAAATGTTGAGCAGTGAATTTAGACATGATAACCTCTTAATAAAAAGAATGAATGATGAACTATACCACTATAGTGATATATGATTGTAACAAATTAAAATATGAATGGCGCATAAATAGCCTGGGGGTAATCCCAGGCTATTTATGTCGTTTCACTTCTTGAATGCGCCGTTGCGACGCATATACTCCAAGTCTGACTTGGAGTATGATGACGCTTCCTGTTTCCAGGAAGCCGAGGCTTTCTCAGCATCACGATCACTGGGGCCTGCTGATGACAGGACGATACCAACAAAGCCGACGATTGCAACAATAACGGGGATGATGAATGATTTCATGTTACACTCCAGTAAAGATTTAGAGACAGACTAGTCCCCTTACATCCTTACTATATGTGATTGAAATAAATTGCAATCAGATTACCAATCCCCATAAAACGTCATGTCTGTCAAATCAATAAACACAATTCCGTACTCAACGTATTCGTATTCTTTCAACAGTTCTTCTGCTCTTGTTTGTGCCAGTACCTTATCAGTTCCTGGAATTACATCAGAATCTTTAAACCTCTCACATAACCAAGCACCCAGGTTATATGGTTGATTCTTTCTGTACCATTCCAGATTATCGGCAGCTTGAACATGAGCTACACGAAATACTGTATTTGGTTTACCGTTGGTGAATCTACCTTTCGATTCTTCTAAGGCAGTGCGCTTTGTTTCAATGACGAGAATTGTGTTATCTGCTGACATAGTAATTCCTTCTGGTTAAAGAGTTATTGGTTTATTAACACCGCATCTGATCTTATCATCGATAATTTTATATCGATAATAGCCAATTCTTACGCATCTCTTCCTTAGAACATGCAATCTGTTCTCCTGTGCAACAGTGAAGAACTTGCCTTCTTTTGCATCATGTATTTTCGACATTTCAGCATTTAGTTTAGCAAGCACAATTACGCTTTTATTCCATTTATCATTAAGCTCGTTTTGTATCCTGATAAGAATTTTCTTTATTTTAATCGTATCCTGTTTCCACATATCACTGCTTACCAGTTTACGAAGCTCTTCGATATCTGCTTCATTTTCAAAATAATCTGTTTGGTTGCATTTGCATTCACACATAATCGTTTCCTTTATACTTTATAAATATTAGGCGATTCTAATTCATTTAACATCTGTTGCGCTTTTAATCGAGTAATTTCTAGTTTATAAGTATCTTGCTGTTTACGTATTTTCTCATGTAAAGTACATTCATCGGAATAATCTTCCTGTGTGAATCCAGTCTCTCTGTACTTTACCCACGTGTTATTAGGTGCCATTCCTAGATCACTAGGAGAACAAGGACTCATTTTAAAAGCCTTCACTCTCTCTGTTGTTTCTAAAAAGAATACAAAGGCCACAGCCTCTTTTGTAGTAGAGATTACTACTTCAATCTTCTCTTTAGTGAGGGAGCCAATCAAGAATTCAAAGGTTATGAACATGGTTTACTCGTTATAGGTGACGACCTTCTATAAAGAATTCTTTAAAGACTGAGATAAGGTCAGGAACTATAAATTTTAACGTCCAACAAATGAAGGTAAACAAATACACTATTGCCATTCCAAGCACAAATGCCGCAAGCGGGCCACGTCCGTAAAATACACCAATCCACAGCATAGGAAACAAGTGTACGAACAACAAGAACTGTCGGTTTATTGCATTTTGATATTGATCATGGTACCAGTTATCTGGATTAGATCGATACTCCGGATTGTTTCTAACCGATACTGCTAAAGCATTTGAATCACGTTTAAACACCCACAGCTTTTCTTTTAATTCTTCTACTGAAGGCTCTTCTTCTACAAGCATTGAAATATCAATACGTTTCATTTTGGTTTCCTTATTAATAACAGCCGCTTAACGTTTGGCGTTGAGAAAATTTAATAAACTTAAAAATCATCCATCAATCCAAGCAATGCGGTATAGCATAATAAGAAAGAAATAAAATAGGATAAATGTACCGATGGCAGCACCGATTACTCCCAGTAATACAACCGGGCCTCTAAAGAGCAGTACACTTAAAAGAATACACAACACGATAAAGAACATAAACCATCTATTAACAGACGCTTGATAGTATTCGTGGTAGACATTGTTCGGATTAGCGCGATAACTTTTACCGTTCACAATAAAGTCTTTTGGGTTATATGGGCTGTATTTACTTAAATTATTTAACATTGGTATCTTTCTGTAGTGTTTCTAAGAATGAAAAGCATTCTACACATTTCAGTCTTGCAGGATGCTTATTAGTAGATGGGAATGTTATTCCCTCTTTACCACACAAGTAGTTTTTGTTCGATTTCAGATCAGGCGTGTGTTTGATTAAATGATACACGCTCTCAAAACTGTTGTAACATTGGCAATATAGATTGCCATCAGTATCCGTGTGTATCAGCGATGTCTTTTGGCAATCTTTACTCATGTGGTTATTCTCTGTGATATTTGGTTGCGTGATCTGTATTAACCAGTTTCACGGTGCTCCAGAGCGGAGCTTCCTGGCTGAACTCCCAGCGCATAGCGCCAGAGATGGATAAATATTGTTTATTCAACAACTGTTCGTATTCAGAACGCAGTACGGCATCACGATAAAGATCCACGTTATCCAAGAAAGCCACTCTGTGCGCGTATCCTGCCGGATACAGAATATCCACTAGTCCATGGAACACTGTTGGAGCATTCATTCCAGCAACGTGTGATTTGTCGTAAAGCACCTTATACTGCTGATCGTAGTCTTCTGCCGTAGCAGCAAACACGTCGCTCATAAAAGCTTCCATGTTTTTATTGAACTCCATTGTCTGATCGGATGAAAGGTTCCTGAACACCCATTCTCCGAAGTTCTTTTGCAATGAAGCATTTATTTTATCATCTAATTCAGACACAATTACTTTCCTGTAGGAAAAAGGATTGCTTTCCAGATAAGCAGATACAGCGTTGCAATGACTCCAGAGATGGAATAACTTATCAAGTTAGTATCTCCATTAAGTAGAACAAACAACGATACCGTTATAGAAACGCTAGCTAAGAATAACACGTTAACAGCCACTCGATAGATGTGGTGGTGTTTATTTGTTGGGTTATCAAAGTAGTTGATGGAATTCTTAATTTTGGATTGTAATTTCATTTTTGATCCTTTGATACTGACAAAGACCGATAAACTAAACCTCGATTAGCGTATTCTTGTATAAACAACAAACTCATTTGTTTGCTTTTTTGCCAACTATTTTCCAAAGCATTTAATCTTTGTTCAGCCTGACCAACGTATTTGTAGCAAGAGTGTGTATCGAAAGAATCAGCGTTAACCGACATTAGTGGAGCGTACGATTCGCCTAACCTTTCAAACCCTCGTATGTATGACATGGTCATTTCGTTTGATTGTTTCCAGCGACTTTCTAAGATTCGTAACTTTAGTTCTAGATTAGCCTCGTAGGTGGCGCGACTTAGTTCTAGGTCTTGTTTAGTGGTCATTTTTTTAATCACCTTTATGCGTTACCATTCCGCAGTAACCTTTACCGTTCTCAATCTTCAAATTCGATAAAGGTGCTGGAGGAAAACCGGGACTACGTGGCATGGTTTTTCTTATATAAGAATAATCTTTCCTCCAAGCCATACAGCGATCAGCCACACATGTACTGGTGTCTGAGAATACACAAATCATGCGGCGAGCTTCTTCAGGTGTAACGGACTGGATACCGCTAGGTGTTATGTCTTGTCGATTTTGATCAATCATTTTATCAACCTTTCTTCAAGTATCGTTTCATGTATTTGTCTGTTATTAGAATAGCTTCTAGTTGTGTTCTGCGTGTAGTGGTTTCAAACATATCGCACATTGCGTCGTGGATCAGTTTAAACAATTCCACTTCCTCAGCAGTAAACTTGTACCACTCTGGATTTTCAGCGTACTGTTCTTCTTTCTTTAGGAAGATATCCAATATCTCTTTTACCTCAGCAACAGTTTCATCAGCGTAATCGATCTTAGCAATCTCCACACAGTGCATTGTTCTAAACGTAGCATTGTACCAATCTGTTGAGTTACTGGTGCCATCAGCTAGTGCTTTGAGCGTCAACTCGGATAGATACTTAATCTTGTCTTTGTCTTGTTTTGAAATAGCAAAATTAATTGGATTGTGAGTTTTGTATTTCTTCTTAACAATAGGCTTTGTGCACAGATGTAGCTGGATAGTCATGGTTAATTGTAGAGTTTATAGTATTCTTGAATGTTTTTACGAGCAGCGGCTTCGTGGTGTTCTTGGCAGTATTTTGTTCGATAGATAGATTTCTTATCTAGAAACTTCATCAGAAATGCAGAAGATTGGCTGTGTGCGCATTCTTGTTCTGTGCAGATATTTGAATTGTTTAACATGAACTCATCAAACGGAGCACTAAGTGAAATCAGGTCAGCGTCCAATAGACAGGCTAATTGAATATCCACTGGATCACTGTTAACGTGATCAGCTATAGTGGTTTTAGAAATCAGCCTAGCCACGTTGTTTCTGTCCGGATAATGGAGACTAAACAATCCAGCACTAGCAGATTCGTTATTTGGATTACCCGGAATGTAAACAGCATCGTGCCACAGTCCAGCCAAATACACGTCCATAATCTTATTGTAATCGCATTCCCTGTCTTCGATTACCATCAGGTATCTGCCTACCGTGGCTACTTGGATAGCGTGCAGTAATGTGTGATAACTTCTGGGGCTACTGCAATAAGCTTTGATTAGGTTAGCTGTTACGAATTGTGGATTGATATCCAATTCCAGCTTATTTAAACCTTTTTCCATTTTTGTTTCCTTACAATGAATTCTCGATAGCTAAACCAGTAAGAGGGTGAGTTTTTGGTTGTTGTGTGTAGTATTTACTACGCGCTTTTATCATCTCTTCTTTCATCGCTTTTATTTCCCGATTGAGTTGAGTTATTCTATCTTTTAGTTCTAGATTCTCTTTCTTTAGAATATCTAGCTCAGATTCTGTTTCTACTTTGTTAGACATATTTACCACGCTGATCTTTATCTGGATAAGGATATTTAGGCAACCTAATCAACAAATTGATGTGATCAGGATAGTTAGCATCATCAATTACACGATACATTGTTCCAGGTTCAACAGACTCCAACCCATCACTTGTTACTAACTTAGCTCCTTTAGGCAGATTAAACCATCTGTTGCTTGGAACGTAGTCGTCTTTGCTAAATACCCCGTGATACTTCTTATTCGTATCAAACATAGGTAGTGTTGAATTACAATGTCTGATATGACCAATGTCAGTATCCATCGGTACAAAGCAAGCTTTGATAGGATTGTTACACAACGCTATTCTGTATTGAATACTATCAATTGTCACTTTCTCTTTGGTGAGATATCTTGGCTCAATGTAATCTTTCTTGTAGAAATACAACATGTCAATGCCTTCTGAAAAGGCTAATGGATTGTTGTCTTCGATTACCAAATCACCAAACTTCTCCTCACAGAACTTACAGGCTTTTAACCAGTCTGATTCCTCTCTAACAGAGTCTGGAACAGGAGAATGTGCTGTTGATGGATCAGCGTAAAACGCCAGCAACGCTTTCCATTGTTCATCTCGCTCATTGATCCACTTTAGTTCTAGTGTAGACCAGACGATTCCACCAACAAAATCTGGATGATCTGTATTCTTTACATCGGTTGGGAACATAGCTTAAGTCCTTTAGTTAATTAACACATGTTAGTTATATATGTTTGTAAAATATTAGGATACTCATTAAGATTCTTTGGAATCGATAGTTTAATACTACTAATGAAATGACTGTTAAATTCTATTAGGAGTATATTAAAATGAACTATCCCTGGATGCTAGAAGCTAAGAAACATATTGGTATTGATGAAAATAAAGATGGCCCAGTAATTACTCAATGGGTAAAGAATCTAAAACTGTCTTGGTTTACTGCTATCTTTAAACCGAATACTGTGGCTTGGTGCGCTGTATATGTGACACATTGTTTTCAAGTGTCTAATATATCTATCCCTAAGAACTGGATGAGAGCTAAGGACTGGTGTAATTGGGGCATTAAGATTGCTAAGCCAATGGATGGCTGTGTAGTCGTGTTTGAACGTGAAGGCGGTGGTCACGCAGGGTTTGTGGTTGGTGAGACCGTAGACGGGTTTCTATCCGTATTGGGTGGTAATCAAAAGAACAAAGTATCGATTGCTAAGTTTGATAAGAAAAGAGTAATCGGTTACTACTGGCCAAAAGAAGTACCTGTTCCATCTGTCTTTATTTTGTCTAAAGTGTATGGTAGTGGAGAAGTATCCACAAATGAAGCTTAATGTTTTAATAGGAGTAAAGTGACATGGTTTTAGATGACATTGAATTGGTAGGCAAATGGTTGGATGTTTACACTGAACTGGGTGTAACTAAAGACAAAACTGTTTTTATACAAAACAAATCACTGGCTGCTGTGTATATTTGGTTAAATGACGCAGCGCCGGATACTAAGACTAAAGGAATCTATCTCAAGTCAGGTGAGAATATCACCTTAAATGGTGCAGGTAGTTCCATTCTAGTAGTGGGTCGCGGGACTATTCACGCTTACTCAAATTAATTAAAAAATAAAATATAGTCATAAATGGTAGAGGAAACCCTCTACCATTTATGCTCAACATTAGATAGTCTTCAATCCTTCAAGGTGCTCGATGCCTAACTCCAGCACTGATTTAAGTATATTGTTTTTTGTACTTAACTTTTCACGCTCTGAACATGAATGTATTTCTAACCAAAACGAATTTGGACCATCGTCATAATTTAAAGAATATGAAACCTGATTAACGCGGCACAGGTAATGTAACCTCTTTAACAGGTTAAAATCCTCTATATTAAAATCTCTGTTAAACGGCATTATGGTTTTCTCACTGGAGTGCTGTCAACGAATATCATCTCAAAATTACTTTTAGTGTCAGCCACCCGTATTTTTCTCCAACATAATCCTAGTTGTTCGCATCCTTCAATTGGAATGTAGTCTACAATTACAACATACCCGTGTTGTCGCAACAACCAATGCATGTCTGTACCCCACGTTATAATTGTGTTTTCAATCCTAAACCACAAATCTTCTACTCGCTGTTCACACAAAGCAAACACCTCTTCGCACCCTATGGTAATTTTATTTTTGTGTTTAAATTCGTTTGAGATGGCGTTTAAAGCGCACGCTATCTCGGTTACAACTAAAGCCTCTTTATCGTGATTATCAGCCACTTCAAAAGAACACACGCACGCGTTGCAGTGTGGTTTATATGTGTAATTTGGATTAGTAGAGATGTTTGCAAAGTTTAAAGGAGTTCCACAAAAAGTACAATACTTTTTAATATTAGCAACAACTGTTTGCATTTATTTTCTTTCCAAATATGAGATGCAGTGCAATACATCGGCTAAACTAAAAGCAGTGCTTTCGCCACCATAAAAACCGGACATTCTTTGTAAGAAGTTAAGCGGGTCGGCTTCACTGTTGTCAATCAGATTGATTTTACCATCTACCCTTTGAATAATCAGTTTCTTGTGATAGATAGAAAGTGAATTATTGTAGATAATGGAATTATCGTCTGCTTTCTCAAAGTTATCGAACGGTTTTGTGAAGCAATCAAACGGATGCCGCAGCCAATCTTCACAATAGATTTCATCGAATCGAATACCGATCTGTTTTCCAACAGTATCTGTTTTGTTATAGTGGTTTTTACGGTGTGAGAATTCAATTAGCATTGAATGCAAAACAGTGGTGGTTTTGTCTACACTGAAGGTCACAGCGTTGTTATTTTCATCTAATCTGAAATTTGCTTCTAGACATTGGGTCATCTTCCTATCGTGATCTTCTTTATCAATTACCAATTGAATTACATTTGCACCAATTACTTTATTCATTGCACTGACAAAA